>Ga0209554_1000175_pt1 | contig 51670 bp, 45 predicted proteins | sample MarorgKNORR_S2LV_5_FD_188221 | JGI IMG/M metagenome (GOLD analysis project Ga0209554, IMG submission 188221) | Marine microbial communities from the Southern Atlantic Ocean, analyzing organic carbon cycling - Bottom_A/KNORR_S2/LV (SPAdes) (version 2) | ecosystem: Environmental > Aquatic > Marine...
AAACATTTATTGTTAATTATAATAAGGTTGTTTATAAAGCCAGTTGAGTGTGAGACAGACGCTAGTCTCTACCGCCTAAAATTTGCAATCCCCAATACAATAACATGGCAAGAGATCCTAGTGCGGCTACCAGGTAGGTTCTTGCTGCCCATTTTAGAGCATCTTCAGCGCCTGCGTATTCTTCTTGACTTAATAGGTGTTTGTATTTCAGCCAAGCCAAGGCCCTGTTACTTGCGTCATATTCTACGGGTAATGTGATAAAACTAAATACGGTAGCAATCGCCATCAATACCAAACCGCCAACGGCAATCATAAAGCCCATTCCAGTTTCTCCAGAAGTTGCTCCTAAAATGATTCCCCCAATCACCATCCATTGAGAAAATTTTGAAGAAATATTTACCATCGGAACCAAGCTAGACCGCATTGACAACCATTGATATGCTTTTGCATGTTGTACGGCATGTCCTACCTCGTGAGCGGCAACTGCTGCCGCTGCTGCATTACGCTGGTTGTATACGCTTTCGCTTAAATTAACGGTTTTCTTTTGGGGATTGTAATGATCTGTTAACAGCCCTGGAGTAGAAATTACTTGTACATCGGTAATGCCGTGATCTGCTAACATCTGTGCTGCAATTTCGGCTCCGCTCATTCCATTTTGCAAATGAACCTGAGAATATTTTTTAAATTTCTTTTTTAACGTGTTGCTGATTGCCCAACTTAGCAATGAAATTATTCCAATAAGTATATAAAATCCAATCATATTGTTTTTTTAAATTTTTAATTCAATAATTCTTGATAAATTTACAGCATAAAGTATTCCAATTTATTTTTTGATGACAAAAATGCCAAAATGACAAAAAACCCACAGATTTTATTGATTTATACAGGAGGAACTATTGGAATGGTAAAAGATTATCAAAGCAATGCTTTGAGAGCCTTCAATTTTGAAAAGCTGTTAGATAGGATTCCTGAATTGTTGCAATTGAATTGTACCATTGATACATTCTCTTTTGATGAACCGATAGATTCCTCAAATATGAATACGAAGAGCTATATAGAAATTGCGGAGGTTATTGAAAAAAATTATAAAAAATTTGATGGGTTTGTGGTCTTGACGGGTTCAGATACGATGTCATATACTTCTTCAACACTGAGTTTTATGCTAGAGAACTTAGAGAAGCCAGTCATTTTTACAGGTTCACAATTACCAATAGGTCATTTGCGAACAGATGCCAAAGAAAATTTAATCACATCCATAGAAATTGCCTGTTCAAGAAAAGAAGGAAAACCAATCATTTCTGAAGTGTGTTTGTATTTTGAATACAAATTATACCGAGCCAATAGAACCACCAAAATCAATGCAGAGAGATTTGAAGCTTTTGCTTCCTTAAATTATCCTCCTTTAGCAGAAAGTGGTGTTCATTTAGATTTTAATAAAGAATTGATATACACCTCTACACAAACAAATAAGTCTTTGATTGTTCGAAAATCATTGAATGAAAATGTAGTTGTTTTAAAGCTGTTCCCAGGAATTACAAAGAAAGTAGTACAAAGTATTCTAGAGATTTCAGGTTTAAAAGGAGTTGTTCTAGAAACCTATGGAGCAGGAAACGCGCCAACATACCCTTGGTTTTTGGCGCTTTTATCGCAAGCAATAAAAAGCGGTATACATATTGTTAATGTTACACAGTGTGTTGGGGGTAGTGTCATCTTAGGACATTATGAAACAAGTGTTGGTTTAAAAGAGATTGGTGTGATAGATGGAAAAGACATGACAACAGAATCGGCAATTGCAAAATTAATGTACTTATTAGGAGATGAAATTTCAGAAAATAATTTCAAATCTATATTTGAAATGCCCTTAAGAGGAGAGGTTAATTCTTGAATAAAAAGAGCAATTTAGAGTAAATTTAATAATGATGTTTGTAGGCATTTGCAGTTTTAACAGATAAATTCGTTAAAATTTAGAATTTAGAAATAAAAAGGTGGATTTTTATTTAATGAGTCAACAATTTTTTGTTAATTGGCACTCTCAAAACTGCAAATTTTTTTGTTTTGGATGTACTGATGAATTATTTCATAAGAATCTGAAATTATAATTTTGCTCTATTGAGATTAAAATCAATATCTTTAAACCCGTTAACTATTAAAATTTAATTATACAAAGATGAAAAAAGCAGTAAATTTCCTAACAGTATTTGGATTCATGTTTTTTGGAGCCATTCAATCAACTTTCGCACAAGAAACTGGAGATGTTTCATTTCGACAAGAATTAAAAATTCGTTTTATTGAAGGAGGTCCATTTTTTATGGGGATTGTATTAATAGCATTGATCTTAGGATTAGCGATTGCTATTGAAAGAATTATTTATTTAAACATGGCAACTACCAATGCTAAAAAATTAGTAGCAAGTGTTGATGAAGCCTTAAGTTCTGGTGGTGTAGAAGCTGCAAAAGAAATTTGTAGAAATACAAAAGGACCTGTTGCATCTATCTTTTACCAAGGATTAAAAAGAATTGGAGATGGAGAAGGCGTAGAAGCTGCAGAAAAAGCTGTAGTTGGTTATGGTGGAGTTCAAATGGGATTGTTAGAGAAAAATATTTCTTGGTTGTCTCTATTTATTGCCTTAGCACCAATGCTTGGTTTCATGGGAACAGTTATTGGAATGATTGGAGCCTTTGATGCGATTGCAGCAGCAAATGATATTTCTCCAGGAGTTGTAGCCGTAGGTATTAAAGTAGCCTTGTTAACAACTGTATTTGGTTTAGTAGTAGCAATTATATTACAAATTTTTTATAATTATATTGTTTCTAAAGTAGATAGTATTGTAAACAGCATGGAAGATGCATCAATTTCATTGATCGATTTGTTGGTTAATTATAAAAAATAAAAAATTATGAATAAATTATCTAAAATAACAACTGGTATTGCCGCTTTTATTGGGCTGATCGGTTTCTTCTTTTTTATAAGAGTTCTTATGGAAGGAGATGAAGCAATAGAAAATGACATGGCTGTACAGGCAAGTATTGTGCCTCCGTTTATCTTCTTTTCACTACTTGTTTTTTTTGCTACAATAGTGGTTACCATATTCTTCTCTATAAGAAGTATAGTTAAAAATCCAGAGAACCTTAAAAAAACACTTTATAGCTTGGCAATATTAGGAGCAATTTTATTGGTTTCTTATCTGTTCGCTTCTGATGCAGAAGTTACAGATGTATTTGGCAATACGCTCAAAGATGGCGAAGCTGGAGCAACAAGTAAATGGGTAGGTACAGGAATTATATATAGTCTAGCTTTAGGAGCTGTAGGTCTGACACTTTTTGTGTATGATCTAGTAAAAGGACTCGTAAAATCATAAAATTATGGCAAGAAAAGAACTTCCAGAAATTAATGCAGGTTCAATGGCAGATATCGCATTTTTATTATTGATATTTTTCTTGGTAACCACTACAATGGATGTTGATTCAGGAATTTCTAAAAAATTATCTGAGAAACCGCCAGAAGGTTATGTGCCTCCGATTATTAAAAAGAAAAATATTTTTGAAATCAACATCAATAGAAATAATGAATTGTTGGTAGAAGAAGAACCTATGAAAATAGAGGATTTGAAAGCTGCAACAATTAAGTTTATTGACAATGGTGGAGGATTAGGAAAACTAGTTGATGGAGTTTCAACTGGAGAATGTGATTATTGCGAAGGCGCTAGAAGCACAGCTTCATCAGATCATCCAAATAAAGCCATTATTTCTGTACAAAGTGATAGAGGTACTAAATACGGGGTGTATGTTGAAGTTCAAAATGAAGTGCTAAGAGCATATTCAGAGCTTAGAAATAGGTTGTCTTTGAAAAAATACAACATGACCTATACTGCGCTAGAGCAAGCTTATAAAGATAGCAATAGAAAAGATGAAGAGCTGAAGAAGAAAGTTGATGATATCAAAACAAGTTATCCTCAAATTATTTCTGATGCTGAACCAACGTCTGCAAATTAATATTAAAAACAAATAATATGTCTAAATTCGGAAGGAAGAAAAAAGGAATGCCAGCTGTAAATACGGCTTCTTTACCAGATATTGTTTTTATGTTATTGTTTTTTTTTATGGTTACAACGACCATGAGAGAAACATCACTGAAAATAAAACCCCCTTCATTGCCAAATGCTACTGAGGTTAAAAAATTGGAGCATAAAAGTTTGGTAAGCACCATTTATGTTGGGAAAGCTGTAGATGTTGAAAAAGAAGGTGCGGGAGATAAAATTCAGTTGAATGATAAAATTGCCAATGTAGATGATATTGCGGCTTTTATCTACAATGAAAGAGATCAAGTATCTGAGGCAGAAGTTCCATACATGACAACGTCAATAAAGGCGGATGTAAATTGTAATGTTGGTACCATTACCGATATTAAGCTGAAGCTAAGAGATGTGAATGCACTGAAGTTAAGTCTTTCTGCTCGCAGACCAGGAAATGAATAATAACGTTTACTGTTACAGTATATTAAAAAGAGCAATCAGATGATTGCTCTTTTTTTGTGCACATAAAAAGTACATTCAAAAAGAGTACCTTTATCAAGGTAAATTAATGAACAATTGTCTAAATTAATGAAAAAACAACTTATAGTTCTCCTCTTCTTTTTTACTTGTACGATCTTTTCTCAAAGAAATTCGTTGCAAATAGGGGAGCGTTATTTAGAAGATCAGGTTTATTTTGGCATCACGTATAATCAGTTATTTGATCAACCAGCACAGGTTAAAGAGAGTGGCTTCTCTTATGGATTACATCTAGGGTATATGAAAGATATTCCTTTAGTAAAAAGCGGAACAGTTGCCTTGGCAATTGGAGTTGGTTATGCTTTCGATACGTTCAACCACGGATTAAAAGTGAGTGCGTTAAACAATGAATTTGTTTTTGAAATTGACCCTAATTTGACATCTAATGATTTAAAAATACACGCATTGGAATTTCCTTTAGAATTTCGATGGAGAACTTCTACAGCAAATACATATAAATTTTGGCGGATTTATACAGGTCTTAAACTAAGTTATAATCTTAAAAACACATTTTCATATACAACAGCTACAGAGACGTTTAAGCACTCAAATGTAAAGAGGTTTCAAAAGGTTCAGTATGGAATTACGCTTTCTGCAGGGTATGCAGCGTTTAATTTTAATGTGTATTACGGATTGACTCCTTTGTTAAAAAACGCAAGGATAGGAACCACAGAAATTTCTACTAAAGTCTTAAAAATGGGATTGGTATTCTATCTTTTATAAGATGTAGAATACAGCAAACTGACAAAAGAGACCTACACAAAATCCGAGATATATTTCTAATTTAGTATGCGCTTTTAAATGCAATCGTGCACTTGCCAACACGCCAGTTAAAAAGATCAAAACCCCTATAACTGGTATTATAGAAATTGAGTATAGATTTCCAAGAATCAAGAAAAATCCAATAGCACTACTCATAGACATGATATGTAAACTTGTTTTTATATTGAAAAAGAACAAGAAATAAACAAGTACGATTGCTGTAGTAGTTCCATAAAAAAGCACCCCCAATTCTTCAAAAATCGGAATGTTATATAAAATTTTCCCTAAAAAATAAAAGATGATTAATAGTAAGAAAAGAGGAATCTTCCGTTCTTTGATTGATGTAACTTTAAAACTACTAATAACCTTGAGGGCTTTTAAAACAATAAGTGTTATTAAGGGAATTACGTACGTTGCTACAAATACAATTGCCAAAAGTAAGTACTGTCTTTCTCTTGAAATGACTTGTGGAGTTAATGATAAAAACAGGAGTGTTCCAAGAGTAGGAATTACGATTGGATGTAATAAAATAGATATGAACTTATGAAATCTCAACATTAGATTTCTTTACGTAATCTTGCCACAGGAATGTTTAATTGCTCTCGATACTTTGCAATGGTTCTTCTAGCAATTGGATAGCCTTTTTCTTTTAAAGCTGCAGCAAGCTTGTCATCGGTAAGTGGTTTTTTCTTGCTTTCTGCTTCAACGATGGTTTCCAGTATTTTTTTAATTTCTCGAGTAGAAATGTCTTCACCTTGATCATTTTTCATTGATTCAGAAAAGAATTCTTTGATCAATTTTGTGCCGTAAGGTGTAGCAACATATTTGCTGTTTGCAACTCTAGAAACCGTAGAGATATCCATGTTTATTTGCTCTGCAATGTCTTTTAAAATCATAGGTTTTAACTTGCGCTCATCTCCTGTTAAAAAATAATCATATTGATATTGCATAATTGAATTCATCGTAATCAATAAGGTTTGTTGACGCTGTTTGATGGCATCAATAAACCATTTGGCAGCATCTAATTTTTGTTTGATGAATTGCACGGCATCTTTTTGAGATTTGGTTTTCTCTTTAGATTCTTGATACCCTCTTAACATATTATTATACGCTCTAGAAACGTGTAACTCTGGTGCATTTCTTGAGTTCAAAGTAAGGTCTAATTTTCCGTCTAGTATTCGAATAGAAAAATCGGGAACAATTTGTTCTGCAATTTTATTATTCCCCGCATAAGAACTTCCGGGTTTTGGATTTAATTTTCCAATTTCTTTAATAACACCTTTGAGTTCTTCTTCAGAAATACCAAATTTCTCCATCAATTTTTTGTAATGTTTTTTTGCAAAATGATCAAATGAAGTTTGTAAAATTTCAATGGCTAGCGTTCTATTTTTGTCTTCTTTTTTTGCTTTTAATTGAAGGATCAAACATTCTTTTAAATCACGACTTCCAACACCAACAGGATCTAGTTTTTGAACTACCGTAGTGAGCATTTCTGTCACTTTTTTATCCGTGGTAAAAATGTTTTGTGTAAACGCCAAGTCATCAACTAAATCCAAAACATTTCTTCGGATATATCCATTGTCATCAACACTTCCTACTAAGAATTCTGCAATAATTTTTTCTTCTTCGTTAATTCTAAACGTGTTTAATTGATTTTTTAAAGACTGATGAAAAGTGATTCCAGCGGCATAGGGAATGTCCCTTTCTTCGTCATCTGCGGAGTAATTATTTGCCTGTGTTTTGTAACTTGGAATTTCATCATCACTCAAGTATTCATCAATGTTGATGTCTTCTGTTTCTATTTTTTCTGAACCGGTATCATCATATTCATCGTCTAGCGATTCTTCAATGTCAGTAATTTCTTCTTTGCCAGTATCTAAGGCAGGGTTTTCTTCAATTTCTTGTTTTAAACGTTCTTCAAAAGCTTGCGTAGGTAATTGAATTAACTTCATCAACTGAATCTGTTGAGGAGATAATTTTTGTAGTAATTTAAAATGTAAGCTTTGTTTTAACATGTATGAATTTTAAAATTCTGCATTTTGCGGGCTTCTAGGAAACGGGATTACGTCTCTAATATTCCCCATGCCTGTTGCAAATTGAACCAATCTTTCAAAACCAAGTCCAAATCCAGAATGTACTGCTGTTCCAAATCTACGAGTATCTAAATACCACCACAATTCTTTTTCGTCAATATCTAAGGCAGCCATTTTTTCTTGCAACACCTCTAAACGTTCTTCTCTTTGAGAGCCTCCAACAATTTCTCCAATTCCTGGAAACAATACATCCATGGCTCTTACTGTTTTTCCATCCTCATTCAAACGCATATAAAATGCTTTAATGGTTGCTGGATAATCAAATAAAATTACGGGACATTTAAAATGTTTTTCCACCAAAAATCGTTCGTGTTCAGATTGTAAATCTACTCCCCATTCATGAATAGGGAATTGAAATTTTTTCTTTTTATTGGGTTTAGAATTTTTTAGAATATCAAAAGCTTCTGTATAACTAACACGTTTAAAATTATTTTCTACCACAAAATGAAGTTTCTCTAACAGTCCCATTTCACTTCGTTGTGCCTGTGGCTTGGTCTTTTCTTCTTGTGCTAAACGTTGGTCTAAGAACGCCAAATCATCAGTACAGTTTTCCAATACATCGGCCAAAACCGATTTAATGAAATCTTCTGATAAATCCATATTGGCATCTAAATCATTGAAAGCAACTTCGGGCTCAATCATCCAAAACTCTGCTAAATGCCGTGTTGTATTTGAATTTTCTGCTCTAAAAGTTGGGCCAAAAGTGTACACTTTTCCTAATGCCATTGCATAGGTTTCTGCTTCTAATTGACCAGAAACTGTTAAGTTGGTTTCTTTTCCGAAAAAATCTTGTGAATAATCTATAGTGCCATCTTCATTTAATGGGGCTTTGTTCTTTTCAAAAACAGAAACTCCAAACATTTCTCCTGCGCCTTCGGCATCAGAACCTGTTACGATAGGTGTGTTTACGTAATTGAATCCATTTTCTTGGAAGTATTTATGGACAGCAAAAGAAAGCTTAGAGCGCACTCTCATAACGGCACTAAAGGTGTTGGTTCTAATTCTTAAATGCGCATTTTCGCGCAAAAATTCTAAGCTGTGTTTTTTAGGCTGAATAGGGTATTCTTCTGGATTCGAATCGCCTAAAATTTCTAAGTTAGTTACTTGAATTTCTACGGATTGTCCTTTTCCTTGACTTTCTGTTAAAGTTCCTTTAATACAAACTGCAGCTCCTGTAGTTATTCTTTTTAAAAGCTCTTCTTTTGTGTTTTCAAAATCTACTACACATTGAATATTGTGTATTGTAGAGCCATCATTTAGAGCAATAAAACGATTGCTACGAAAGGTTCTTACCCATCCTTTAATCGTTACTTCTTGTAAAAATTTATCTGATTGTAATGCTTCAGCTACGCTACTTCTTTTCATTGGTTCTCTATTGATAGATTTTAAAATGATTTGGGCTATCTCAGTTTTAAAAGACTGTGATGTTAAAAGGCAAAGATACTTTATTCCACTTACTTAAGCAATGCTCAACTAAGGAAGATAAGAAGGTTTTTAAAAGACGTTCTTGCACCGCATTTAATTTTTGATTAATTTAGAAAACCGAACTAGCCGTCAAAGAAAAGTAGTATGAATTTTAAAAAAGATGAGATGAAATATATTTCTTTTAAAAGGATTTTGAAACAATTAAAAGCAGATTTGATAGGAAAAGATTCACACAGAGGAGTCACCTTAACATGCTCTTGGTTAGCCAATCAATTTGGGCATTTTTCTCTTGGATTTATCCCTTCATTTTTAGTTTTTTATTTTATAAAAGAAAATGCTTTATGGTCAAGTTGTATTGTTTCTATTTTTTGGACAGCTTTTGAGTTGTATAATTTTCTAGGACCGCTTGTTGGGAATAGAAATAAATATGTCTTTAATCCGAAGTGGTTAAATGTTGCGTTTGATACATTTACAGACCTATGTTTTTTTTGGCTTGGAGCATTTTCATTTAGTTTACTTGTAGATTATAGACCACTTACTTTATCAATTGAATTGTTATTGATTGCAATTACCATTTATTCAAGTAAGTACTGGTTTTTAACAAAAATGTATCAATTTTATGCTTGTTATCCATTTCAATTTAGATTGAGTCAATGGGCATTTCAAATTACTGATAACGACAAAGAAAGAGTCGCTAATTTTATGAATAGCGAATCTAACAGCAATCATTTATTTATTTTTGGGCCTCAAAAAAGTGGTAAAACAAGCTTGGGGATTGGGATTGTAAATGAGTTGTCAATTCAACATCAAACCTGCCTCTATACAAGTGCAACGAAATTATTTTCCTCTTTTTATGAGGAAGAACCAAGTTCTGAGAATTCATATACAATTTGGTCATGGAGGGAAGCAAATTTTTTAGTGATTGACGATATCAATGCAGGAGGTTATATAGAGGACTTAGTAAGTCCAAAACAATTTTTAAAATATATAGACGCTAATTTAGAAATCAATAGAGCATTGATAAAAAATAAAAACATCATTTGGATATTAGGCAACGAGAATACAAAAGAATTTTCATTTCAAAATTCATGGGTCGCTATGTTAAAAGAAATTGGTGTTGATTCGAAAAAGATAACAAGCCTCAATCTTATTAAAAATAAAAAATGAATTTTATAATATATGGTTTAGATGTGCGAAATTAATTAAATGAGGTAAGCCGTTTACTTTAAATCGTTTATACAGTGGGATAATTCTTTTTTCAATAGCAGAATGACTTACATTTAAACTAGTAGCAATTTCTTTAAAAGCATATCCTTGAGCAGCTAAACTTAATGCTTCTTTCTCTTTTCTTGAAATAACATAATGACTAAATAACTCTTTACTAATGCTTTCTTCAAATTCATATTTTCCTGGACCATAAGCAGAAAACTCCATGATATTCGCATGCTTTATAGATTTAATAATTTGTGAAACCCCAATAATTTCTGTTACTTTTCCGTATTCCGATTTAAAAACACCTACTCTTGAAAATAATGGAATATGCCTTCCGTCTTTATGGATTTTTTCTGTTTGTAAAGTGAAGCTATATTTTTCTAACTGTTCTGATTTAGTATCTAAAAAATGTAATGCCTTATCGTTTAATTCCTGAGAGAATTCAACAAATTTAGGAGCTGTAATACTAATAAGTTTTATTAGCGTGATTTCGTCATCATTATACCCTAATAAATCAAGCCATCCATTTGCGTATAGCATCTTATTTTCTTTAAAAGAATAAATGTATACTGCTACTTTTGCTTGACGAAAAATGCTAGCTATGGTGTTTTTATAGTATTTGTATCCAGAGCTATTGTAATCAAACGGAATGTTACTAACTTTCGATTGGGTGTAATTTGTTTTTCTTTTCTTATTCATAGAGATATAATAAATAATAACTGCGTAAAGACACAGTTGATTCATATATAAATAATGTTTAGTTTTGTATAGCTAAGCTTCGTATTTAGTAGTACAAAATAGTATTTAATATTTAATTTTTCAAGAAATTTAACAAAAGAATACTAATTTATCGTAACAATATGGGGGAAATACTATGAAAAAGGAAAAATTTTATTACTGAAAAACGGCTATATCTTTAAAGATATAGCCGTTTTTCATGAAATAAATAAGTAAGAGAAAGAGCAAGAAGCTTTTTTAATGCTATTTTTCTTCTTTAGGCGGTAAAATCCTAAATGTAGGTTCTTTAATTACTTTTTCGTTTGCGATCTTACGTTCAAAACTAAGTAACAAAGAAGGCAGTAGAATCAGATTAGAAATCATTGCGAAAAGCAAGGTAATTGAAACTAACCCTCCTAGAGCAATGGTTCCTCCAAAGCTAGAAACAGTAAAGACTAAAAACCCAAAAAACAATACAATAGAAGTGTAAAACATACTCACGCCAGTTTCACGTAAGGCACTATATACTGATTTTTTAATTTTCCAATTGCTGGCTTGGAGCTCTTGTCTGTATTTTGCTAAGAAGTGAATCGTATCATCTACCGAAATCCCAAAGGCAATACTAAATACTAAAATTGTTGAAGGTTTTATCGGAATTCCGAAGAAGCCCATCAGTCCAGCCGTTAATAATAGCGGTAAAATATTTGGCAGCAACGAAATTAAAATCATTTGGTAAGACCGAAACATCCACGCCATAAATAATGCGATCAGTAGAATTGCTAAAGACAATGAAAAGACCAAGTTGTTAATTAAATAGTTGGTCCCTTTGATAAAAACCAAGGCTTTTCCTGTAAAAGAAACCGTGTATTTTTCTGCTGGAAACTCTTTGGTAACCACTGCTTTTAATCGATCTAAAATCAGCTCCATTTTATCGGTTCCAATGTCTTTCATAAAGGTGGTAATTCTGGCATAACGTCCTGTAGAATCTACAAAGTTGTTTAACATATCAGAATTATTTGTCGAGTTTTTTGTGTACGAAAAAATATGGGCTTGCTCTTGCGATGTGGGTAATTGATAATATTTCGGATTTCCTTTGTAAAAAGCTTGTTTGCTATACTTTACCAAGTTGATTACAGAAACAGGTTTTGAAAGTTCTGGAAAAGAAGCAATAGCTTCATTGATTTTTTCCATCTTTTTCAGTGTGGATAATTTCATGACACCTTTTTCTTTTTTAGTGTCAATTAAAATTTCTAACGGCATAATGCCACCAAATTCTTTTTCAAAAAATTTAATGTCTTTATAAAACTGCATGCTCTTAGGCATGTCTTCAATCAAGCTTCCCGAAACTTTAATTTGATACATGCCTACAATTCCTAAAACAATAATCACTACCGTTGTGATATAGACCGTAATACGTTTGTTGCGTACCATGTGTTCCATCCATTTAACCACATTGTCAATCCATTTTTTTTCTAAATGATTTAGGTGCTTTTTCTTTGGAAGTGGCATAAAACTATAGATGATTGGAATGATCAGTAATGCTAAAATAAAGATGCTAATAATATTGATAGAGGCCAAAATACCAAACTCACGTAGTAATTGACTTTTTACAAAAATAAAGGTGGCAAAACCAGAAGCAGTAGTAATGTTGGTCATTAATGTTGCATTTCCTACTTTAGAAATAACACGTTGCAAAGACTTTGCTTGATTGCCATGTGTTTTAACTTCTTGTTGGTATTTATTAATTAAAAAAACGGCATTCGGAACTCCAATTACGATAATTAATGGCGGAATTAAAGCTGTTAAAACCGTAATTTCAAATCCGAATAAGCCGATAAATCCAAAGGCCCAAACCACACCAATTAAAACTACTAAAAGAGTAATAAATGTAGCTCGAAAAGAACGAAAGAAAAAGAAGAAGATAATGGCCGTTACCAATAAAGCTCCTCCAACAAATAACGCAATTTCATCGACAATGTTTTGAGCATTTACAGTTCTGATATAAGGCATTCCTGAAACTCGGACATTCAGGTTTGTGTCTTTTTTAAATTGTTCTATGATTGGAATTAATGTGTTGTAAACAAAATCTCTCCGGATAGGGGTGTTTACAATATCTTTCTTAATATAAATGGCAGTTTGTACAGTCCCAGTTTCTTTATTGTACAGTAAGTTGTCATAAAAAGGCAATTTTTCAAAGAGTTGTTTTTTAATTGCGATAACTTCTTTTTCTGTTGTAGGTTTTTTGTCTAGTAAAGGTTCAAGGATGAATTTACGTTGCTTTCTGTCTGCTTTTAGTTTCTGGATATTGGCAATAGATACCGTATAGGATACCTCAGGCATAGAATCAAAAGCCTTTGTTAATTGATTCCATGCATTAAATTTTGCAGGGGTAAATAATGTGGAGTCTTTTACGCCAAGAAGAATTAAGTTTCCTTCTTCTCCGAAAATTTTTAAAAATTGATTGTACTGAATATTCGCTTCATGATCTTCAGGTAATAAATTGGCCTCTGCATATGAAAACTTCATGTGTTTCATTTGCAGCGCTAAAAAAACAGTAAATGCTGCAATTAAAAGGAGAACAACATATCTGTTTCTTAAGATTAGTCCAGCAACTTTGGTCCAGAAATTCATTTATTTTTTATAAGGAAAATAATTTTACACAGTCATGATTTCTTTTTCCTTAACAGCTAACAATTGTTCTATTTCTTTAGTAAAAGTATCTGTTAAAGTCTGAACATCTGCCTCTGAATTTTTTTTTAGATCATCAGAGATATCCACTTTTTTAATCTCATTGTTTGCATCTTTACGCGCATTTCGAACACCAACTTTAGCATGTTCAGCTTCTGCTTTTGCTTGTTTCGCTAATCCAATACGTCTTTCTTCTGTAAGTGGAGGTACATTTATAATGATGTTTTCTCCATTGTTCATGGGGTTGAAGCCAATATTAGCTACCATAATTGCTTTTTCAATTTCTTGCAACATGTTTTTTTCCCAAGGTTGAACGGTGATGGTTCTTGCATCAGGAGTATTAATGTTTGCAATTTGACTCAACGGTGTTTGAGAACCATAATAATCAACTTGAATTCCGGCTAACATTGCAGGAGTTGCTCTACCAGCTCTAATATTTCTTAACTCTTTAACCAAATGCTCAATTGCATTTTGCATTTGCTCTTTAGAAGCGTCTATAATAAATTCAATTTCTTCGTTCATTAGATAAAAGATTTTTGTTGCTGACTTATTTGTAGTTCACAATGGTTCCAATTTTTTCGCCAGAAACTAATTTCATCAAGTTTCCTTCCTTGTTCATATCGAAAACAATAATCGGTAATTTATTTTCTTCGCTTAACGTAAAAGCTGTCTTGTCCATTATTTTTAAGCCCTTGGCGATAGCTTCTTTAAAGGTAATGTTTTCAAATTTCTTAGCATCTTTATTTTTTTCAGGATCAGAACTGTAAATTCCATCCACACGTGTTCCTTTTAAGACGGCGTCTGCATTGATTTCAATAGCTCTTAAAACCGCTGCGGTATCTGTTGTGAAATAAGGATTTCCAGTGCCTCCTCCAAAAATAACAACTCTTCCTTTTTCTAAATGACGAATGGCTCGTCTTTTAATATAAGGTTCAGCAATTTCTTTGATCTCAATAGCGGTTTGTAAACGGGTGTACACATCTTCTGCTTCTAAAGCACTTTGCAACGCCAATCCATTGATACAGGTTGCAAGCATCCCCATATGGTCTCCTTGAACTCTATCCATTCCGTTGCTGGCACCAGCAACACCTCTAAAAATATTTCCACCGCCAATTACAATGGCAACTTCGATTCCTTTATCTACAACTTGTTTTATTTCTTGCGCATATTTCGACAAGCGTTTAGGGTCAATTCCGTACGCTCTATCGCCCATCAATGCTTCTCCGCTTAATTTTAAAAGAACTCTTTTGTATTGCATAGTTTTGTTGAAAGTTTTACAAATATAAGAAATTCAAATGAAGCTAGAGTCTTGATTCTTGTTAACTAAAAAAACCATCCGAATTCGGATGGTTTTTTAAACTAATTTTTTAAAAAAGGGATTTAGCCTAAAGCAACTCTTTTAAAGCCACTTACAGTAACATCTCCATAAGTCTTCACATAGTCTGCTACATTTTTCTTTTCATCTTTGATGAATTTTTGGTCTAACAAACATTGTTCTTGATCTAAGGTTGTGTTATCAGAAATAAAACGGTCCATTTTTCCTGGAAGAATTCTATCCCAAATTTGTTCAGGTTTTCCTTCTGCTTTTAATTCTGCTTTGGCAGCTTCTTCAGCACTTGCTAAAACAGCATCAGATAATTGAGACATTGAAATAAATTGAGGTACATTTTTAAGTGTTTTCCCTAATCTACCTAATTCAATATTGTCTTTTTCGATAACAGCAATTCTTGCTTCTGTTTCAGAGGCAACAAAACTTGGGTCGAAATCATTATATGATAATGTTGTTGCACCCATAGACGCTGCTTGCATAGCAAGATCTTTTGTAAGGACATCTGCTTTGTCAGCAGTAGCAGATAATCCGACAATTGCAGCAATTTTTCCAATATGTGTATAAGAACCTACATAAGCAGCTTCAATTCTTTCGAATGCAGTGATTTCTAATTTTTCACCGATAACACCTGTTTGCTCAATCAATTTATCGGCAACAGTCATTCCGTTAAAGTCTGCTTGTAAGAAAGACTCTTTGTCGGTATGGTGTATTGCGATATCTGCAAATTGGTTTGCCAATTCTTTGTAAGAATCATTTTTACCCACAAAATCAGTTTCGCATGCCAAAACGATAGCAACACCTACAGTATTATCATCATTGATTTTTGCGATTGCAAGACCTTCATTAGATTCTCTGTCGGCTCTTTTAGCCGCAACTTTTTGACCTTTTTTACGTAAAACATCAATTGCTTTTTCGAAATTTCCTTCTGCTTCAACCAATGCATTTTTACAATCCATCATTCCAGCACCAGTAGCTTCTCTTAATTTTTTTACGTCTCCAGCGGTTATTTTAACCATGTCACTTATTATTTTTTGCAGAAATATTTCTGATTTGATCGTACAAACCAGAAATACATCTACCTATTATACATTAATTATTTAGCTTCTTTAGCAGTAGCTGTTTTTGTTTTAGTGGCAGTTTTTGCTTTGGCCTTTGGCTTTGCTTCGGCTTTTGGAGCTTTCGCTTTTGGAGCTTCTTTTTTTTCAGCTTTTTCAGCTTCAGCTTTAGGCGCTTCAGTTTCTGTTTTAGCCTTAACTTCAGCTTCAACTTTTACCTCAGCTTTCGCTTTTTTCTCAGCTTTAGGAGCTTCAACTTTTACCTCAGTTTTAGCTTCGGCTTTTTCTTTACCAGCTTTTCTTTCTGCTAAACCGTTTGCGATAGCATCAATAATAAAACCTAATACTTTCTCAATAGATTTAGAAGCATCATCATTTGCAGGAATTACAAAATCAATCGGTCTTGGATCAGAATTTGTATCTACTAATGCAAAAATTGGAATGTTCAATTTTTGAGCTTCAGCAACAGCAATATGTTCTTTCTTTACATCAACTACAAATATTGCACCAGGTAAACGAGTCATATCAGTAATAGAACCTAAATTCTTTTCTAATTTTTCTCTCTGACGGTTGATTTGTAATTTTTCTCTTTTAGACAATGCATCAAAAGATCCATCTAACTTCATTCTGTCAATAATAGACATTTTTTTAACTGCTTTTCTTATGGTTACAAAGTTGGTTAGCATTCCGCCAGGCCATCTTTCTGTAATAAAAGGCATGTTAATGGTTGTTGCTTTTTCAGCAACAATGTCTTTTGCTTGTTTTTTAGTAGCAACAAATAAAATCTTTCTTCCAGAGTTTGCTATTTTTTCTAAAGCAGCAGCAGATTCTTCTATTTTTGCAACAGTTTTATACAAATCGATGATGTGAACACCGTTACGTTCTGTATAAATGTATGGAGCCATGTTTGGGTTCCATTTTCTAGTTAGGTGACCAAAGTGTACACCATTATCTAATAATTCTTTAATGTCAATGTTTGCCATTTTGTTTACTTTCTTTTAATGTAGCAATAGGTAAGTAGTCTTTTAAGAGTCTTACCTATTTAGATGCTAAACTGTTATATTTAATTTATAAATTAACAATTCTATCAACGAATTAACGTTTAGAGAATTGGAATTTTTTACGTGCTTTTTTCTGACCAAATTTCTTTCTTTCCACCATTCTTGGATCTCTTGTCAATAATCCTTCAGGTTTTAAGACCAATCTGTGCTCTTCATTAATAAAAACCAATGCTCTAGTAATTGCTAAACGAATTGCTTCTGCTTGACCAGTAACTCCACCACCAAAAACATTTACTTTAATATCATAAGATGTTAAGTTGTCTGTTAATTGAAGAGGTTGTTGTACTTTGTATCGTAATGTTGGAGTTGTGAAATAATTATCAAACTCTCTTTTGTTGATTGTAATATTACCTTTACCTTCTGTAAGATAAATACGTGCAACAGCTGTTTTTCTTCTACCTATTTTGTGTACAGTATCCATCTAATTAATCTCGTTAAGGTTAATAGCTTTTGGGTTTTGAGCAGTTTGTTGGTGCTCACCTCCAGCATATACATATAAATTTCTAAAAAGTGCGCTACCCAATTTATTTTTAGGTAACATTCCTTTTACTGCTTTTTCGACCAACCTTGTAGGGTCTTTCTCGAAAAGCTCTGTTGCAGTAAGTGATCGTTGCCCTCCTGGATATCCTGTGTGACGGATATACGACTTGTCTGTCCACTTTTTACCAGTTAATACAATTTTCTCTGCGTTAATTACAACAACATTATCTCCACAATCTACGTGAGGAGTATAATTTGTTTTGTGTTTACCTCTAATCAATATTGCTATTTTAGAAGCAAGACGACCCAAGGTTTGTCCGTCCGCATCAACAACCAACCACTCTTTATTCGTAGTGTTTTTGTTTGCCGATACTGTTTTGTAACTTAATGTGTTCATACACGATTAGTTTTTGTCAATTAATAAATAAAAATTTTCCTTAAAAAAGGTCTGCAAAGGTACGATTAAATATGAAATCGACAAACAGTGAATGGACTTATTTTAAGGTTTGATTGCTAATGAGATGCCTTAAAGAATTAACAAATAATTAAGAGACAAGTTTATTAGTTTTGATTCTTGTAACATTTAGGAAAAAAAGGAGTCTTTCTGTAAGAAAGAACCTCTTAAAAAGTAAAAAACACCTTACGAAATTATCTAACAAATGAAAATAAATCAGCTAGCACCCATTTTAATTGCATTCTTATTATTTCAATATACTTATGGGCAAGAAGTAGCAACAAAAACGATAAAGAAAAAATACACAACAAAAACGATTGAAGGATTAAAATCACTTGTTATTGATGGTGTTATTGATGATGAAGTTTGGAACACAGTTTCTTGGGGTGGTGATTTTATAGAAAATGACCCAGATGAGAATACAGCACCTTCATATCAAACAAAATTTAAAATACTGTATGACGCAAGTTATTTGTATGTTGCCATTCGTTCTTTTGATGCAGAGCCTACTAAAATAGAGAAACGATTGTCAAGAAGAGATGGCTTTGCAGGTGATCGTGTTAACCTTGTAATTGATAGTTATTATGATCAACGGACGGCTTTTGTTTTTACAGTAACTGCGGCGGGAGTTAAAGGTGATGAGATTGCAACAGATGATGGTGATAATATTGATGATAGTTGGAATCCCGTTTGGTATACAAAGGCAATGATTGATGATAAAGGATGGACAGCAGAAATGAAAATTCCATTTAGTCAGCTGCGTTTTGGGAAGGCAAAAGAACAAATTTGGGGTTTAAATGTGGTGCGTAACCTTTTTAGAAATAATGAACGTTCTGTATGGAATAGAATTCCTGTTGATGCTTCGGGGTTTATTAGTGAATCAGGAAAATTACATGGTCTACTCAATTTAAAACCGCAAAAGCAATTAGAAATTCAGCCCTTTACAGTATTACAATATGACACCTATCCAAAAGAAGCAGGCAACCCTTTTAGAGACGGAACCGATTTTAAATTAAATGGAGGTGTGGATGCTAAAATCGGAATTACCAATGATTTGACATTAGACTTAACAATCAATCCAGATTTTGGGCAAGTAGAAGCAGATCCAGGAAGTTTTTCGTTGGATGGATTTCAAATATTTTTGGAAGAAAAGCGCCCATTTTTTGTAGAGAATAAAAATATTTTTGATTATCGATTTGGAGAGAATCAAGACAATATATTCTATAGCAGAAGAATTGGAAGAGGACCGCACGGAAGGCCTAGTTTGGCTGCTGGAGAATATGCAGATACACCAATAAATACGACTATTTTAGGGGCAGCGAAATTTTCTGGAAAAACAAAAAGTGGCTGGTCAATTGGGCTGTTAGAAAGTGTTACGTCTAAAGAGTTTGCACAAGTTGAAGGAAATGGTACTCAGAGAGAAGAGCTTGTTGAGCCGCTTACAAACTATCTTGTTGCAAGAGCTCAAAAAGATTTTAATGATAAAAATTCATACATAGGAGGGATTTTTACCGCAACCAACCGCAACTTAAATGGAAGGTTTAATAATTTACACAAAGCGGCTTATACTGGCGGATTGGATTTTAGACATACTTGGAAGAATAGAACTTATTTTGTAGAAGGAAACGTGGTGGTTAGTACTGTTACTGGAAGTAAAGAAGCAATAGAAAGGACACAACGCTCACTGACACATTTGTTTCAAAGAGTTGATGCAGGTCATGTACGTGTAGATCCCAATAGAACGTCATTATCAGGAACAGGAGGTAAGCTATCCGCAGGTAAATCTGGTGGTGGCAATTGGCGATACGGAGGGGATGTAAATTGGCGGTCACCAGAATTAGAATTGAATGATGTTGGATTTTTAAGACAAGCTGATGAAATAAGACAAGATGTACATGTAAGATATCAATTCTTAAAACCAACCAACTTCTTTAGAAGAGCAAACATTCGATTGAACCAATCTTCAACTTATGATTTTGATGGGAATTACAATCGCTTTCAAGTAGATGGTTCCATTTCTGTTAATTGGAAAAACGATTGGTGGACAAAAACAGGGCTTGGTTACAAACCAAGAATTTTTATCAATACTTTTTTACGTGGAGGTCCTCGATGGAGATTTTCTGATGAAAATTTCAGATTTTTGTTTTTTGGATCAGATCAAAGTAAAAAATTCAACTTTACGCTGGGTTATATCAATAGTGCCGCAAAGCAAAATAATTTCTCATTCAAGCGCTACGTGTTACGATTTGCATACCAACCAACAAATGCGTTGAATTTTTCTCTCGAAACAGCTTTTAATCAAAACCATAACAAAACACAGTATGTGTCTCAGAGAGATTTCGGAACGATAAAGCGTTATGTTTTAGGAGAAATTGATCAGCAAACATTGAGCTCTTCCTTGCGAGTTAATTACAGTTTTAATCCAAATCTATCATTGCAATTTTACGGATCTCCATTCATTACTAGAGGACGGTATTCCAATTTTAATTTTGTAAAAAATTCGACAGCGAAAAATCTAAACGACCGTGTAACATGGTATAATTCGAGTCAGATTATCGAAGAAAATGGCGAGTATTTAGTAGATGAAAATACCGACAATACAACAGATTACAGCTTTCGAAATCCAGATTTTTCTTTTGTGCAGTTTCGCTCTAATTTAGTAGTTCGTTGGGAATATATTCCAGGGTCAGAAGTGTTTTTAGTCTGGTCTAGAGGGGTTTCTGGAAGTGGAGGTATTAATGAATCTTTGACAAAGTCAATTCAAAATCAACTATTTGAGAAAGTCGCAGACGATACTTTTTTACTCAAACTGACGTATCGATTTGTAAGATAAAAGCGCTGTTCAGCAATAGATTAATGGGTCCGTTTTACAACAACCTTATTCGGTATTTTTAATCCTCCGTTTTTAAACAACTCAAAAGCGGCTTGATAATAGCTAATGGTCTCTGTTAAGAATAAACTGTCTGTCTCGGTGTTTGTCAACGTATTTTCATGTTCGTTCCAATCGTAGAAAGAATGTGTTTTGTTTGTTTCCAATACCAAAAACTGGTTGTTTTTTAACAAGCCTACTTTTCGATGATTTCCAATGAATGCCCGCTCCTCTTTGCGGGTCATTTTTGAAATGTCTTTTCCGAAAATATTGGATGTATAGCTCCAATTTAAATAACCAAAAAGCGTAGGGAAAATATCTATTTGCGAGGAAAGTTTGTTCACTTCTGTAGGCCTTTCGTTTTTTAAATTAAAAATATAAGCAGGGATATGGTGGTTCTTAATATTGAGCTCAGTTCTTCCTGCACTATATGCACAATGGTCTGCCATAATCACAAATACAGTATTTTTAAACCAAGGTTTTGTTATTGCTTTTCTAAAAAAATCTTCAAAAGTTTTATCAGCATATTTTACGGCACCTTCTCTGTTTTTACCCGAAGGAATATCAACGACTCCATGAGGATAGGTATATGGTTTGTGATTGGAAGTGGTCATTACAAAATTAAAAAAGGGCTGTTTGCTCTTGTGCTGAGCATCTACAACTTTTAACAATGTATTGTAAACATCTGCATCACAAACTGCCCAAGCATTCTCAAAGCTCACCTGATCGTCTTCAATTCGAGTTCTATGTGTAGGTAAATCCTCCTTCAATCGGTAGGATTTTCTTCGGTCTACAATATCAAAACCATTGTGACTAAAATAATGGGTCATATTGTCAAAATGGCTGTCGCCTCCATATATAAAGGTTCTGGTATATCCTTTTTGTTTGAATACTTCTCCAATGGTATATAAACTATCATTGTTATCTCGTTTTATAATGCTTCTTCCAGGTGTTGGCGGAATTGATAAGGTGATAGCCTCCATAGCTCTAATAGTTCTTGTTCCTGTAGCATACAGTTTGGTAAAAAAAATAGATTTTTTAGCAAGAGAATCAATAGCGGGGGTCATGTTTTTTGTATTTCCAAAACGTTTCATAAATCGAGCATCTAAACTTTCCAATCCAATAAAAATGACATTCGGGGTTTTTTCTGCCCCTTTGTTTTTTACATAATGTTGAATGCTTTTTGCTGTTCCGGTCAAATGCTCATTCTCTATTCCAATTAATTTTAGGATGTTTGGGTATAGTTGTTTTTCTGAAATTGTAGGATAAAAATCATGGTAGTTCAATTCGTTGCTTTTATATGCTGCAAAAAAGGAATAGAGTCCGGATTTAGCCAATTCATTTTCATTGATGTTCGAAAAAATTTCTGCTTGTGTATTCTTGATATTGAAATGAAAAACACCTAATACAACAAAGCAAAACACTGCAGGAAAGAGTTTTGTTTTAAAACTGTCTTGATTTTGAAATGTATGTTGATATCCCTTCTTTTTTTTGGCAATTCGAATGCTAATATAGGTAATGAATACAATAATTCCGATGAGTAGTGGCAATGAAAATGATTGATGAATATTTTCGAGAACTTCATAAGTGTAGAGTAAATAATCTACAGCAATAAAATTAAAACGACGGCGGTATTCATCCCAAAAAGGCACTTCTGCTAAAAAGGAAAAAGTAATCAAGAAGATAAAAAATCCGTAGGCGAACTTCGTTAAGAATCGATCCAGCTTTTTTCCGTGAAATTTTGTAGGCACAATCAGCAAATAGATGGCATAGATAGCAATGAAATAAGACAAACTCCCCAAATCAAATAAAAATCCAATGGCAATTATTTTCAGGCTGTTGAAAAAAGAAAAATCAAGGTGAGAAAAAGAAAGAATGTACAATAGTAGCCGTACACAGAAAGCAAATATTAAAAAGGTAACACTAAAAGTTTTGACCAATGAAAAACGCTTTGGAAAAATAAATGGCTGCATCGCTTTGTATAATTGATTTGCAAAAGTATGAAATTATTACTTGATTTAAAACTCGGCATCCACTTGAAAAGTTATTGTTTCATTGCTTATTGGATGTGTAAATTCAATAAAGTCGGCATGTAAATAGAGTCGAGTTGCTTTTTTTCCATACAAATCATCTCCAACAATTGGGGTGTTCAATCCAAGCGAATGAGAAGCGTGTACGCGCAATTGATGCGTTCTTCCTGTTAGAGGAAAAAATTGGACCTTTGTTTGGTTGTTCTTACGCTCCATTACTTTCCATGTAGTTTCAGCAGATTTCCCATGCTCATAACAAACCAATTGTCGTGGTCTGTCATTGATGTCTACTCGTAAAGGAATATTGATGCTTCCTTCATCTTCTTTTAAAAGCCCATCTAATAAGGCAACGTAACGCTTCTTAATAGTTCGCTCTATAAATTGACGTTGTAGTATTTTGTTGGCTGATTTTGTTTTTGCAATGAGCATGATTCCAGAAGTAGACATGTCTAATCGATGTACAATTAGTGGCCCTGTGGCTTTTGGATAACGTTGTTTCATCCGTAAAAAAACCGAATCCTGAATGTTTTTTCCAGGAACAGATAAAAATTCAGCAGGCTTGTTAATCACAACAAGAGCTTCATCTTCGTAGATAATTTTGAGCTCTTTTCCAATTGCAGGGTTTGTCAACATCGGATTTGTATCCATCGCAATTCCTGCTAGCATATGAGTCAAAATAGGTTTGCATTTCCCTTGGCAAGCAGGATAGAACTGCTTATGTTTTCTGATTTCTGTATTGGGCGATTGTCCCCACCAAAACTCTGCCATTGCCAAGGGTTTTAATTGCTGTTTAAAAGCATACTGCAACAATTTTGGAGCAGCGCATTCGCCAGCGCCTGCGGGAGGTTTTTGTAAAGATGTTTCTTTGAAAATGTCAGACAATCCTTTGATGCCTCCTTGTTGATTTAAAAACTGGTATTGATCAAATAGTAGTTGTTGTAAAGCGGCAGATTTGTTACTTCTTTCCTCTTTTAATGCTGTGATTTTTTCGGTAAACACAGCAATTTTTTCTTTGGTTGCATTCAGTCGATATGCCCAATATCTAGTTACATTATTAAAAAAATATTTACTTTCTAAGCTTTCTTGTCGTAGGGTTTCTATCAAAATAACGTAGGCATCAGCATTCAATAGTTCATGCTCTTTTTCTCTTCGTATTTTTCGTGCTTTTTTAGATGCCTTTACGGCTTCTTTTTTCTCATAGATGTCTTTATTATAAAGGACATATTCTTCTTTTAAGAGCTTTTGTAATTCAATGAATTCTGAGTCGTTTTCTAAGATGTTTAGTTGTTGATTGATGGCATTCAATGCGGTTTCTTCACTTAGGAAAAAACTGTCTTTTGTAAGCATATCAAAAATAGGAGGTACAAATTTAGCATGCGTATTCTTTTCTGCCAACTTCCCCGAAAAAGCGACTAAATAACCAATATCTCCTTGTGTGTTTTGTACAACTAAAACACCAAACATTTTACCAATTACCAAGCCTTTATTTTCTTTTACAAGTCCAAAATTATGTTTCCAGACAGTTTGATTTTGAAGGTGCTCTTGTAGCTCTTTTGCAGCTGACAAGCAAAGAGGATGTGGTTCATAATAAAACGGAAAAGTAAATCGATCAGGCAATGCAATAGCTGCAATCGGTTCTTTAAAAACCTGAAAGCAATTTTCTTGTAAAGAGGTGTGGTCTGAAGTCAATTTTTAGTGAATTCGTTTTTATGGATGAATAAAAAGCAAAGATATAAAGTATTCAATGCAAATAGAAATTTGTTAGCGGCTTTTAATGTTGATTGACCTAATAGGTGTTGTCGAGGAATCATTGTAGAACGAGTTCTATCTGTGAAACCTGTCGATTTAAAAGGCACAATTTTTATATTGACTAAAAAGCCCTCACCAAATTGGTGAGGGCTCAAGATTTTGATGTCGCTTAGAATGTCAGTTTTTATCCTAAGAACGGATATTTGTAATCCGTTGGTGTTACAAAGGTTTCTTTGATTAAACGAACAGAAGTCCAACGCAATAAATTTTGAGCAGAACCTGCTTTGTCATTGGTTCCAGAAGATCTTGCTCCTCCAAAAGGTTGTTGCCCTACAACAGCACCCGTTGGTTTGTCGTTGATGTAGAAGTTTCCAGCTGCATTCTCTAAGGCTTTTGATGCTTTTTCTACGATATATCTATCGGTAGAGAAAATAGCTCCTGTTAAGGCATATTCTGTAGATTCGTCAACGAGTTTTAATGAAGCTTCCCATTCGGTATCTTCGTAAACATAAACAGTCATCACAGGGCCAAATAATTCAGTAGTCATGGTTGTATAGGTAGGAGATTTTGCTAGAATAACGGTTGGTTCAATAAAGTATCCGACAGATTTATCATGTCCACCTCCAACAATAATTTCTGCATCTTTATCATTTTTAGCAGCATCTAAAAAGCTTGCAATTTTGTCAAAAGAACCTTCGTGAATTACGGCATTTACAAAATTATTGGTGTCTGCTGGAGAGCCCATTTTTAGATCGTTGGTTTGAGCGATTACGTGTTTCTTTACTTCTTCCCATTGAGAAGCAGGAATGTATGCACGAGAAGCCGCAGAACATTTTTGTCCTTGGTACTCAAAAGAACCTCTAACAATAGCTGTTGCTACTTGTAACGGATTTGATGAATTGTGTGCCCAGATAAAATCTTTACCACCAGTTTCTCCAACAATTCTTGGATAGGTTTTGTAGTTGTGAATGTTGTTTCCAATTTGTTTCCATAAGTTTTTGAAAACATGTGTAGAACCTGTAAAGTGCAGTCCTGAAAAGTCAGGAGACGCCAATACGGTATCTGTAATCATCACAGGGTCTCCGTAAATTACGTTGATAACTCCATCAGGTAAGCCAGCTTCTTTAAATAAATCTACAATTACTTGTGCAGAATATGCTTGATGATCTGAAGGTTTCCAAACCACAACATTTCCCATCAAAGCAGCAGCAGCAGGTAAGTTGGCAGCAATAGAGGTGAAGTTAAAAGGTGTAATAGCATACACAAATCCTTCTAGTGGACGGTATTCGACGCGATTCCAAATTCCAGGTGCAGAAGCAGGTTGGTCTTTGAAAATATCGGTCATGTATTGTACGTTGAAACGGAAAAAATCAATCATTTCACAAGCAGCATCAATTTCTGCTTGGTGTACGTTTTTAGATTGCGCAATCATGGTAGAAGCATTCATCTTAGCTCGGTAAGGACCTGCAAGTAATTCAGCCGCTTTTAAAAAGATAGCTGCTCGCTCTGTCCAGCTAGTACTAGACCATTCTTGTCTTGCTGCTAATGCTGTTGAAATGGCAGCATCTACATGCGATTTGTCTGCAACATGATATTGTCCAACGACATGTTTGTGATCGTGTGGAGGTGTAATGTTTTTGGTGTTTCCTGTGCGGATTTCTTCGCCATTAATATGCATAGGAACATCAATATTACTGTTAAACATTGTGTTGTATGTTTCCAATAACTCTGCTCTCTCTGGAGAGCCTGGAGCATATCCTTTAACAGGCTCGTTTATAGCTACTGGAACGTTGAAAAAACCTCTTCCCATTTTAGTGTGTTTTATATTTCGTTTTTGTTTTTTGATAAAAAAGTATCAACTTGTAAATCTTTGATTAATTTGCGACTAATTTGAGGCAAGAAAATCAACAGTAGAAATTGAACTTTTACAGCTGCAAAGTTACAATTTATTTTTAGTTTACGATGTTGGTTTTTTATACCTGAAATTATCAAAAACAGATACTATTTATGTGTACCGTTACTTTTTTACCATTGGGAAAAGCTGATTTTATCTTGACGTCTAATAGAGATGAGCAAGCAACACGGAAGACAATACATCCAAAGAAATATGTTGAAGATGGTATTGAGCTTGTGTATCCTAAAGACGAATTGGCTGGAGGCACATGGATAGGCTTGAGTGCTAAAAAAAGATTGATATGCTTGTTGAATGGCGGTTTTGAAGTGCATGAAAGAGAAGCGTCTTATAAAATGAGTAGAGGGATCATTGTAAAGGCGATTTTAAAATCGGAGGATGCATTGCAAAAAATTGGCAGTTTTGACTTTCATGGAATTGAGCCTTTTACGATTGTGTTGGTAGATTGGAATACAGAACTTCAATTGCATGAATTGGTTTGGGATGGAAAACAGCAGCACCTTACGGCATTGCCACAAGAACCAAAAATATGGTCTTCATCAACCTTGTATACCAAAGAAACAAAACAACTACGGCAAGATTGGTTTTCTGAATGGCTGCAAGAGCACAAAGAATTTACAGAAGAAGAAATTCTAAAATTTCATGTAGATACAAAAAAAGGAACTCCAGAAACTTCTCTACAAATGAAACGTTGGTATATAGAAACAGTGAGTGTTACGTCTGTGAAAAAAAATGCAAAAAAGGTCAGTATCAATTATAAAGACCTTGTACATCAAAAGACGACTGTTTTAGAGATGCCTTAATACAATGCAAAAGAAATAAAAGAAACGATGATCATTCCTATGATTGCAAAGGTTAGATAAATGATGTTTAGCAGTATAAATTTTACAAGCGTTTTAAAATATCCTTGCTGATAAAACCTGCGCATGGCTACAAATAGGTAGCCTAAAAATAACAAGAAAAAGATGGCTATAATGTATTCAGCATCTTTGATGTAATTGATCATAAAAAAAGCAGCGAGTAGTAAAAAGAAGACGGTTTGCGTATGAAATACAAATATCAAATGTTCTACATAGGTGTATTTTCTTCGGATGTAAAATAGCTTTAAGGACAATGTAAAATAAGGGAAGGAAAATAAACAAAGAGATAGAAACGTATGAAATGATTTGTTGTGAGAAATCTTTCGCGTTTTCTTTTTCTGAAAAAATAGATTTTGCAACGGTCATTCTCTCATATAAAAAACGATTTAAAAATGTTTTTTCTTTCTTTTTATTAGTTTGATATGGCGGTTGTTGTTAGTTGAAAAGCAGGAATAGTGACATTGAATTTTTTAGAATTAGAGAGGTTCGTCATTCTAAAAATGCCTTTCATAGCACCCGATGAAGCGTGTAAAAGACAATGAGACTTGTAGGTGTATGAGTTTTGTGGTGCAATGGTTGGAGTTTGACCAATAACGCCTTTTCCTTCCACAACTTCTTTGTTGTTTAGTGCATCAAAAATTTCCCAAACACGTTCTAATAATTGTACCGTGTCTTTGCTGTTGTTTTCGATCGTAATAAAATAGCTAAACAGGTACACCAACTGACTGTTTTGGAGCGTTGTGCCGTCGTATTGAGTTTTTACGGAGACTTTGATTCCTTTGGTTATTTGTTGTGTCATTTGAGGTTTTAGGGTTGTTGAGCTTCTCAAATATAACAACTTTAGATGCAAAAAGCTCCTTTCTTAATAATTTTATTAGCGTTGATTAAAAAATCCAGTACCAATTCCAATCACGCTGTCGTAATAAGTTCCGAAAGGTTTGTAGTATACAAGCACTTGATATTCATTTTCTGTTTGATAATGCGTGCCGCTAATTTCATGTACATCTAGAACAGCATCTCTGTTTTTAGTGACAAAAGAATAATTGTAAAACCCTTGTTTTAATATGATGGTTGCCGTGTACATTCCTGCTATTTCATCATAGGTCATTTGGTTTGTTTCTGAAATAGCATAGTTGTTAAAAGCGCCGTATACATATACTTTCTTGTCGCTGATTTTTGCTGTTTCTAGGGCAAAATGTAACGAGACATAATCAGCTTCAGTATCAGGATTGTTGCCTTCTAAAGTTCTGATTACAAATTGACCGTTGATATCTGGATTGTAGGTATACGGTTTTTTAGCACGTGCTTCTTGCGGATACAAATAGTGATGGTAGATGTTCTTTTGGATTACTCGGGCAATATTTAAAGTTGGAGTTCGAATCGCTTTCGTGTCGAAGTTTAAAAATTCATTTCCTCCCCAAAAATTGGAGGCTTTGACATATTTGTACTCCAATTGTTTTTTTCTGTAAAACTGAGGTTTTAAATTAGTAATTGCCGTTTCCCAATTGTTGTTTTGTAATACGGCTACATTAATTTCTTGCGAAGGGCTGTTGATGTTCAATGCATTGTGATTTACAATAAATTGTACAGTTTGTTGCTGATTGCTAGTTTTTGTATCTCTGCTTCTTAGCACAGAAACACCAACAGTTGCTATAAACTCATACAGGGTAAAACGCCTTGTAAAAATAACGATGTCGTTTTCGTCCAACACAGAAATTTGATAATTTCCACTTTTTGTAATTGTAGTTGTTGAATTTGGAATCTGAACGGTATAATGCGTGTATGATTGTAAGGTGTTGAACGAGTTTTCATACTCTTGAATGCTATTTTGGTTGAAACCATTAATATATTCACTAGATAAAAGGTTGCTCGGTTTCCAGTCAAAAGAGAATTGCTCTACTTTGTAGAAATATTCTTTCTGATCGGCGTCTAGGTCATCAAAAGAAAGCTCTAGGACACTTCCCAAAGGAACAATCGTTGAAAAGTTTTTGACTCCCAACGGTTTTAGCTGAATTGTTTTGATGTTTTGCGACTGAACAAAGCAACTCGTTATTAGAAAAAAGAAAAAAAATTGTTGTTTAATCATTCGTTTTTTGGTTGCGGAAAGAATAAAAATCTAACCACCTATTTGAGTTTGTAAAGACAAACGTACTAAATAAAATAAAAATGCGCTAGCATATCTATTTAGAATAGTTATAAATAAACAAAAACAGATGAGATAAGGGTAATTTTATTCGAGTAGCGCTATCAAAATATTTAAATTTGCATGTTTTTTTAAGATAATTAAAAGTCATATTTACTATGTCAAAAGACATCCGTATAAAAAAAGGTTTGGACATCAAACTGGTTGGCGAAGCAGAACAAAGCACAACTGAACTTTCAACAGGTGGTGTGTATGTGATAAAGCCAGATAATTTTCACGGAATTATTCCTAAGATTGTAGCAAAAGTTGGTACAGAAGTAAAAGCAGGAGATACTCTTTTTTATTCAAAGAGTGATGAACGTATTTTATTTCCAAGTCCAGTTAGTGGTAAAATCGAAGAAATAGTTCGTGGTGAAAGACGTAAAGTATTAGAAATTAGAATACTTGCAGACGCAACTCAAAAGCAAACAGATTTTGGTAAAAAAGAGGCATCAAAAATGTCTCCTGAAGAAGTAAAGAGTTATTTGCTTTCTTCTGGTTGTTGGCCATTTGTAAAACAACGTCCGTATGATGTTGTTGCAAATCCGAATCAAGCACCAAAAGCAATCTTTGTTTCAGCATATGGAAGTGCTCCTTTAGCAGCAGATTACGATTATGCATTAAGAGGAAAAGAAGCCGAATTGCAAGAAGCAGTTACAGCCTTAGGAAAATTGACCGAAGGTAACGTACATGTTTCTATTTCTGAAAACGCAACAATATCTCCTTTTACGGATTTAAAAGGCGTTGAACTTCATAGATTGTACGGACCACATCCTATTGGAAATGTAAGTACACAAATCGGACAGTTGAATCCCATTAATAAAGGAGAAGTAGTTTGGGTGGTAAGTCCACAAGACTTGGTGGTTATTGGAGAGTTGTTCTTAACAGGAAAGTTCAATGCAAAAAGAACACTTGCATTAACAGGTTCTCAATTTTCAAAACCAACCTATGTAACAGCCTATCCAGGAGCTGCTATTAAAAGCATCGTAACCGATAATTTAAATGCAGAAAACACACGAATTATTAGTGGTGATGTATTGTCTGGAACACACGTTTCTTTAGACGGTTGTTTGGGGTATTATGACAATCAAATCACGGCAATTCCAGAAGGAAACGATTATGAATTGTTTGGTTGGAATAAGCCTATTTTTAATAAGGTATCTACAACTAGAGCATTGACGTTTTCTTGGTTGAACCCAAAGAAAAAATACGATTTAAACACCAATACAAATGGAGAGCACAGAGGATTTGTAGTCACAGGTTCTTATGAAGAAGTATTTCCGTTAGACATCTATCCGATGCAATTGTTAAAAGCATTTTTGTATAAAGATTTAGATGAAATGGAAGCTTTAGGTGCTTATGAAGTAGCGCCAGAAGACTTTGCATTGACAGAATTTATTTGTGTATCAAAACAACCACATCAGCAAATTATTAGAGAAGGGTTGGATTTAATGATCGAAGAAATAGGATAATCATGAGCTTAAAAAACAAGTTACATACCTTAAAAGAAAAGTATAAAGGAACCAAAATGGCCCCTGCATTTAATGCAATCCATACCTTTTTATACCTGCCAAATGAGACGACTCACGGAGGAACTCATATCAAAGTAGCAGATGATTTAAAACGCACCATGAATATTGTAATTATGGCCTTAGTGCCATGTTTACTATTCGGAATGTTCAATGCAGGATTTCAACACAATGCTGCAATTAACGGATTTACAGAAGGAATGTCTTTCTTTAGTAGCGAATTCTGGAACTTAGAAAATTTCCTTATTGGAGCTGCAAAAATTTTACCTTTAGTGGTGATTTCTTATGGAGTCGGATTGGGAGTAGAATTTGTTTTTGCCATCATTAAAGGGCACGAAGTAGAAGAAGGATATTTGGTAACCGGAATGTTGGTGCCTTTAATTGTTCCTATTGATATTCCACTTTGGATGTTGTCAGTAGCGGTAATTTTTGGTGTTGTCATCGGGAAAGAAGTCTTTGGAGGAACGGGAATGAATATCTTAAATCCAGCGTTGACCATTAGAGCCTTTTTATTCTTTGCCTATCCAACTTGGATGAGTGGAGATAAAGTTTGGGTAACTGGAGCTGTTGAAAAAACAGGAACTGTAGATGCCATTTCTGGTGAAACAATTCTAGGAAGTTTGGCACAAGGAAAAGAAATGGTCTATTCTACTTGGGATATGTTCTTTGGATTTGTTCCAGGATCTGTAGGAGAAACCTCTACCTTATTAATACTAGCTGGCGCCTTATTTTTGATCTTTACAAAAATAGGAAGTTGGAAAATTATGCTAAGTGCTGCTTTAGGAGCCTTGGCAATGGGACTCATATTCAATGGAATTGTAGATCAAGGTTGGATTGAAGAAAGCAGTAAGTTTTATAGCTTAATGACCACACCATTTTGGCATCATTTATTGATTGGAGGTTTTGCATTTGGAGCCGTGTACATGGCAACCGACCCTGTAACTGCATCACAAACAAATAAAGGAAAATGGATTTACGGTTTCTTCATCGGTTTTTTATCGATTATGATTCGTGTGTTCAATCCAGCCTATCCAGAAGGGGTGATGTTGGCCATTTTATTGATGAATGTATTTGCACCAACGATTGACCATTACGTGGTACAAGGGAATGTGAAAAGAAGAAAGAATCGTTTAAAAGTTAAAACTGCATAAGGATGTCTAAAAGAACAGATAGTAATCTATATACAATGCTTTTTGCCGTAGGAATGGTGATTGTCGTTGGAACAGTATTGGCTTTTTTCGCGTCGTTTTTAAAAACGAATATTGACGAAAATATACGTTTAGAAAAGCAGCAAAACATTTTGTATGCAATGGGCATTAATGAAAACGAAGAAGGCACTGTAGCATTTATATCTACAGATAAAGTAGCCGCAGAGTTTTCTAAATACATTGTAAAACAATTGGTGATTGAAGGAGATAAGGTGACTGCAGATAGCGATGCTTATTTGATCGATATCAAAAAAGAGCAAACAAGAGCTAAAGAAGGAAAAACAAGAAAGTTACCGTTGTTTCTTGGAAAAAAAGACGGCAAGATTTTCTACATCGTTCCTATAAGAGGAAAAGGATTATGGGATGCCATTTGGGCCTATGTTGCGATGGATGAAAATATGGTTGTTCAAGGAATTCTCTTAGATCATAAAGCAGAAACGCCAGGATTAGGAGCCAATATCAAACAACGTTTCTTTATGGATGATTTTATCGGCGAAAACTTATTGAACGCTGCAAATGAATTTGAAGGAATTACCGTTGCAAAAGGAAATAACGATCCGAAGAATTTAGAAAAAACAGATAATGAAGTAGATGCAATTGCAGGAGCAACGATTACAGGTGACGGTGTAACTGCCATGATTAAATCAGAGTTGAGCGCGTATGCATCGTATTTTATAGATTTAAAAAAGAATTAATATATGGGACTTTTTAAAGACAGCAAATTAATAACCGACCCATTGGCAGATACCAATCCAATTACAATTCAAGTATTGGGTATCTGTTCTGCCTTAGCGATTACTGCAGAGTTAGAAGCGTCTATTGTGATGTCAATAGCAGTACTATTTGTATTGGGAGTGGGGAACGTAGTGATTTCATTGATGCGAAATATCATTCCGTCAAAAATTAGAATTATCGTACAATTAATAGTAGTTGCCGCATTGGTAATTATTGTTGATTTGGTACTAAAAGCTTTTGCCTACGAATTGAGTAAAACCTTATCAGTCTTTGTAGGATTGATTATTACCAACTGTATTATTATGGGACGTTTTGAAGCTTTTGCCTTGGCAAACGGAGCTTGGCGTTCTTTCTTGGATGGAATTGGAAATGCTGCAGGATATGGATTTATTTTGATAATCGTTGGGTTTTTTAGAGAGCTATTAGGTTCTGGAACCTTATTAGGATTTAAAATATTAGGAGATCCAATCGAGAAAACGGGAGCCTATGCTTACGGATATGAAAACAACGGATTTATGTTATTAGCGCCAATGGCATTGATTACATTAGGAATCATTATTTGGATACAACGTAGTAGAAATAACGCATTAATAGAAGACTAAAATTAGGACTTAGTAAATAGGTGTTAGGCATTAGTACTAACAACTAAACACTAACAACTAAACACTAACATATATGGAACATATAGAATTATTTTTCAAATCGATATTTATAGACAACATGGTGTTTGCTACATTCTTAGGAATGTGTTCATACCTTGCGGTTTCTAAAAAAGTAAGCACCGCTGTTGGTTTAGGAGCAGCTGTTATATTTGTATTGGCAATTACAGTGCCTTTAAACTGGATATTAGATCAATATTTGTTACAGCCAGGAGCCTTGAAATGGTTAGGAGAAGAGTATGCAAGTTATGACTTGAGCTTTTTATCATTTATCATGTTTATTGCAACCATTGCAACCATGGTACAATTGGTAGAGATTGTTGTAGAGAAATTTTCACCATCCTTATACAATTCATTAGGAATTTTCTTACCATTGATTGCCGTAAACTGTGCAATTTTAGGAGGATCCTTATTTATGCAATCTCGTGAAATTCCAACGTTCGGATTGGCAATGACCTACGGAATTGGTTCTGGAATCGGTTGGTTTTTAGCCATTTTGTCGATTGCTGCCATTCGCGAAAAAATTAGATATTCAAATGTACCTGCCGCTTTAAGAGGGTTGGGAATTACATTTATCATTACAGGATTAATGGCCATTGGGTTTATGAGTTTTGGAGGGATGCTAACAGGCGGAGAGAAAGGAAATGATGATGGGAAAATCTCTAAAGTAGCCATTGAGAGAATTAAAGAACACGTACAAGAAATTTCAAAAAATTAATTGGTTAAGATGATAGTAGCAGTAGCAAGTACAGGCGGAACAATAGCAGTAACAGTTGTAGCTTTTCTATTAATTACATTGGCATTAGTAGGATTGTTGTTGGTTGTAAAGCAAAAATTATCTCCATCAGGTCCTGTAAAAATTACCATTAACGGAGAACGAACTATTGAAGTAGCTTCAGGAGCTTCTTTATTAACAACATTAGGAGCCGAAAAAATATTTTTACCATCTGCCTGTGGTGGTGGTGGAACCTGTATACAATGTGAGTGTCACGTAAATTCTGGAGGAGGGGAAGCCTTGCCAACAGAAACACCACATTTTACAAGAAAGGAACTGAAAGATGGTATTCGTTTGTCTTGTCAAGTAAAAGTAAAACAAGACATGGATATTTCCATTCCAGAAGAAATTTTCGGAATTAAGAAATGGGAAGCAACCGTTGTTTCCAACTATAATGTTGCCACATTTATCAAAGAGTTTATTGTTGAGATTCCAGAAGATATGGGGTACAAAGCTGGAGGATATATTCAGATTGAAATTCCGAATACGGAAGTAAAGTTTTCTGAAATGGACGTTACGGCGCACCCAGAAGAACATCCAGGAGAGCCAGATAAATTTAAAGGCGATTGGGATAAATTTGGATTGTGGCCATTGGTCATGAAAAATGAAGAGATTGTTGAAAGAGCATATTCAATGGCTTCATATCCTGCAGAAGGAAGAAAAATTATGCTGAATGTTCGTATTGCAACTCCTCCTTTTGATAGAGAAAAAGGTGGTTGGATGGATGTAAATCCAGGGATAGCATCTTCGTATATCTTTAATTGTAAAGAAGGAGATAAAGTAACAATTTCTGGTCCTTATGGAGAATTCTTTATCAATGAAAGTGATGCAGAAATGCTATATGTTGGAGGTGGAGCAGGAATGGCGCCAATGCGTTCGCATTTGTATCACTTATTCGAAACATTAAAAACAGGTCGTAAAGTAACGTATTGGTACGGAGGACGTTCTAAAGCAGAATTATTTTACGTAGAGCACTTTAGACATTTAGAAAAGAATTTCCCAAATTTTAAATTCTATATCGCATTGTCAGATCCTGCGGAAGCAGATAACTGGACTGTTAAAAAAGACATGAGCGATGAAGAGCCTGACGGATTTGTAGGCTTTATACACTTGGTTGTAATTGATCAATATTTATCAAAGCACGAAGCACCAGAAGATTTAGAATTGTATTTTTGTGGACCACCACTAATGAACAACGCGGTTCAGAAAATGGGTGAAGATTTTGGTCTTGCCGATGAGAATATCCGTTTTGATGACTTTGGAGGATAGACGCTAAGTGTCATTACGAGAAGCATAGCGACGAAGTAATCTCACGAAATAAATTGTTTCTCGCCCCTAATAGTTATTGGGGATTGAATTGCAATGACAAAACAAACCAAAAAAAACCAACACATTGTGTTGGTTTTTTTGCACTTTATATAAAAAATCAATACGGCATAGAAACAGTATCTTTGCAACTTAAAATAACTGATAATGATCACTTTTGAAGATTTAAATTTATCGAAACAATTACACAATGCCATTGAAGATATGGGGTTTGTATATCCTACACCCATTCAAGAACAGGCATTTCCTGTGGTTAGATCAGGTAAAGATGTCGTTGGAATTGCACAAACAGGTACCGGAAAAACCTTTGCCTATATGCTGCCTGTTTTAAGAGACCTTAAATTTTCTATGCAGCAACATCCAAGAATCTTGGTGTTGGTGCCAACAAGAGAATTGGTTATGCAAGTTGTTGAAGAAATTGAAAAATTAACGACGTATATCAACGTGCGTATATTGGGTGTGTATGGAGGCACCAATATCAACACTCAGAAGAGAGCCATTGCAGAAGGCTTAGACATTATTGTAGCAACTCCAGGGCGTTTATACGACTTGGCATTGAGCAAGGCACTAAAGTTAAACTCCATTCAAAAATTGGTGATTGATGAGGTAGATGTGATGTTGGATTTAGGATTTCGATTTCAGTTGTTAAATATTTTTGATGTCTTGCCAGAACGTAGACAAAATGTGATGTTTTCTGCAACCATGACCGAAGATGTAGCCGCCTTAATTCAAGATTATTTTAAATCACCAGAAACAGTATCCATCGCAGTAAGTGGAACACCACTAGATAATATTGCACAACAATGTTACGAGGTTTCTAACTTCTACACCAAAGTAAATCTTTTAAACCATTTGCTTAAAGACAAAGAGACCTTTACAAAGGTGTTGGTTTTTGTATCGAATAAAAAGAGTGCAGACAGATTGTTTGAAGCCTTAGATGAATCTTTTGCGGATGAGATTTGTGTGATTCACTCCAATAAAACACAGAATTATAGAATTCGTTCCATTCGTCAGTTTGATGATGGAATGAACCGAATATTGGTAGCTACAGATGTAATGGCTCGTGGGTTGGATTTGGATGAGATTAGTCATGTAATCAATTTTGATACGCCGAATTTTCCAGAAAATTACATGCATCGAATCGGAAGAACGGGAAGGGCAGAACACGAAGGGAAAACGATTTTATTTTCGACAGAGAAAGAACAGGAAGATAAAGAAGCGATTGAAAAACTAATGAAGCTTGAAATTCCTAAAACGGAATTTCCATCGGAAGTAGAAATTGCCGAGCGATTGACCCCTGAAGAGCGTCCCGTAGATTTTGAACATCACAATCCTACGAAACGAAAAATAGACGAATTTGCTCCTGGACCTGCCTTTCATGAAAAAAGTGAAAAGAATAGCAAAACAAATCAAGGAGGTTCATACCGAAGAGAAATTGCCAAAAAATACAAGAAACCCAAAACAAGAGGTGATAAAAACTACAATAAGCGTAACAAACGATAGTATACCGGTTGCTTATAAAATGTGATAACATGCGTGTATTAACGGAACAGGAACTCCACAATTTAGGGATGAACATTGTAGGGAAAAGACTACAAGAAATGGGCTATGAATTTGTGTCGGTAAACAGTCAGTTAAAAAAACATCCGCAGTTTGTCTTGTTTAAAAAAGGAGCACCCACCATTTTTGTGTTGGTAAAAACCTCTAACAACATTCAATCTCCTGAAGATTATGATGTCTTATGGATGGAAACGTTTAAAGCACACGCTAAAAAACAAAACGCGCACATTTGGTTTGCAGGCATCGGAATTGCCAACGCAGAAAGTGTTGGAAGTCCAGTGTTTAAAGACCAACCTTATTATGTGGCCTTTGACGATTTTATAAAAGTGTTGGATACACAATCGACTTAAAGAAATTGGTTTCCAAAATGTCAGTTCGAGCCTGCCTGCGGTAGGCAGGTGATCCCGAGTATTCGGGATTGTATCGAGAACAAATAATTTATTACGTTAAATCCAGGCTTGGAGAGATAGTTAGGTCAATCAGCTTTCATAAAAAAAGGTTGCCTAAAAAGACAACCTTAATTCTATTTGATAACGTTAAAAATTACTCAGCTTTTTCTTCCAACAATTCGAAAAACTGACCTAGTTTAGGAAGAATGATAATCTTAGTTCTTCTGTTTTTAGATCTATTTGCATTAGAATCATTAGGGCCTAATGGCACATAGCTACTTCTACCCGCTGCAATTAATCTACTTGGTTTTACACCAAATCTATGTTGTAAAATTCTGGTGATAGAGGTAGCTCTCATCGCACTTAAATCCCAGTTGTCTTGAATAAAACCTGTTTTAATCGTTTTAGAATCTGTATGACCTTCAACCATTACATCCATGTTAGGTTGTCCGTTAATAACGGTAGCTACTTTTTCTAACACATCGTATGCTTTTTTAGTTACGTGGTAACTTCCACTTTTAAACAATAATTTATCAGAAATAGAAATGTAAACAACTGTTTTTTCAACATTAATTTGAATGTCTTCATCATTGATGCCATCTAATAATTCTTTCTTTAAATGAAATGCAAGTACTAAATTTAGAGAATCTTTTTTGGTAGTAGCAGCCCGAACTCTATTGATATAAGCATCTTTTTTGCTCAACTGAATCAACGTCTCTTTAATATTGTCATTGGCTCCTTTGGTAAGAACTGTTAAATTGTCAACAAACTCTAACGTTCTTTTTTTGTCCTTTTTCAACTCTTCAACAGTCGTTTCTAAGGTAGCAATTGTAGTTCCATAAGAAGTTGCTTGTGTTTGATTTTTTTCATTTTCAATGATACACTTTGTTAGACTAGTTCTAACAGCAAGTAGTTCATCTTTTGTTTCTTGATGTGTGCTTTTTAAAGCTACATAGTCTTTTTTAGAAACACATGAGCTCATTAAAAGAACGACAGATAGGGATAGTACTATTTTTTTCATTTTATGTAAAATTAATGGTTCTACAAATCTATAAAATAGATTGTAAAAAAAATCAGATTAATAAGAATTTATCATGTTTTTGTGATGAATTTATAGTTTATCTTTGTTTTTGTTAACTTTTTTAAGATGAAAAGATATATTCTCATTGTTTTTTTAAGTGTTTTGATTTCTTGTAATCAAAAAGCGATAGATAAAACGGTTCGATTGAACGGTTTTGTTTTTGGAACCACCTATCACATCACTTATGTAAATGCTCAAGAGAACAACTATCAAAAATCGATTGATAGTTTGTTTTATTTGATGAATAGGTCGCTTTCAACGTATATGTCAATGTCAGATATTTCTAAAATAAATACAGGAGATACAACTGTTGTGGTTGATGCACTATTTCAAGAAGTGTATCAAAAATCAAAAAGAATTCATACAGAAACCGATGGTTATTTTGATCCTACCGTTGGGTTTTTGGTAAACGCTTGGGGTTTTGGACCTAAAAAGACTAAAAAAAACATGGACAGTATTGCTGTTCAAAAAATGATGCAGTTGGTAGGTTTTGATAAAATACAACTGGTAAAGGGCAAGATCAGAAAGCAAGATGCTCGGATATTTCTCGATTTTAATTCCATTGCAAAAGGCTATGGTGTTGATCTAATTGCCCGTTTTTTAGAACAAAAAAACATTCAACATTATTTGGTTGAAATAGGAGGAGAAATAAGAGCTAGCGGAAAAAATAGCAAACAGCAGCATTGGAGAGTCGCCATAGAAAAACCAAACACTGACGGAACGCAATCTTTTCAGAAAACAATTGAATTATCAAACCAATCAATGGCGACTTCTGGAAATTACAGAAAATTTAGAATTAGCAAAGAAGGGAAAAAATATGTGCATACCGTAAATCCCAAAACAGGTTTTGCAACGGAAAGCAATTTGTTAAGTGTTTCCGTAATTTCAACTTCAGATTGTGCAGATGTAGATGCCTATGCGACTGCTTTTATGGCCATGGGATTTGAAAAAACAAGGTTATTTGTAGAAAATCATCCCCGATTAAAAGTGATATTAATTTATACAAACGCTACAGGAGAGTTGGTAGAATATAGTTCAAAGTAAAAACCCCGCTGCCGCTATGTCAAAGCGTGGTGGTAAGTAGGAACTTGATACAATCGCGCACCAGCAGGGGACTATTTTTGAAAGTCACCAAATATTAATAAATAATCATGAGTATATTTTAATTAATAATAATAAAATATCATCTATTCAACTTGTTCGTAATTATTTATTGCTTTTCATTATTCTAATTGTTATAGTTTTAATTTGGCGGATAGACACTAAAAAGAAGGAACAAGATGATTTTTAAATTAATTTCCTGGCTTAAAAAGAAAGACAATTATATTTATATTATAATGTTAACTTTAGGAGTCATAATTGCCACATACAAATACGACTTACTATCTGCCATTATTGGTTTTAGTATTATCATTCTTTTTGGCATATTTTTGGGCTTCATATTTAGACGATTTATGAAATGAAAAAAATAATTCTATTTATCACAATAACCTGATGGCGCGGACTTGCAGTCCGTGCAAAACGTATACATTAAAATTAAGAAAAGACTACTTTAAGAAATTGAAGTGGTTTTGCAGTAAAACAAGAAGTATTCATTACGGACTTATAAGTCCGCGCCATCGGTTAGAATATCGCTCAAAGTAATAAGCTACTTATAGCAAACAGGCAAGATTTCACCTTTAGATAAACAATATTTGGTAACGACATCTGACGACATTGTATGTGTATAATCCACTTCGTCAACACGAAAACCAATAGTACGTAGCTTGTCAAAATAATCTCTTCCATACACTCTTACATGGTCATACTGCCCAAATAGTTGAGCACGTTCTTTTCGGTCTGTAATGGTATCATCTTCAAAGGTTATTTCTCTGTTTAGATCTTGAGGAATTTGAAAAATCCCCATTCCGCCAGGTTTCAATACACGATACAACTCTTGCATGGCTTTGGTATCATCAGAAATATGTTCTAATACATGATTGCAAAAAACAACATCAAAAGAATTGTCCTCAAAAGGAAGGTTGCAGATATCGGCTTTTACATCGGCAATCGGCGAATGTAAATCTGCCGTTATATAGTCTAAGTTTTTTTGTTTCCTAAAAAGAGACAAAAAGCATTGCTCTGGTGCCATGTGTAATACCTTTTTCTCTGCTGAGAAAAAATCGGTTTCTTGTTGTAAAAACAACCACAATAAGCGATGCCGCTCTAAAGAAAGTGTGCTTGGAGACAGTACATTTTTTCGTTGTGTCTCATATCCGTAGGGTAAAAATTTTCGAAAACTTTTCCCGTCTATTGGGTCGGTATATACATCTCCCTTTAAAAAAAAGGCAATAACAGGCCTTGCCAAATAACTCAACTTGATAAGAATTGGACGAGGAACGGTATTTAATATAAGTTTGAAAACGGACACTATTGTTTTAAGTAGCTTTTAAGGTGTTAATGGTTTTTGACGAAATTCATCCTCTTCATTACTTTCTATTCCTAAGGCTTCGTATACATATTTAAAGGTAGAAAGTAATTCTGGTTTTCCATTTATAATAGCTACATCATGTTCAAAATGAGCGCTTGGTTTGCCATCTCTGGTTAAAATGGTCCAGCCATCTTTTAATTGATTGATCTTATGAGTGCCTAAGTTTATCATCGGTTCAATGGCAACAACCATTCCGTTTACAAACTTTTTTCCGCGTCCTCTTTTTCCATAATTTGGCATTTCAGGATCTTCATGCATTTCTCTTCCCAATCCATGACCTACCAATTCTCTCACAACGCCGTAACCGTGTTTTTCTACATGTTTTTGAATGGCGAAACCAACATCTCCAACACGATTTCCAATACGTAGTTCTCTGATCCCTTCGTACAAACTTTCTTTGGTGATCTGTAATAATTTTTTGGTCTCTGGAGCTACTTCTCCTACCTCAAACGTATAGGCATGGTCTCCATAAAACCCATTTTTAATGCTTCCACAATCAATAGAAATGATATCGCCTTCTACAAGAGGTTTGTTATTCGGAATTCCATGTACAACCTGAGCATTTGGACTCATGCATAAGGTATTCGGAAAATCATACAAGCCTAAAAATCCTGGAATTGCCCCTTCAGATCGGATAAATTCTTCTGCAAGTTTATCTAAGTACAAGGTCGTTACACCAGACTTCACTTCAGCAGCTAATATTCCCAATGTTTTTGAAACGATCAATGCACTTTCACGCATCAATTCAATTTCTTCTAAGGTTTTTATTTGAATCATTTTCAATAAAAATTAAAGCGCAAAGATACTTTAAAAAAAAGACTTTAGAAGACGATGTCTTTGCCAATTTATATGGAAAAATAATTCAATAATGTATAAAGGAAGTGTTGAAAATCTATATACAGAAAAATCCTTTTGAAGTTATAAAACAGCAATGATAGCGGTTATTTTTCGTAGGAATGTTTGTAGGCTTTTCCGCTCACAATTGTTAAGATGTCTTTTTCTAAAGACGTTCTTGGAAACTCTACATAGCGCCCAATTTCCTTTCCGTTTTTATAAAAAATAAAAGTAGGAACTCTTTTAATGTCGAAGCCTTCTTGTAAATTATCTGGAGTTTTTTTCCCTCTATTTACAGTGATCATCTCTACGTTGTTAAGGTCGAAATTTACAACTTCTAGCACCTTGTAAAACCTCGGAACTTCTCTTTTGCTATCCTTGCACCAAGTACCCATAAAAGCTTTAATGGTTGTGTTTTTTAACTTCTTTTGAAGTGCTTTAATTGTTGCTGCGTCTACAGTGTACGAGTCGAAAGTTTTCGCAAACCATGTTGCATAAGGTTGTTGATTGAAATCAACTTTAGTTACAAGGCCAATTAAATCACCTGAAGCGTTTTTTGTTACGGTAGATTTTTGTTGTGCATTGCTAGTTGTCAATAGAAAAAAGGCAAGTGAAAAGAATAGGTTTTTCATGTAAAAATAGATTATACCAAAGATTGTTGCGTCATTTCTGAGGGTTGCTCAACGCCCATTAATTTTAAAATTGTGGGGGCAATATCACCCAAGATACCATTTTTTATTGATTTTAGTTCTGGGTCAATAAGGATCATTGGAACAGGATTTGTGGTGTGCGAAGTATGCGGACTTCCATCTGGATTCATCATCGTTTCACAGTTTCCATGATCTGCAATTAAAATAGTGGTGTATCCATTTTCTAAGGCTGAATGGATCAAGTCTTTGGTGCAATGATCAACAGCTTCACAAGCTTTTACGGCAGCATCAAAGACACCGGTGTGCCCCACCATATCTCCATTGGCAAAATTTAAACAGACAAAATCAACAGCTCCTTTTTCCAATTCTGGAATAATAGCATCTCTAATTTCATAAGCACTCATTTCAGGTTTTAGATCGTATGTGGCCACTTTTGGAGATGGACATAATAAGCGTGTTTCTCCATTAAATTCTTTTTCTCTTCCGCCAGAAAAGAAAAAGGTTACATGTGGGTATTTTTCTGTTTCGGCAATTCTGATTTGAGTTTTCCCTGCTGTTTCTAAAACTTCACCTAGCGTATTTGGAATGTCCTTGTTATGATAAATTACATGAACATTTTTAAACCGAGCGTCATAGCCTGTTAATGTTGTAAAATGCAACGGTAATTTTTTCATTCCAAATTCAGGAAAATCTTGCTGATTCAGGGCATTGGTCAATTGCCTACCTCTGTCGGTTCTGAAGTTGAAGAAAATAACCACATCGCCTTCTTTTAAAGTCGCTTTTGGTTGCTGATTTTCATCAACTAGTATAATAGGTTTTATAAACTCATCTGTTACTCCAGCGGCATAACTTTGTTCCATGCTTTTTGAGGCATCGGTAGAAAAAGTTCCTTTCCCATTTACCAAAGTATCGTATGCCAATTGAATTCGTTCCCAACGATTGTCTCTGTCCATTGCATAATACCTTCCAATAACAGAAGCCAAGGTTCCTGTTGTTTTTTGCATATGCTCTTCAATCTCATTGATAAAGAATTTTCCAGATTTCGGATCACAATCTCTACCATCTGTAAAGGCGTGTAAAAACACATTTTCTACATTGTTTTGATCTGCGGCGCTTAGCAATCCTTTTAAATGATTGATATGAGAATGGATGCCTCCATTAGAAAGCAGCCCTATAAAATGCACATTTTTTTTGTGCTTTTTGGCATAGTCAAATGCTGCTAAAAGGGTAGGTTCTTTCGCTAAAGTTCCTTCTTCTACAGCATTGTTTATTTTTGCCAAGTTTTGATATACAATTCTACCTGCACCTAAATTCATATGACCTACTTCTGAATTTCCCATTTGCCCAACGGGCAAACCAACATGTTTCCCGTCAGTTCGCAAGCTTGCATGCGGAAATTTGTCATATAACGAATTGATAAATGGTATTTTAGCATTGTAAATTGCAGATACTTTAGGGTCTTGTGTAATTCCCCAACCATCTAAAATAAGTAAGATTACTTTTTTGTTCATATCAAGATTTAAAACACAAAAATAAGAAAGATTTTTCGGCTGTGTTTAAATAGTTACGAAACCGATACCGTAATTAATTGACTGCATAAAAATTACTACAAAAGAGAGGGCTTTAAAGAGCTGTGTAATAAGGGTGTAAAGTAGTTTCGTCTTAAAACAAAAACACCCCTGTAATAAAACAAAGGGTGCTTTTCACTGTATTTCTTTTTCAAAAATCAGTAAGTATTTTTAGACAGTAGTCTTAAGTGTCTGTGCTGAAAAAAGTGAGAGATATTAGAATAAAGCAACCAACACATGTTCGTATTCTTTATTCTTCTCTCTCACAAGCATTTATATGTGTACGAGGGAACTAATTTCTAACATAGGAACACAAATAAATATACTGCAAGTTAAAAAACAGATTACAATTTATGGTAAGTTTGAGCCACTATCGATTGTATATACAAATAAATTATAGAAGGTAATAGTTGTTCAATTGCTACATCATAAGGAGCGGACAAGTGCTTTATGTGTCATTTTTAACTGTTTTTGTTAAAATCGATAAAAAGAGTTTTTAAAATTGTAATTTTACCTAGTTAAAATTTAGCTTTAAAACCTATGGAACCTCATTTTGAGTTGAACGAAGTTACCAAAAAACTCCCCAAGCATTTACACAAGTTTATTGTAAAGCAGCCTTATAATGCATATACCGCACAAAATCAAGCCGTTTGGCGTTATGTGATGCGTATGAATGTTGATTACTTGAGTAAAGTAGCGCACACATCTTATTTAAAAGGTTTGGAAAAAACAGGTGTTTCTGTTGAAGAAATTCCTCATATGGAAGGAATGAATAGGATTTTAGAAGAGATTGGATGGGCAGCCGTTTCTGTAGATGGATTTATACCACCGAACGCATTCATGGAATTTCAAGCCTATAATGTATTGGTCATTGCTTCTGATATGAGAACAATCAATCATATTGAATATACGCCAGCGCCAGATATCATTCATGAGGCAGCAGGACATGCTCCCATTATTGCAAATCCAGAGTATGCAGAATATTTAAGACGTTTTGGAGAAATTGGAAGCAAGGCCATTTCATCTAAAAAAGATTATGAAATGTATGAAGCCATTCGGTTACTTTCAATTTTAAAAGAAGATCCCAATGCAAGCTCAAAAAAGATTTCTGATGCACAAGATACAGTAGAAGAATTGCAAAAGAATATGGGTGAATTATCTGAAATGGCCCAAATACGAAATTTGCATTGGTGGACTGTTGAGTATGGTTTGATAGGTACTATTGATGCTCCTAAAATTTACGGAGCTGGGTTGCTTTCTTCAATTGGAGAAAGTGCTTGGTGTATGCAACCTGAAGTTAAAAAATTGCCATACACTGTTGAAGCAGCCACGGTTAGTTTTGACATTACAAAACCACAACCGCAATTATTTGTAACACCAAATTTCGCACATTTAAGCTTGGTTTTAGAACAGTTTGCAAATAAAATGGCCATTCGGAAAGGAGGCTTAAAAGGCGTTCAAAAATTAATTAGTTCTACCAATTTAGGAACGATTGAATTAAGTACAGGGGTTCAAATTTCAGGAGTCTTTACCCGTGTGTTGTCTGATGAAAATGAACAACCTATTTATGTTCAAACTACAGGAAAAACGGTATTGTCCAGTAGAGATAAAGAATTGATTGGTCACGGAACGGAATACCACTCTGAAGGATTTGGAAGCCCTATCGGGAAATTGAAAGGAATCAACATCCCAATTGAAAATATGAGTCCGCGTGATTTGGAAGCCTATAAAATTTATGAAGGAAAACAAACTTCGTTAGAATTTGAAGGCGGTGTAAAAGTTGTTGGAGACGTAATTACTGGAACTAGAGATCTGCGTGGAAAAATTTTATTAATTTCTTTTAAAAACTGCACGGTTACCTATAAGGATACTGTTTTGTTTGATCCGTCTTGGGGAATTTACGACATGGCAGTTGGGAAAGAAATTATTTCTGCATTTTCTGGACCTGCAGACGCAAATTCTTTTGAAGATTTAGGAAAAGTTTCTGAAACAAAAACACATAAAATTGACTATTCTTTACTCCAAAAAGAATTGTATGCTTTGTATGCTGATGTTCGAAAAATGAGAGAAGACAACTCCGTAAATGAAGAGAAAGTCAATGCGATTTTCAAAAAGGTTCTTACTGATTTTCCTACTGATTGGCTATTGCCATTAGAATTGTATGAATTGTCACAGCAACATGATTTTTCTTGTCAAACGAAAATTTTACAGCATTTAAAGAAATTGCAAGGCAATAAAAAGCACCAAAAATTGATTGAAAGCGGTTTGTCTTTACTGCCGAAAAATTAAACAGTTTCTTACTCAAATGTAATAGGCGAAACAATTTTTTCCTACAAGGTGTTGAAAACCTTGTAGGTGTTTACGTTAAAATGAATACTGTCAGTTTTTATTATTATTTAAAACCAGTGTTTCAAGAACCAAATGAGCAGCTCTACAATCAAATAACTCCTGGCTCAAATACAATAGATGGAACTTTTTTTTGTAGTATTTCCATTTTTTGTTGCAGCGTTTTTAAGAACTGTTGATGTTGCTCGGAGCCTTCATTAAAAGGTCTGTGTGCCAATCCTCGTTGAATCGCTGCTACTTCTTGTATGGTGATTTGTGCCTCTTCTGAAATCCACGAATTGGTAAATTTTTCCCAAATATAATTGATAGCCGTTTGGTTTGGGTGGATCATGTCTTCTGCATAGAATCGGTAATCACGCAATTCATCCATCATTATTTCATACGAAGGAAAATAGGAAGCATTGCCTCTGTTTAGCACTTGATGAATCGCAGTAATTAGGTGTGCTTTGCTCTGTTGGTTTTCTGTAAAACCGTCTTTTAAATGACGGACAGGAGACACTGTAAACAGAATGGTTACGTCCTTATTTACAGACTTAACCAAGGCAATAATTGCTTCTAAACTTTGAGTGACTTCATCAATAGAGAGTAGTTCTTTTAAGAATTTTTTTTGTGGAACTTTATGGCAATTCACAACAATGGCATCGCTTTCAATATGTCTGTATACCCAAGAAGTACCAAGGGTAATTGCCAAATGTGTAGCATTGTGTACTTGTTTATTTGTTGAAAGGATTGCCTGATTTAGATTCTTTAGTAACGCTTCTTTGTTCGGGTTGCTAACCACAGAATGTGCGTCAAAACAATGCCAACGTTCGTTGTGAAAAAAGACATCCTCTTCGGTATATTTTTTTTCGTTAATGGCATTGTAAATCAAGTTTTCGATAGCGATTGGGTGAAACAAAATACCGAAAGGATTTTGAACCGTCTGAAATTTATAATGTTCCAATTTACCACCGATGTTCTCTGAGAAACAAGAACCAATTAAGAGCAGCTTTGAGGTGTAGTCTATTGGGTTTTGAGACTCTTTCTGGATTGGTATGTGGGTTTGTAGGTTCATTATGCTAGATAATCAACAGCACGCTCTAATACTTTTGGTATTCCACCTGGATTTTTACCGCCAGCAGTTGCAAAGAAAGGTTGTCCACCACCACCACCATGAATTAGTTTTCCCAATTCTCGAACTACTTTTCCAGCATCATACCCGCGATCATTTGCCAATTCTTTCGAAATATAGCAGGTCAACATCGCTTTGTCTTTCTTTTCAGAAGTTGCAAATAACAAGAATAGGTTTTCAAATTCTTTCCCCAATGCGAAGGCAAGGTTTTTAATTCCGTTTTGATCTAAATCTATTTTGGTTGCTAAAAATTGTACGCCATTTACTTCTTGTAATTGATTTCTTAAATCGCCAATTAAATGTTGTGCTTTTTCTTTTAGCAACTGTTCAATGTGTTTTTTAAGCGCGGTGTTCTCATCTTGTAAAGATTGCACTGCTTTTACAGGTTCTTTGGTATTGTTCAAAAGTTTCTTTATTTCAAAAACCGCTGTATTATTGTCGTGATAAAAGTCTTTTACAGCATCATTTGTAATGGCTTCAATTCTTCTAATTCCCGAAGCAACCGCCCCTTCAGATTTGATTTTAAAATGCCAAATGTCTCCTGTGCTTTTTACATGTGTACCGCCACACAATTCCATTGATTGCCCAAAGCGAATTGCCCTTACCGTATCGCCATATTTTTCTCCAAACAACGCGACTGCACCTTCGTCAATTGCTTGTTTCATTGCCATATCTCGTTGTTCTTCTAGTGGTAAGTTTCCTGCAATTCTTCTGTTTACAAAATCTTCAACTTCTTGTAGTTGTTCAGCTGTTACTTTAGAAAAATGAGAAAAATCAAAACGTAAATACTTAGAATGTACGGCAGAACCTTTTTGCTCAACATGTGTTCCTAAAATTTCTCGCAATGCTTGGTGTAATAAGTGTGTTGCGGTGTGATTGCACTCGGTTCTATGGCGTTGTTTTTGATCTACAACTGCTTTTAAATTTTCGGTTAAATGCTTTGGTAAGTTCTTTGAAAAATGGATGATGACATTGTTTTCTTTTTTGGTGTCTAAGATATAGACAACATCTCCGTTCGGAACTTCCAAGTAGCCTTTATCGCCAACTTGTCCTCCGCCTTCAGGATAAAAAGGTGTTTTATTAAAAACCAATTGATATCGTTCGCCGTCTTTTTTAGAAACGACTTTTCTATAACGAGTAAGTTGTATTGTTGCTTCTAAATGATCATATCCTATAAACTCTTCTTTATCTTTTAATAGCACAATCCAATCTCCAGTTTCGCTTGCAGAAGCAGCGCGAGAGCGATTTTTTTGTTGTTCCATTTCTGATGAAAATTCGTTTTCATCAACCGTAAAGCCTTTCTCTCTGGCGATTAATTGTGTTAGGTCTAACGGAAATCCGTAGGTGTCATACAATTCAAAAGTTTTGCTCCCCGAAATAATCGTTCCTTTTGTGGTTTCAATAACCTTGTCTAATAAGACTAACCCATTATCTAAGGTTCGTAAAAAAGAGTTTTCTTCTTCTTTGATGACATTTTCAATCAGTTGTTTTTGAGAGGCTAATTCTGGAAAAGCTTCTCCCATCTGTGCACTCAATACGTCAACCAATCTGTACATAAAAGGTTCTTTTTGGTCTAAAAATGTAAACCCGTAGCGAATGGCTCTTCGTAAAATTCTTCGGATCACATAACCCGCACCAGTATTGCTAGGCAATTGTCCGTCAGCAATAGAAAATGCGACCGCTCTTACATGGTCTATAATAACACGAATGGCAATGTCTGTTTTTTCGTCTTTGCCATAGGTTGTTGCTGCAATGGTTTTAATTTCGCGAATTAAAGGTTTGAAAACATCGGTATCATAATTTGATGTTACGCCTTGTAAAACCATACACAAGCGTTCAAATCCTAATCCAGTATCAATATGTTTTGCTGGTAAATCTTCTAGTGTTCCGTTGGCTTTACGATTGTATTGCATAAACACCAAATTCCAGATTTCAACAACCTGCGGATGGTCCATATTGACCAATGTTTTTCCGTCTACTGCCGCTTTTTCTTCTGCAGAACGAATGTCTACATGAATTTCAGAACAGGGGCCACAGGGACCTTGTTCTCCCATTTCCCAGAAGTTGTCTTTTTTATTTCCTTTTAGAATGCGATCTTCAGAAATCAATTCTTTCCAATAATCGTATGCTTCTGTATCTAAAGATAAGTTGTCTTTATCATCGCTGCCTTCAAAAACAGTTACATATAAGATGTCTTTGTCAATTTTATATACTTCGGTCAATAATTCCCAAGCCCAAGCAATGGCTTCTTTTTTAAAGTAATCTCCAAAAGACCAGTTTCCAAGCATTTCAAACATGGTATGATGGTAGGTATCATAGCCAACTTCTTCTAAATCGTTGTGTTTTCCAGAAACACGCAAACATTTTTGTGAATCTGAAATTCTGTTATTTTTAGGAACTGCATTTCCTAAGAAGAACTCTTTGAAAGGCGCCATCCCAGAATTGGTAAACATCAATGTAGGATCGTTCTTTAAAACCATGGGTGCAGAAGAAACGATATCGTGTTGTTTGGATTTGAAAAAGTTTAAAAATGTAGCTCTAATATCTTGAGATTTCATACAGCTCTAAGTCTTTATTTTGGGTGCTATTTGTATTTGTTAATCATTTAAAAACCATCTATAAAAATAGTTTTAAAACATTTTGTAAATTTGTGTGTTTCCTAAGAAGATCATTTGTAAAAAAGATCTCATTAAAGAATTCAAAAATAGTACATTTATGGCAAAGGTAAAATATTATTATGATGCAGATACATTATCATACAGAAAGATTGAACTCAAGAAAAAGGATGTGTATCGAAAGACCACTTTTGTGTTTTTATCATTTGTATTAATTGCTTTTTTTGGATTTATTGTTTTTAGCCAATTTTTAATGTCGCCAAATGAAAGAGCACAAAAAAGAGAACTAGACAATTTAAAATTACATTTTGAACTACTGAACAAAAGAATTGTTGAGAGTTCTAACATACTTACAGAATTACAAGAAAGAGATAATAATGTGTACAGAGTCTTTTTTGAAGCCAATCCGATTCCAGAAGAACAGCGTAAAGCTGGTTTTGGAGGAGTAAATAGATATAAGTATTTAGAAGGGTTTGACAATTCTGCCATGATAGAAAATGCAACAAAAGATCTGGATATTTTATCGAAACAACTTGCAGTACAATCAAAATCTTTAGATGAAATTGTTGCCTTGGCAAAAAACAAAGAAGAGATGTTGTCGTCTATTCCAGCAATCCAGCCTGTTGCAAATAAAAATTTAAAACGGATGGCTTCTGGGTATGGCTATCGAATTCATCCAATTTATAAAACCAGGAAATTTCATTGGGGAATGGATTTTTCTGCTCCAAAAGGAACGCCTGTATATGCAACTGGAAACGGAAAAGTAGAGCGAGTGAGAAGATCGAGAAGAGGGTATGGAAATCAAGTAAAAATCAATCATGGTTTTGGATATAAAACTTTTTATGCGCATTTAGATAGATATGTAGTTCGGAAAAATCAGAAAGTAAAAAGAGGTGATTTAATTGGATATGTAGGCACATCGGGTATTTCAACAGCACCACATTTACACTACGAAGTAGTAAAAGGAAATAGAAAACTAAACCCAGTATATTTTTACTTTAGTGATTTGACTCCTGAAGAATACGAAAGAATGTTAGAATTAGCCTCTGTAGAAAACCAATCATTAGATTAATGCATATCGATTTACCAGAAAAAAGGTATTATAAAATAGGAGAAGTTGCGAAAGCGTTTCAAGTAAATGTTTCATTAGTTCGCTTTTGGGAAAAGGAGTTTGATATCATTAAGCCGAAGAAAAATGCGAAAGGAAATCGCTTGTTTACACCAGATGATATTGCAAATTTAAAGTTGATCTTTAACTTGGTAAAAGAACGTGGATTTACGCTAGAAGGTGCCAAGAAAAAGCTAAAGCAGGACCCTGAAGCAACCATGAATGCCCACGAAATAATTACACGACTAGAATCTGTTAGAGCTGCGTTGACTGCCATA
>Ga0209554_1000176_pt1 | contig 51655 bp, 45 predicted proteins | sample MarorgKNORR_S2LV_5_FD_188221 | JGI IMG/M metagenome (GOLD analysis project Ga0209554, IMG submission 188221) | Marine microbial communities from the Southern Atlantic Ocean, analyzing organic carbon cycling - Bottom_A/KNORR_S2/LV (SPAdes) (version 2) | ecosystem: Environmental > Aquatic > Marine...
CAATGGCATTCCATTATTGATGGCGGGAACACCCGAGCAGGTGGCGGCACTCTGCGAAAGATGGATTGAGTTGATTCCCGGGCGAAGCAAGCGAGAACGCATCGCCAGAATTCTCGGCAAAGCCACAGGCCTAGCGGTCGACGACATCGTTCCGGTGATTCCCGGAACCTCTGAATTGGCCGCTGACCATGGACTCATTAATCCCCACAACCACGAAGAAGAATGATAATCGAACAGCAATGTTCAATGTATCACCGCCACCGGGGGAAGTCAATGGGGAGGCATACACACCGCACAAACGGTGGTGCTAAGCGTGTTTCTTCAGATGAGCAGGCTTCTATTGGCATTGGGTCTCTAATCATGTTCGTCGCCTTCATGATTGTTGCTGTGATCATCAGTGCAACGATAATACAGGTTTCGGAGAGATTGTTCTCAAGTTCCAAGAGTGATGCACAGATTTCAACCCAATCATTCAATGGAATTATTGAGGTTATCCGCCTTGAGATTCGGGCGCTTGGAGGGACAGATGAAATCAGCATTACTTTTTCGTTACCATTTCAAGCCCAGCCTCTGCCAGAAGATGAATTATCTTGGGTGATTATGTGTACTTATCCATTGACTGGTGTGCCAGATGCGGTTGAATTTGACCAAGGCCAATTTGAGTTTGCTACGACATTGGAGGGGGATGGACTGACCTCAATGCCGTTGACTGAATTTGAACCTGCCACTACTTATCATATGCGAATACAGTTGGATGCTTGCGACTTAGAAACGATAAGCCCTACTAAGATTACATTGGTCTTGTTGATTGACAAAGGCAGAACTCTTGAAATGCAATTGGAAATAACGAGTTCCCCATACGTGGGTATGGATTTGATATGAGGTGTGGTGATGTGGAGACGTGATATTCAGAAAGAAGAGAGCGCTCACTTCGGTGTTGGGGCAATGATTGTCTTTATCGCAATGGTTTTGGTTGCTACGATTGTCTCGTCCTCAATCATTTTGCTTGTTGAGAAAATGGCACAACAAACTCAGAGGACATCAGAAGACGCTCGACGTGATAGTGTGAACACCGTAATCATAGTTGGCGGCTGGGTAGGTGACGATTACGATGATTACCTATTCATGATGGAGTTCGGCTCTTCTGGAGAACAGGTCGCAAGAGTTGATGTCATCTATGTGCTGACCTGCACCCATCCTGATGGGACATTCTACTACAGGTCAGCAGCACTTGGTAACAGCATGGGCGGTTCAGACTTATTCGTGTGGGAGGTGGGGGATGACAAACCTGCCACTACGGCAGGAAACGTCAACCAATTCTTACCTGGGGCGAGGTATTTCTTCACCTTGGATGGTGGCACAAATGCTGTCCCAAGTGATGACGAATGTGGGCCTATCGATTTGGACCAGAACGGCATCAATGCGAAATTGGTTCTACACCTTCCGAATGGGATGAGCACCTTCCAGGACCTCGCACTCTCAAATGGCAGGGTGATGGGTTCTCAGGTCATCTGAGAGACAGCCGCACCTTGTCTCCAGACGGCGCGGTATCGAACGATGCCGGGCTCATCATCAGGCAGTTCAAACTCCTCAATTATAGAGAGTTCCATTTCTTCTCCAATGTCTAGAACCCACTGGCGTTCCAATGGCCAAGGAGGGCCTTCCATATCTGAAGTTGGAGTACGAATTCTTCCAACACAGAGGAGATGACCTCCCTCGGCTACCAAAATTGGCAGAATCTGTGAGCCCAAAGAGCGCTCTGGTTCAGGAATTGCCTGAAGGAGGTGTACTTCCAGCACAAGGTCGAATGCACCCTTCCATTCAGTAGGGGTGTTGGTTATGTCAGCCACCTGCCAATCCACAGTGCCAGAGGCTAACTTCAGTACCTCCTCGTGTTTCTCGGCTGCCCACTTCACTGCAGAAGGAGATAGGTCGAATGCGGTTACCTTCCAGCCCAAACCTGCCAACAAGACCGCATCATCACCGAGCCCACAGCCAACCACAAGGGCTTGGCCCGCTTCTAAAGAGGTGAGGTGGGGCCAAGAAGCGAACAGGAGATTCGGTTCTCCCTTGTCCCAAGGAATCCATTCAGAGTTGCCCTCAGCCCAACTATAGAGTTCCTCGAACCATGACAGGGGGTCATCGGTTTGTGCCGCCACATCGGAAAACTGCCGCAGTCGCTCACGAACTTCATCCAGTTCCATATGGCTACCTCCTACTCGGAGCCACCGGCCTCGACGAGCATGCCGACAGCATTACCGCCACCGAGACAGAGGGTGACGATTCCCATTCCCCCTCCCCTTCTCCTCAGCGCATTGATGAGGGTCATCAGACAACGGGCTCCGGAAGCGCCTAGAGGGTGGCCGATGGCAACAGCGCCACCGTGTGGGTTGAACTTCTCATCCGGGATTCCAATGCCTTTGGCCACAGCACAGGATGCGGCGGCGAATGCCTCGTTATGTTCGAAAAACACAACGTCGTCAACCGACAGGTCATTCCTTGCGAGCAGGGTTTCAATCGCTGGGATAGGTGCTGACATCACCCGTGCTGGCTCAAGACCTGAAGTCACCTGATCGAGCACGATGGCAAGAATCGGCCAGCCGTGTTTGACAGCAGCCGAGTGACTGGCAACCAGAATTGCCGCCGCACCATCAGATATTTGGCTGGCATTTCCGGCGGTGACTTGGCCTTCGGGGTCGAAAACCGGGGACAGACTTTCCATCCTCTCCATGTCGATACCCGCACGAATCCCCTCATCCCGACTCACAGTGATGGAGTTTCCTTCGCGGTCCAATCCGGGTATAGTGAATGCTTCCCAATCCATCCATCCTTTCTCCCAGGCATGGTTTGCCAGCAGGTGCGAGCGCACCGAGAAGGAGTCGGAGTCATTTCTCGAGATGTCATATTCGCTAGCCACACTTTCTCCGCTACTACCCATGTGGATATCGTTGTACACATCCCAAAGCCCGTCGTGGATCATGGCGTGTTTGAGCTCACTTGCTGGTACATCTTCTCCCTTTTTGGGATTCCATACTAGGTGGGGGGAGTTGGTCATGGATTCCATGCCACCGCAGATGAGCACCTCATATTCTCCCGCTCTTATGCTGTTGGCGGCGAGCATGACCGTCTTGAGGCCTGAGCCGCACACCTTGTTGACGGTGGTAGCTGGGATGCTGGGGGGTAGGCCAGCCCCGAGTGCGACCTGACGGGCAGGTGCTTGACCTGCTCCTGCCTGTAGAACATGCCCTAAGAGGACTTCATCAATAACTCCCGATTCCGGCTTGATTCCAGCTCTGCGAAGCAATTCCTTCACCGCCAGCACGCCCAATTCAATCGCGCTATACCCCTTTAAGGCGCCACGGAATCTACCGAACGGAGTTCGCGCCACTGCGCAAATCACCACGTCGGCTTCTGCCATGGCTTGCGATTTGGGTCCACTCCTTGAAGATGTGCCAGTATTACCTAGCGAAAAAACGGTCGAATACTTGAATACGAATCGGGCATCGCAGTGGTCTCATGGCGAAGATCAAATCCGGCTTTGAGCCCACCCGAAAGGGTGATGAAATGCGAGAAATAAAAGTTGAAATCGACTTCACCTCCAACGCTTTGGCTTCGATTCTCTACAAGCAGGGTGACACGGTGGTTCTGGCCTGTGCAACCAAAGAGGCACGCTTGCCGAGTTGGTTTCCTCGCGATGCCAGCAAGGGCTGGGTGAACTCGGAATACAGTCTATTGCCGGGCTCGACAAATAGTCGCTTCCGCCGTGAGCGCCGCGGTCCCAAGGGCCGTACTGCAGAGATAGAGCGGATGGTCGCTCGCTCGCTGCGCGGGGCAATTGACCTGTACCAACTCGGGCCAATCGCGCTCAATGTCGATTGTGATATTCTCAATGCCGACGGCGGCACCCGTTGCGCTTCAGTCACCGCCGCGGCGATGGCGATGCGACTAGCGGTCCGGCGTCTCATTGCCAGTGGAGATTGCCTCCCCCCAATCTTACGGCCGACCTATGAGGAGCGTAAGGGTGGCTGGGTAGCGCCAACTTTGAGCGCTGAAGAGAAAGCCACCCACGAGGCCGCGGTCATCCCATACGACATCGCCGCGGTCAGCGTCGGATTGATCGATGGGCAGACCTACCTCGACTTGGACTACATGTTGGACAGCAATGCCGACGTCGACCTGAATGTGGTGATGCTTGCCGATGGCAGCATTGTCGAGGTGCAAGGTACCGGCGAAGAATCTACATTCTCCCGCTTGGAATTGAACGATATGCTAGATCTCGCAGAGGTTGGATTGGCGCAGATCAATACCATTCAGCAGAAGTCTCTGTCGGGAATAGAGTAGTCGGTGAGTGGGACAGGCCAGACTTGAACTGGCGACTTCCAGATCTTCAGTCTGGCACTCTCCCTGCTGAGTTACTGTCCCCTCTAAGGGCGACGGAATCCGCTCGACATTTCAAGTCTTGCGTAAATGATGCCCGGTAGGTTACTGCGGTGAATCAGAATATATCTTCGTCATCGTCGGTGGAATCACCTAACAGGTTATCTTTACTCGCCTCATCCTTGGTTGCGGTTTTCTTACCCTTGGCCGGTTTCGCTGGGGTTTTCTTTGTCTTTGAATCGGGTTTTTCCTTCTTTTCTTCTGTTTCCTGAGCGGCTTCTTTCTTTGTGGTTGCGGCATCCAGAGCAGATTTGGAAGCGGCTTCCTGCGCCGCCTTACTGACGAGTTGCTGCTCCTTTTCACGCGCCGCCAATTCATCTTCGGAAAGTCCAGCCGATACGGCCAAGACTCGGCGTCGCTCTTCCAGAGCCTTGCGCTCAAGTTGGCGATGACGACTCTTCTCGAGTTGTTGATACATGTACATGGCATCGTGTTCGAGTAAAGGTGAATCTGAGATTATCGTGACGTCGAGCCAATCGCCATCCTCGATGAGGAATTCCGCCAGCGGCTCAAAGTTGAGGTCACTCTTCTTTATCTGGGTGTAGTGCAGGGCATTTCCGGTACGATGGGAGATTCCGGAGAAGTGGCAGTAGAATGTTTTCGTGCCGAGGCTGGTTCTCACCAGATCGAACATCTCACCATAATCCTCGGAGGTTCTCATACAACCGTGTCCGCGCGAATGGATGTGAGCGATATTGAGCACCGGAATCGTTCCCTCGACATGGTTGACCACCTCGAGTACTTCTTCCAGAGAACCCCACAGGCTCTGACTGCCGCTGGTCTCAACTCCGACTTTCATCGGGGTTCCATCCGCCAGCCACGGAAAAACCGGGTATTCGACCTCATCTTCCCACAATTCCTTGGCTCGCTCGACGATACCGGCGAAGACGTTGGCAACCTGTTCATTGGCGTCATTGCCGCGCTCATATTCGCCGTAGCCGCCGACGTGACAGGTGATGTGTCTGGCATTGATGGTCTTCCCGGCCTGAAGAGCGGCTTCATACTTGGCGAGGGTGCGGGTGCGCTGCAACTTATCGCCGAGTAGTTCCGCGTAGTAAGGGCCGTGAATATTCATCTCGAAATCGGCTTTATCAGCCAACACTCCAGCCTGCCAATATTGTTCAAAATGCTGTGGTGCGACCATGCGAACGGTCTGTAATTCCATGGTGTCCAGTCCTAGAGCGATGATGTCGTCGATGCCCTCGACAACCGTTCTCCCCTTGCACGATAATGGCACGCCCGCTGGTCCTAATCTCACTGGCATGAGCACATCCCCCCTCGGCGGCCGTTGCGCCCAATGTATATCCCTTGAAAACAATATGCTGCCACATTCTCAGATAATCCTCGCAAAACGTCCATTTTCCTCGCTCCGATAACTACTATTGTAACCCGTCCGCCTTTAACTGTGCGCCATGGCCATTAGCAGTATTCAAGGGGGGGTTGTGTATCGCTCGGCCATGGGTGTGGTCGATAGTGCGGTCGCGGCTTTTCTCGCCGGCCGGCCGGTCTGCCTGTTTGATTCTGAGTTCCGCGAGGGTGAGACCGACCTCCTGTTCGCGGCCGGCATGGTAAAGCCCGAGGATATCCGACAATTGCGAAAAGATTGTGGCGGCCTGCTCTTCCTCGCTATCGGTCACGAGGTAGGTGAACGCTTTGGACTACCCTTTCTGCAGGATTTACATACCGATAAGGGGCTGGTTGAGAACCATCCTATTCTTTCTGTACTGGTCACCGATGACCTCCAATACGATTCTCGCAGTGCCTTCACCCTGTCGCTCAACCACCGCCAGACCTTTACTGGAATCACCGATGCCGACCGCTGCCTTACCACTCGCCGCTTCGCCGAACTATACCAGGAGTTGGTCGATGCTGAGGCCGATGAGGTGACCAGTCATTCCGCCTTGGGGGCTGAATTCCGTACCCCTGGCCATATTCCCGTATGCCGTGAATCCCCCGGGGGTCTCGGCACGCGTGAAGGGCATACCGAATTGGCGGTTGGCTTAGCCCGCTTGGCCGGTGTGCCGCCGGTGGTCATCGGTGCTGAGATGTTGCAACCCGAAGGCGATTCTGCACTTTTGGTCGAAGCGGCGCGCCGGTGGGCGAATGAGCGCGATATTCCCTTTCTTTGTGGGGATGACCTCAAACTTGTGCTAGCCGCCGCGGATAAATAGCAGAGGTCCCAAGGTGGGTTGAGGATGATGAAGCGAGTACTTGCCGTCGGGGTATTCGACCTGTTGCATGCAGGCCACCTGCATTATTTGGAACAGGCCAAGTCTTTGGGTGACCATCTGACGGTGGTCGTCGCTCATGACGATACGGTGCGGCAACGCAAACACGAGCCGGTCACATCACAGGAATTGCGCCGCCGCATGGTCGGCGGGATGAAGCCGGTGGATGTTGCGGTGGTGGGAAACCCGCCGGAGAAATCGATTTATGACATCCTTCCAGAAATCAATCCCGATATCATTGCCTTGGGCTATGACCAAGAGCATGCCGAAGATAGAATTCGCAGGTCTTTGGATGAACTTGGCCTATCCCATATCGAAATTCACCGGGTGGAAGGTTTTACCGAAGACCTTGATGGTACCAGAAAGATTATCGCCAGAATCATCGAACTGGGTAAGAGGGAGTGAATTGATGTTCACCGGTATCGTACAGGGTATTGCCATGGTAAGAGAGCACGTCACCGGTGAGGGTGGCAGTAGACTGGTACTAGATTTCCCCGCCTCGGCCTTGGATGGGGCAAGCCCGGGGGTGAGTATCGCCATCGACGGCATCTGTCTGACCGTGGTTGAGGTTTCCGGCAGCACATCGAGTTTTGATGTGGTCGGTGAAACCATCGCCAGAACCACGCTTGGGGAGTGTGTGGCTGGAGGATATGTGAACTACGAGAGGGCAGCGAAATACGGTGGTGAGATCGGTGGGCATGAGATGTCCGGCCATATCAGCACGACAGCAGAAATAGTCGAGATAAGCAACCCTGATGGCAATCATGTACTCACCCTGGAAGTCGCTCCAGAATGGATGCGCTATATCCTCGCCAAGGGGTTCATCGGCCTTGATGGATCCTCTCTCACCGTCGCCACGGTAAACCCTGCTGGTACCTTCACGGTGTGGTTGATTCCCGAGACTCTGGCGCGAACCTGCTTCTCGCGGCGTCAAGTCGGCGATATGATCAACATTGAGATAGATGCAAAAACTCAGGCGATAGTCGAGACGGTTGAGAGATATATGGAGGCGAGGGAATGAGTATTCAAATCGCCATCGTCTGCGGCTCATTCCATAAGGACGAGGTCGGAAGAATGCTCGCGTTTGCCAAATCTGCCGCGGCAGAAAATAATCTGGAGGTAGTAGAGGTGTTATGGGTTCCGGGGTGCATGGAGATTCCATTGGCTATCGACCGGGTGCTGAGCCGAGAAGACATCTCTGCCGCATCTTGCCTGGGAATCATCGAGAAGGGTGAGACCCAACATGGATTGGCGATGGGTCAAGCCGTGCTCAAGACGATAATCGAATTACAATTGGTACACGATAAGCCGGTCGGATTGGGAATCATCGGCCCCGGGGCTGAAGCACATCACATCGAGGCTCGGCTGGAGAAACATGCGACCGCTTCGATCACCGCGCTTCGGGCAATGTTATGACGTGGTTCTAGTCACCTGTGGGTTGAGTAAACATTGAAAGAGGGGCGCACAAACACCATATCCCGGAGGCTGTAGAATGAGTGATATCGAAACTGATAATCTGGTTGAGCGGGTAATTATCATCGGCAGTGGCCCAGCCGGCTATACCGCGGGACTGTATACCGCTAGAGCCATGCTGGAACCGCTGATGTTCGCAGGCTATATGTCGGGTGGCCAACTGATGCTGACCAGCGATGTAGAGAATTATCCCGGCTATCCACAAGGGGTCGGTGGGCCGGAGATGATGATGGAATTACGTGAGCAGGCCGAGCGTTTCGGGCTGCGGGTCGAAGATAAGAATGTCGAGAGAATCGATGCAACTGAGCGACCATTCAAGGTCTACGTCGAAGGCGAGGAATTCCTCGCTGATGCTTTGATAATCTGCACTGGAGCCGAGGCCATTTGGCTCGATGCTGAAAACGAAGAGGCGCAGAAGGGCCGGGGGATCTCTACCTGCGCCACATGTGATGGTGCATTCTTTCGCGACCAGGAGATAATGGTCGTCGGCGGCGGTGATTCGGCGATGGAGGAAGCGACCTTCCTGACCCGCTTCGCCACCAAGGTCACCATAGTTCATCGCCGAGAAGTTTTCCGCGCCAGCAAAGTAATGCTCGAGAGAGCAAAACAACATCCCAAGATTGAGATCAAGACCTTCCGCAGTGTCAAGGCATGGCTCTCCGACGACAGCGGCTTGACCGGAGCGATACTCGAGGACCCGAGAGATGGCTCGACCGAAGAGTTGGCGATCACCGGTGCCTTCATTGCCATCGGCCATACGCCGATTACCTCATTTCTCGACGGGCAGATTGAGACCGACCAAGAGGGCTACATCCTGCACAAGGAATTCACCATGACCAGCGTCGTGGGAGTTTTCGCCGCTGGCGACGTCGTCGATAGCCGTTACCGTCAGGCCGTCACCGCCGCTGGGCAGGGTTGTCAGGCGGCTATGGACGCTGAGCGTTGGCTTGAGGAACTCGAACATTGAACCCAACCGGCCGCTATCATTTACAGACATAGTAAGAGAGCAATTGATGACCGCCTGCCTTGTGGGGAGTGTATGGGCGCTGAACTTTCGGATTCCGACAAGCGTCGCTATGCCCGTCATCTCATTCTCCCCGAGGTCGGATTAGAGGGGCAGGCTAAGTTGCGTGATTCCTCGGTCTGTGTGATCGGTGCCGGTGGATTGGGTAGCCCGGTGCTGATGTATCTGGCCGCGGCGGGTGTGGGTCGTATCGGCATCGTCGACGACGACGAAGTCGACGAATCTAATCTGCAACGGCAAGTGGTTCATTCCAGTGCTCAGATTGGGCTTTCCAAAGTTGCCAGCGCGCAGGCCAGATTGGAGGCACTCAACCCTTCGATATGTATCGAGCCACACATCACCCGGCTGAGCACTGGAAACGCCTTCGATATCATCGGTGGTTATGATCTAGTCATCGATGGAAGTGACAATTTGCCGACCCGTTATCTGATTAACGACGCCTGTGAGATTTTGTCAATCCCGTGGGTCTATGCCTCGATTTACCGATTTGAGGGACAGGTATCGTTATTCAATTATGGTGATGGGCCGAATTATCGTGACCTCTTTCCCAACCCGCCCCCGCCTGAACTTGTGCCATCCTGTGCTCAAGGAGGGGTTTTAGGGGTGTTGCCGGGGGTGATAGGCAGTTTACAGGCCAATGAGGCAATCAAATATCTGCTTGGAATAGGCGAGCCACTTTCGGGTATTCTACTGGTCTATGATGCGCTTGAGACGCGTTTCCGGGGATTGCAGATAAGTCGTGACCCGAAGCGAAAGAAAATCACCGAATTGAGTGATGTCGAGGCATTCTGTGCCTCGGCCAAGGCCCCAGCCAAAGTCTCGGCGTCAGGTACGCAGGTTGATGAACTGAGAGCCGATGAGGCTGGTATGATGTTCCACGAGGTCTCGGCGAGCGAAGCAGCAGAGCGAATGAGCGAAGGCTGGGCACCATTTGTTTTGGATGTCCGAACCAAAGTCGAGGCTGAACTGGCGACAATCGCCGGCGCTTCGGCACTGATTCCACACGATGCCGTCGAGCAAGAGATCGAGCAGATTCCTACTCAAGGGGATATTCTCGTGTATTGCCACCGCGGTGGTCGCTCAGCGATGGCGGCGGTGATGTTGGCTGCTGCGGGTATCGATCCCAACAGGTTGTACAATTTGACCGGCGGAATAGATGCATGGTCACTTGAAGTAGATTCAAATGTCCCTCGTTACTGAGACACCAAAGCACGTCCATGAGGCAAAAACACCGAGAACATTCATGACTACGTTATTTGACGAGACCAGTGAGGGGTTAGCCAATGCCGCAGATTATCATCTCTGATGAGAATGAGGGGCGACGCAATTTACTCGCCAATACCCTCGAGCGCGAAGGATTCGAGGTGACCCGTGGCTCGACCCTGCGACAGACCGAAGCCACCGCATTGGCGACCATGCCGGAAGTGGTGGTCATCGATGATGAGTGGAAATCAGGCGATGCCTTGGATGCCGCTCAGCGTATGATGTCGGACCCGGAATTCGCCTTCAAATGCCGCATCGTGATGCTGACCAAGAATACCGGGCAGGATAATCTGGTGGCAGCCGCCAAAGCTGGAATTCACGAGGTTCTCGGCAAACCGCTGAATATGAACAAGCTGATTGAACAGTTGTGGAAGCATAGCAAAAAGCAGTTCGTACCCCCTCCCGCAAAGGTCGACCGCGGCGGCACTACCGAAGGGGGATTCAGCCTTTCGCTCGATTCGGAAGATGGCTCCATCGTTTTGCCAATGCTGGCAAATCTACTCGGACCGGATACGATTGACGAAGAATTTGTCAGTAAACTAACCCAGAGCCTCAGTGATGCCAATATCGAATTCGGCCAAGACCTGGCAAACTCTACCCTTGCCGAGGTGCTAAAAATCGCTCTCAACCAACTTGTGATGGGGGATGGATATGTCAGCGATGATGAAGAGGTGACGTATGACTCAGTGAAATCAGTCGAAAAATTGGGTTCGGGCGCAACCCAATCAGAGAAAAGTAAGCGCTTGGTAAAAGGCGGAACGATGGAAGAAATACTACAGAATCAAGCCGATGCCATCGCCGCTGATGTCGAAAAGAGAATGGATGAAATTTTCGACGAAATTCCCGAAAAAATCACTTTTCCCAAACCTGAAGAGTACATCCCGGTTGAGCCTGAGGTGCTGAAGATGACCAAGTTAGCAGTAGATTATACCCATGATTTGTTGTGGTCTCTCGGTCGCCCCGATGCGGTAGTCGACATTACTCTGATGACGCAGATTGAGAATGCGACCGAAATGATGGGCGATGTCCTTACCAGTATCGCGGAAATCGATATGGGGGATGAGGAAGAGCAAACCGAGGCCGACCCTTCCGAAGAAGAGTAGAAAGAGTGAGGGTAGAGGATGGGCGAGGTCAGGCCGGTGCGTTTGAACCTGGCGTTCTGGGCTTTGGCATGCGCTTTCCTAGTCGATTTTCTCGGTTATGCATTCATCGTGCCAATCCTACCCGAATGGCGCACCCAGTTCGACCTCTCGAATACCCAGGCGACCGCATTGGTGAGCCTGTGGGCGGTACCACTTTTTCTGCTCGGGCCATTCACCGGGCGCCTTACCGATCGCTATGGACCTGGGAGGGTAATTCTGGCTTCGGTCATAATGCTGACCTTAGCCTCCTTGTTGTACCTTATTGCGACCAGAGAAATATTCGGTAACGGATTCTTGATTCTAGCCGTGGCTCGTCTCCTGCACGGATTATCCGGGGCGGCAATCATCACCTCCGGATTTGCCGCCGGCTCGACATTGTGGCCGAATAATTTCGGTGAACAGGTGGGAAAACTGGTCGGCGTGGCGACGATCGGCGGGCTGCTCGGGCCTGCAATCGGCGGTTTTGCCTTTGAATTGGGGCAGGATCTAGCCTTCATTTTGCTGGCCGTATTGACCGGACTAGCAATTCCCATCGTCGCCCTAGCTTGGCGAGATATAGATGGTGGTAAGGGGGCTAGCAGGGAGGGTGCGCAGGCGATAGAGAGGGTTCCACTGCGGATGTTCTTCGATAACCCGATGCTGTTCAGAATCGGCATTTTGGTTTTTCTTTCCACTTTGGCAACCGGGGCACTGGAAGCCGGAGTGCCGTTGTTCCTATCCGATGAACCTTTGTCGATGTCAGTTGGATGGATCGGTGCCACAATACTTCTGCTGGTAGTTCTCCAAGGTGGAGGTAGTTGGTGGTGGGGGCGCTTGGTCGACAAACGCGGCCCGGTTCGTTACATGCTGATAGGTTGGAGTGGGGTGAGTCTCGCATTGATAGCGGCGGCGGTGACAATTTTACTCAATCCCGAGAATCTTGGCATGATGATAATTGTCGTCGGATTCATGGCGATGTTCCAATTCTCGGTCGCCGCCGCCCTGGTCCCGGTCTTACCGATGATAGATACCGCAACCTGCCAAGCCTACGGCCGAGGTGGTGCCGGCCTTGCTTTTGGTGCGGCAGGTACAGTATGGGCGGCCGGTGCCATCGTTGGACCGATGATGATCGGCCCGGTGCTCGACCTGACTGGTTCATGGGCACTGACATTCGGACTATTGGCGATTCCCTGCACCATCGGTTTGGTCATCACCATGCTCAACCGCGAGATTCTGGAAGAATGCTATTTCGCCGAAATGGAAAATCGTTCATCCGAAGAATAAACCCTCTGGGTGAGGAAATCATATTATCGCCAGCACCTTCAACGGTTCATGGAGACTTTGGTCATTGCAACCATTCTGCTCATCGGCCATGCCCTGATGGGGGCGATCGATGGTATGTACCTGCATGATCTGAAGTACGCTCTGCACAAGCATGAGGAGTCCTTCACCGAGCATATCGCCCATACCTTGCGGGTAATGGCGATGATTCCTCTGGTCTTGCTTCTTTTCGTCCTCAATACCGGCGGTATGCTGCTGTGGCTGGCGGTGTTTGTCCTCATCCTCGACATTCTGTTCCAGTCCTGGGATATCTCGCTCGAGCGAAAAAGCCGGGAACGCTTTGGCGGACTTAGTACCGCAGAGTATCAGATTCACATCTTGTCGACTCTATTCTACGGTGCCGCGCTCGCTCTGGCCCTGATAGCCAAGCCGGCGTCGGCCTGGGAGTGGGCAAGCCCACTGATTCTCGATACCCCGCATCCGACCTTTGTGTCGACCATCGGTTGGGTGATGTTCATCGGTGCCATCCTAGCCGGCTTGCTACACCTGTACTACCTGCATCCGAAATTCCGCTCCGCAGAACCTTAATCATCGCAGAGAAGGAGAATCGCTTCGAGGACATGCTCGACATCGGGAATTGTGTAATCCTCGAGCGGTGGTGAGAATGGCACCGGGGTATCCAAGGCGCCGATGACCATCGGAGCTGATTCCATAACGTAGAATGTCTCCTCGAGAATTCGACTTTGAATGGTATGACCGAGGCCACCGTGCCACTGACCTTCCTGTAGCACGATGAGACGGCCACAGCGTTTGACACTGTCAATACAGGTAATTGCATCGAAGGGAATCAGGGTTCGCAGATCAATCACCTCGACCTCGACACCCTCTTCACTGGCACTCTGTGCCGCTTTCATGGCGACGTGGGTCATCGCACCCCAGGTGACTATTGTCAGGTCTCTTCCACCTCGGATGACCTGGGCGCGGCCAATTGAATGGCGTTGCCCGTCGTCACCTCTCTGTTCGATTGCCGCATTCACCGGGTCAACATCGACGCTCTGGCTGATATCATCACCCCATGAGGTAATACCGGTGCGCAGGCCGTAGAGTCCGATGTGCTCTAGGAAAATCACCGGGTCATCTGTGGCTGCGGCTTCGACCAGCAGGTCGTAAGCATCTTGCGGAGTCGAAGGAGCGCAGACGATAATTCCCGGGTCGTTGGCAAACCAAGACTCAATCATATTCGCATGGAATGGACCCGAGCGGGTCTTGCCACCGAGAGGAATACGTACAGTGAGGGGAACTTCTGCTCCCCAGCGCCAGCGTAGCATCGAGGCGTTATTGACCAAGGCGTTGAAGCCGAGGGCGGCGAAACCGCCGAATTGGATCTCCGCCATCGGGCGCATCCCGACCAGGGCGGCGCCGGTCGCGGCGTGAATAATCAACGCCTCTGACAATGGCATGTCGAGAAGCAGATTCTCATGCCCGGCATTCTTCAATGGAATATTCATGCCGAAAGCACCGGCGACCTCCATATCCTCGCCCATGAAGATGGTCTGATTACCATAGCGTTCAGCGATTTTCACCATCGCCTGCTGAATCGCCCGAGAATAGGTCCAAGTTCCCTTTCCGGAGCCGAATTCATGCCGGCACTCACCGACTTTGAGTGGTGATTCGCCATCGCCGCTTGCGGGGGCGGTCTCGCCATAATATCTCGACAGATGGTCACTGTGGGTTTCGGCATCACCGAGGCTGGTAACACCCTTGGTCACAGTTTCAGCCTCGGGCCAGGCCATCTGTTCAACCGCGACCAGAGCGGCGTCGGTTGTGGCCTGTTCCTCGGCTTCGATATTCGCCAGTTCCTTCTCCTTCACCCCAAGACCTGTGAGGATTTTTCGGTGGTTGGTAATCGGGTCTTTCTCGGCCCAATAGGCTAGAAGTTCATCGTCGACATAGCCGGGCGGATTACCTGATTCGGCTCCGAGATAAAGGTCATCGTGATGGTGGGCATGACCACATCCTCTCATCGTCTCGACGTGCAACAGGGTAGCGCCACCTCCAGATAGAGAAAACTCCCTTGCGGTTGCAGTGCTGGCAAACCACGAGGCTGGGTCGGAACCGTCGATGGTTGAAGCGGGAATACCCATCGCTACCGCTTTATCGGCCCACAATTCGACCGCAGATTGATTGCTGGTAGGTGTATCCAGGGCGATTTGGTTATTCTGCAGAATATACATTATCGGCAAACCGCGCACCCCGGCGAAATTCACCGATTCCCACCATTCGCCACTACTGCTCGCGCCCTCGCCGATACAGGCGACGTGGAAGCGCTCAGTATTGGATAACTTTGCCGCTAAAGCAATGCCGGTCATCGTCGCCGAAGCGATAGGTAGCGGGGCGGTCGGAGGTAAAACTCCACGGTTCCAGCAACCTACGTGCAGGTCACGCCCGCCGGCGTTCAGTTCGGGCCAACCGCCATGCTGATTAGAACCCGACTTGCCCAGTTGCGCAGCCATGATTCCGGTGACGCTATCGCCCATTGCCAGACACAGTCCGACATCGCGAATCATCGGCCCGACGATATCGCCATCATAACCGGCGCCGGGGCGGGCATCATCGGCAGACTCCAAGTCGCGTTCGAGAGCACTGGCTACTGCGACCACCGCTTCCTGCCAGGTCGAGCGGAAACCCTTACCACCGAATTTGCCACCATCGGGGGTGGAAAGCCCCTCCATGAACAGTTCCTTGAGGTGCTCATCCATCGACCGGGTGCGCAACATCAGGCGCTGCCACTCAAGCCGCATCTCGGTGGTCACCGACATGTAGTGTGCCAAACGGCGCAGACAGAGGCGTAAATCTATTAGGAAATGTTGCGCCCTGCGATTTAGATGTAGATTGTAATCTCGGCGCGGAATCACCTCTTCAGAACCATCTTCACCCAGCCCGATCGAATCCAATCGTGCCGCCAGTCCCATCTCGATGGTATCGCATAATCGGTTTGAGAACTCCTGCCATGACTCACCGTTGAAGGTATCGTCCAAGCCTCCTTCAGCGAGATGGTCCCAAGCCGCCGAAACGACTTGCATATGCCCATCATGGCGCTCGATAATGAATCGCAGTACCTCGTTTTTTGCCGCAGTGGCGGATAAAGGTTGAGTGAAAATAAGCGCCTTCTCCGGTCGCCATTCAGTGCCGTGAATCGGAGGTAGGTCACTACGTTCCACCCTCTTCCACCAAAATGACCGAAGGGTATTGCCTGTATAAGTGCAAAGGCCATCGAAGGCCATTACGAATCCCTATGACGCTCGGCCTTCGCGTTATATGTTTCTCATAACAAAGGCGTAAACAAATAATAATCCTAGGGTAAAGGTAACTACGATGATCACGGTCTTGCCGATGCCCATGCCCCGATTTCGACCGCGCCGCCTCTCACCACTCTCTCTGCCCAAGCGCATCACCCCTCGCACCAGTGTGAAGACGGTCAGGAAGATTATGCCGAAGAGTTCCATCAGCACCCAATCCATGTCGTCGCTGAACTGCTTGCATTGCTGCGATAATTCCTCATAGGTCAGGGCCTCGCTGCAGTTTTCGGCCCAGATGGCCATTGCGGCATTGTACTGCATCGCTTCAAAGATGATTCCGGCAATTCCGATTGCCGTCAGAACAAAGAAATCTTTCGCCCTCCACCTGCCGGCCATGAAACTGCGATGAATAAGGTGGATATTGACCTCACCCCGCGCCGTGGTATCTGTTGCAGGTGAGTTTATTATTGCGGGTTGTGGAGATAATTGAGCGTTGGCTTGCCAAACGGTATTGAGGGAAGATAACGGCGTGGCCACTATGTCGGGGGCGGAAGGAGAAAGTTCGACCGCCGCGAGCAGAGAACTCGGGATGCTGGAATTACTGCACTGGAATGCTCTCTTGATAACCGGTTCCCTATTCATCGCCCTGGTTTCAATAGCCACTTTCGTCCGCTCCTCGGGAGTGACCAATGCCTGGGTCAGCGTTGTCCTGCTGGTGTTGGCTGTCGGCTGTCTCATCACCGCCGCTGATTTCTTCGTTGAAGGGGCTAAGGGACTGGCGCGCAGGATGGGGATTGCCGAAGTGATAATCGGTCTATCTATCGTCTCTATAGGTACTTCATTACCGGAAATACTGGTTTCCACCACGGCCTCTTGGAATTCCACCGGTGATGCTGAGTTGGCAGATTTCGCCATCGGTAATATCTACGGCTCGGTGTTGGTACAGATCACCCTGATACTCGGTCTGGTGGTGATGTTACACCCGCTGAGGATTCGCCCATCGTGGTTGCGAAGAGATGGGATGTTGATGCTTGCCGCGGTGCTGTTGCTGACCTTTTTCGTGTGGACCGGCTCTACCCTTGAGCGCTGGGAGGGAATTGTCCTATGCCTGAGTTATGTGGCATACATCGTTTGGTTGTTGACTCATCGCGAGTTGATTCGCGAGGAGGAGGCCGAGGTCATCGAAGAGGTGAAACAGGTCGAAGTCGGTTGGAGTACCGCCACCTACGGCGTCATGATAGTAATTGGATTGGGTTTTGCCGTATATGCCGCGAGTGAACTCATCGATGTCTCGACCAAACTAGCCTACGCGATGAACGTCCCACATTCGGTTATTGGCTCAACCCTGACCGCGATTGGAACCTCCCTTCCCGAGTTGGTGGTTGGCTTGATGGCCGCCAAACGGTCACAGGGAGTGGCGATCGGCACACTCATCGGCTCAAACATCACCGATCCATTGCTGTCGATAGGTCTGGCCGCGGCGATCAGACCGATGGTTCTGGCCGAGCCAAGTGGATTGATTCTCAATGTGATTGCGCCGGTGACGATTCTGGCTGTGGCTCTGTGCCTGCTATTCATGTATACAGGTTTCAACTTCGACCGCTTTGAGGGTGCCATCCTTTGTGGATTCTATATGCTGTTCATGCTGCTGCTCTATCTATTACGAAAGGGCGCTCTCGACCCGTGGTGGTAATCGGCAAATCACGATTTCGATTTAGGCAATGCTCTTGACTACGAGTGGTGTGAGCACAGCATGGTCGACCTTGCTCTATCGGAGATGCAGGTGATGCTGCGCGAATTGGCGATGGAATTCGCCGCGGCTGAGATTCGCCCGAATGCGGCTGATTGGGATGCACAATCCGAGTATCCGGTTGAGACCATCAGGGCGGCCAATGAGTTGGGGTTGCTCAACCTCCACATCCCCGAGGATTATGGTGGTGCGGGATTGGGATGTATGGAAGAGGTGGTAGTCAACGAAGCCCTGGGTTGGGCTGACCCCGGGTTCGCCACCGCCTCATATGCCACCTCGCTCGCTTGCGCCCCAATAATCACCGGAGGAACCGATGAGCAGAAGGAACAATTTCTGCGCCGAGTCAGTGAACAGGGGGGATTGGCCTCCTATGCGATAACCGAGCCTGGCGCCGGCTCCGACGTTCAGGGGATAAAGACCCGGGCCGTTGCCGAAGGTGATGAATACGTCATCAACGGTTCCAAGATGTTCATCACCGGCGCTGGCCATGCCGACTGGTTCTTCGTCCTCGGTTATACCGACCCGACTGCGGGATACAAGGGGATGTCAGGTTTCATCGTCGAGGCCGACCGCGACGGAGTGGAATTGGGCAAGAAGGAGTCCAACATGGGGCAACGTTGCTCGGATACCCGCGCCGTCACCTTCACCGACGTGCGAATCCCCGACAGTAATATCGTCGGAGGAACCGATGGTGCCGGATGGTTCAATGCGATGGCGGCATTTGATTTGAGTCGCCCCAATATCGCCGCCCATGCGGTAGGCCTGGCACAATCGGCCTATGAGCACGCTCTGCAATATGCCGATGAGCGGCAGACCTTCGGTAAGAAACTGCATCAGCACCAAGCTCTGCAATTCATGCTCGCCGATATGAAAACCAAGATTGAAGCGGCCCGGCTACTGACCTGGAAAGCCGCATATCTGGCCGATGCAGGCGAGAAGAATACCGAGGCAGCAGCACACGCCAAGCGCTTTGCCGCCGATACCGCGATGGAAGTGACGACAGATGCAGTGCAGATTTTCGGTGGTTATGGATACTCGGAGGAATATCCGGTGGCGCGATTGATGCGCGGTGCCAAGGTGATGCAGATATACGAGGGGAGCAGTCAGATTCAGCGGATGATAATCGGTCGAGAAATCACTCGCAATCTGTGATTCGGTGTTGTGATGGAAAAGGCGATACCAGCGATAATCTTGGCCGCTGGAGCAAGTCAACGCCTCGGCCGAGACAAGGCTCTGCTCGAGGTCGAAGGCGAACCCTTGGTCACTCTGGTCGCCAAGAGATTGGCCGCAGGGGGGGTTTCTCCGATTGTCATAGTCACCCATGCCGAATCGGCATTTGCCTGCCTGAGTGCGGCACCCGGATGCAAAGTAGCGATTAACAAATCACCAGAAGAGGGGCGCACGGGGAGTATTCAAGTCGGACTGCTCGCATTGGGTGAGGATTTGGGTCGCCTACCCAAAGCGGTGCTGATAGTCCCCGTCGACCGACCGGGGTGGTCATTGTCGACCTTGGCAAAAGTGCTCGCCACAGAAGGTTGTGTGTGTCCAGAAAAGGATGGTAGGGGCGGTCACCCCCTGCGTATCAGCGAAGCCGAAGTCGAGGCAATAATGGCCGCACCCAGCGACATGTCGTTGCGGCAATTAACCACACCACAACGCATTCCTGTCGAAGATGAATTCATCCATCTGAATATCGACAGCCCTGAGGAGGTGGCGGAACTGAAGCGCTGGGTGAGCCAGTCCGACGGTTTATCTCGGTAATCGGCGTCGCACTTTCATGTCCCAGCGGGTGCTCGATTGGATTGGCCGGCGCCTGTCGGCTGGCTTTCGCGTCGCCAGTGCAACCGTTCTCTCCGCCAAGGGTTCGGTTCCCGGCAAGCCGGGAGCGAAGTTGGCGCTTACCGGTGCCGATGACCGTTACGGCACCATCGGCGGGGCTGGATTGGAGATGAAGGTCATCGAGCGATTGGTCGAAATCCTCGACTCGGGTATTTCCGGTGGTGAAGTCATCATCTACGGCTTGAACAAGGGGGCCAAGGGCTATCAGGTCACACCCTTGGACAGCCTCTGTGGGGGGCAGGTTACGTTGTCGTTGGAAGTAGTGGAACCTCTGCCGTATCTATTGCTGATGGGAGGTGGTCATGTCGCCGCCGCCATCGCCGAGGTCTGTGTCGCCATGGGCTGGGGCCACAGCGTCCAGGATAGCCGTGAAACATATGCCGAAGCCCTATCATTCCCGTCGGCGCGCGAGCATCACGCCAATAGCGTCAGTGAATTCTTTGCCGGTGAGGATGGGAAAAGTATCGCCCGTTTCAGCAATATTCTCCTCCTCGGTCATGATTGGTCGGAAGATGAGGAACGCTTGACCAGCCTGTTAGCCATCACCGACCCACGTCAGGGTCGCCCACAGATCGGCGTCATCGGCAGTCGCTCAAAGTGGCAGGCCTACTCCGCCACCTGTAGCGAAAAGGGTATCGAGAAATCGCTGATAGATGCGGTGCGATGCCCGATCGGGTTGGCTATCGGTGCCGAATCACCCGAAGAGATAGCCATAGCCGTGGTCGGCCAGATCATCGCCGACAGGAAAGGTGTCGACCCGACCCAAGGCTCTTGGCGGGCCAATAATCCTTGAACTGCAACCTATTGGCGAAAAACCTGGTCGCGATAATAGCGTAGTTCCTCAACCGATTCGCGGATATCATCCAAGGCTAGATGCGAGCCTTGTTTGTGGTAGTGATCTACCTCGGGATACCAACGCTGTGCCAATTCCTTGATGGTCGAGACATCGACCATCCGGTAGTGCAGGTGCTCGACCACCTCGGGCATCTCCTTCTCCATGAATTTACGGTCGTTCCAGACGCTATTTCCACATAATGGGGCAACACCAGACTCAACAAATTCGGCGATGAAGGCCACGGTTTGACGTCCTGCTTCAGCGTGGTCAATCGTGCTTGCCCTGACCCGCTCGACCAAGCCACTGCGGGTGTGGTGGGTGGTATTCCAGTCATCCATGGCATCGAGTAATTCATCGGCGACATTTATCGCCAGATTCGGACCTTCGGCGATGATATTCAACTCACCATCAGTGATGATGGTGGCGATTTCTATTATCGAACAGGTCTCGATATCCAGCCCGGTCATCTCCAAGTCGATCCAAACCATCAGGTCATTATTCTCGCCCATGTCGGCGTTGCTGCCCCGACACTCGATAAATACCGCCTCGTATTTGTCCAATGCCACCAGCTCTGGCCTTTGTCAATCCCCAGCCATGCGTCCAGTTGATGCACCACGAACATTACGAGTTCGATGGCTCAAAACTCAGGATGATGCGACCGAATTGGTCGAATCCGACCACCGGGGTGAATCCTTCGGTATCGGTCTGCGCCAATGATTGCTTGATATTCTCCAATACCTCCGGTGGAAGGTCGATATCGAAACCCATCGTCGTCGATACCCGGCCTGATTCCAGCACTTCCTGAATATCTTGAACTTCGCCGACCGTATCGGCTTGCACTTCGAGTTCACCAACCGTATCAGCATCCTCTTCTCTCAACTCTTCTTCAAGTTGTGAATCTTCATCACTCTCAACCAGTTCCGCTACTTCGATATCGACCTCCGATTCATCCCCTGGGACTTCTTCTTCGCTAACCTCAGTGATCTCTTCTGAGTAATCCTTTGCCTGAACTTCTGGTTCGTGGGGTGCGGCAAGTTCTGCTTTCACCGCCCCTTCATCGACACCCCAGATGCGGAAGTACAACACGGCCTGGGCGAATGCTGCCAACCCCCCGACTATCAGGGCGATTCCGGCGAAGGTGCTGTCGACATCGGTGAACAGCACCAGGAACGTCCCGAGGGAAGTACCGACCAGACTGGTGATTCGCCGCCATGAATTCTCAAAGTCGGCCGCCGCCTGCATACCGCAATAGAGGATAATCAGCAAGGCGGCGCCGATATCGGTAAGGTCCCACAGCGCCCAGATGATTCCGACCACTCCATAAGTAGCGCCGAATATTATCATCATATCATTCCATTTCCAATAATCCTCGCCATCCTCAGACCAATCCCAGTTAGGATACCACTTTATCGCCGCGAGATAGGACATCACCGAACCCTCGATTATCAAGAGCCAGCCGGCCAGGTCATTGCCTTGGATCTCGGCCACCCGCTCGATATTCCACAGCGCGATGGCGTGTAGTGCTGGAGTTAGTAAGAGCAGAGTCCGATCCTTTTTGTCCCACGCCTCCCATGTCACCCAAAGGGCGACGAATAGGGTTGATAGGCCATATACCTCATCGAATGAAAGTAGCAGGAAAACCATCCCCCATATTCGTAATGCCGCCGATAATTTCTCTCTCCCCTCTTCGGTCGCACAGCGAATCATCGAAGGTTGTTTGGAGAAGATTGCCGTTCCGGCGACGTTGGTCATCAATCCTTGATTCAAATCCTCGATGGAAACGACCTCCTTGGCCCATTTGAACAGCAGACCCTTGGTAGAGGCAATCCACATTGCAAATACCACCAGGCCGGTGCCGAAGCAGGTGATACTGAATAATTCAAAGCCGTTATATCCTTCCGATTCGAAGCCGATGAGGAATGAAAAGAAGTAAGCGACTGGGGCGAAGGCAAAGCCTTCCATCCGGCCCGCACCCCAACCGAATAGTAGCAGGATGGTCGTGACCACACATAGCAGCCAAGCGTCTTCGATAAGGATGATGTCCAAACCGAAGAACAGGAATATTCCTGGATAGATGAAAGGTAGAGTTTCGATATTCTCCTCACCGCGCCTGCGCAGTTGCACATCTCCAGCAGATTTACCTAATGCCAGGGCGGCATAGATAACCCACATCAAGCCGACGAAACGAATGTACCGCTCGCCGAGGAAGTACTCGGTGCCGAGCAACATATCTCCAACTGAGCCTAACGGTTCGAGAATAGTATGGATGAAATTGCCCGATTGCGTAAGATTGCCCGGGAAGAATAACCACATCAGGGGCAAGGCATAGATTGCCAATCTGCTGCGATGGATTATGGCCCGCCACAACACGATTGCGAATAGTACGGTCAGCGCCAGACCTCCGGATGAATCCAACATTCCCAGCATCACCAATCCTAGGAGGGTCATATCGTCGGCCTTTTTCGATAATTCTTCGCGCGGCGCCAGACCTCTCTTCAGCAAGACGAAATGAACGATAATCGGACCGCTGAGAATAATAATGTCGAAAAATAGCGAGGCAACATTGAAATCAATCTCCGCCAGTTTCACACTCATCGGCAGGGCGATGGCGAACATCGCCCATACACCTACGGCTCGGTCCTTGCTCGCCGCCCCATCGACATTCAGCACCTCACGGACAATTATCCCTACGGGCAGGGCGAACAGCAGCATCCACAGAGGATATGCATCTAGTGCATTGGTCTTTATCGAGACCATCGCGGTGGTGAAGAGAATCAGGGGTCCGAGCAGACTGAATCGAGCGATATTGCCCCATGATGCCGTCATCAGTTCAGCCTGGGTCTCATCTTCACTCAATTCTTCATCGACCGTCCACGTACTCGTGGTCGGGTCGAAAGATGCAGATTTCCCGGCATTCTGCGAAATCATCTTCAGCAGGATTCCGATATCCAGTTCGGCCTTTGACATGCGATTGCCGATGACAAAATATGCCACCGCAATCAACGCCAGCAGCAGATTGAAGCCCATCATCTGTTCCTCGATAGCGGCCAGCGGCGTATTGCTCAATGATAGACGTCCCAATGCCGCTAAAAGCACTGTCAGGGATAGGCTGGTGGCGATGGTGATGGACATGTCCCTGCGGGCGGAAAAACTCCCTTCTTCATCGAATTCCAACTGCTCGATTATCACCGAGGCCAAGAGGTATAGTGCAACTATCCACGGCATCAACGAGTCATCACCGATGATGGTCGCTGGTGAGCCGACGACGCAGAATAGCGCGAATCTGAATACATTGCGATTCAGTTTCTTGGTTCGAGATGCCCACTCTCCAGATACAATGATGACGACGGCGATGACCAGGTCGAAATTATCGGGGAATGATGACCACATGTTGAGATTCTCAACGTCGTTGAACCAAGTCATCCAACCGACGATGAAGAAGGCCGCGGCAAAAAGGGCAAAAGTCCAGTTCGCCACCCACTCACGGGTCTTTTCATTCCACAGCAGATATGGTACCATCACCAGACAAATGCCCCAGGGTATGACGTTCGAGGTATCCGGCAAGAATATGAGAGACGCCGCTAAACCGATCGGCATCCACGGGATTCGGTTATCGTGGACGGCCGGGAAATAGGCTACCAGAATGGTGATCCAAATCATCGAGGGGAGGGTCAAGAAGGTATTTTCCGGCGCGAACTTGAAAGGCCCGAGATGCAGAGTCATGTCTGTGGTTGCAGCGTAGAACATCGCCATCATCGCAGCGATGATCAGTCCGATGCTGGCCTTCTCGACCATTTTCCTATCGAGCCGGGGTGAAGCCGCGAGCAGACCTTGCACTATGACTATGAAGACCATCAGGGATAGTGCTCCACCGGCGCTGGCACCACTCGGAGCATCGTGGACAATCTCGTAAATCAGGGTGAGAAAAGAGGCGACGTTGGCGGTGATGGCAAAGACCAGCCCATTATTGCTCTCGACCGCCAACAACATCGAGATTGCACAAAGAGACACCATGGCGATGCCGATTTCGTAACTTACGTAGCCTTCCGACCAGTTTACCCAAGGGCCAAGTCCGACCAAAAGTAGTGCAAATGGCGTAACGCAGGCTACGAACCAACTGACCGTATTCATATTTCGAGAATCGGCTTCCATCGGTTTGAGGTATAGCCACTGCATCGCTGCCAGCAAGGCTGCGGCTGCTGCCTGAGCGTAAATCGTGTTGGCATTTGGATACCAACCGGTTGATCCCATGCCGGTAAAGGGGCGGTCTGGGCTGACGAAATATGAGATGTCGGCACTTGCGGACAATGCTACAGCATAGCGAATTCCCCAAAATAATCCGATTGATGCGAAGAAGAAACTCATCGCCAACATGTAGTCGTGCAGGTCGGTGATAACCCCATGCCGACGGCGTTGCAGGTCAACCACAGAAAAGAAGATCATCGCCGAAACCAGGCCGCCGATACCGAGTAGGGCAAAGCGGTTGTTTGAATCCCCTTGGGCGAATGCAATGGTGAATAACCCCCCCCAAATTGCCAGTAGGGCAATTCCCCAAAGCCAGAGTTGACCTAAACGCTGTAATCCATATGACGGCCCTTTGCCTGAACTACCTGAAATCACAACCCCGGATTCTGTTATAGGTGTTGACTGAGAACTCACTTTTTCGGCAATTCGACGTGGCGGTGGGTTGCTCATATGATGCCTTATCCATGGTAGGCACTTAAACAGCAGACCGACAAAGTTGTGGATAGCATCAAAATTCAGTCACATGAATATAGCGGGAATACATCGACGCAAGACCCGAAGGGTCTTTGGCGAAGCATCAAGAAGGGTATTCACTACGAAGGTAATGGTGAGGTTGGTTGGCCGCAGATGAACACGTTTCAATGATTCCCGCCGCATCGAAGGTCGGATGGTCGGCCGAGGTCAACGGCCGTGGGTTTGGCGATGAAATCGAATCGGGTGCGATTCTACTGGATGTTCTGCGCGACCAAGTTGGGACACTTGGGGTGAAACGCGGCTGTGATATGGGCACCTGCGGATGCTGCACCGTCATCATCGATGGCGTGGCACGGCTGTCATGTCTGACTTTGGCTGGTGAAGCAGAAGGTTGTGAAATCACCACGGTCGAGGGTTTGGCCACCGGTCATCACCTCGCACCGATTCAGGAAATGTTCTCCGAATGCGGCGGTAGTCAATGCGGTTTCTGTACCCCGGGATTCTTGCTTACCAGTGCCGCTCTGCTGGCGAAAAATGACTCACCGAGCGATAGTGAAGTGAAATCAGCCATCGATGGCAACCTGTGCCGCTGCACCGGGTACCAACAAATTGTCGAGTCGATTCAGGCCGCGGCTGAGATTCTGCGTTCTGACGCCAAGAGCAAAGATGGCACTGCAGCGCAAATGGACCCCCATCCCGGATTAGGAGCGGGAGACGCCGGTGAGTAATGAGGTGGAGTAATGGGCGATGAGCAGATGAAAGGATACCGGCAACAACCGGGAAAACTCCCTTTCAAAAAGCCCGGCAGTGGCGGGAAAAAACAATTCAGCGAGTTGCGCGACTTGGATTTTATTCCGCAAAGTCAAGATGGTCGTCGACCACAACCGCGCGGTGAAAACCGCCACGATTATTTGTTGACCAGCAGCAGTATCGGTCGCAGGACGCCGATGATCGATGGCCGTTGGAAGGTGACCGGTCAGGCCAAGTATGGTGATGATATTCGCCTTTCTGGAGAGTTGATAGGGCGTATTCTGCGCTCACCACATCACTATGCCAAGATTCGAGCAATCGATACCTCCGCCGCAGAGGCCCTGCCCGGGGTGGAATACGTATTGTGTGGTCAGGGCCACAAAACGTTATTCGGAGTTCTTCCCGTGACCAAGGATGAACATGCTCTGGCGGTGGAAAAGGTTCGCCACGTTGGTGATCTGGTCGCCGCGGTGGCGGCGGTCGACGAGGCGACGGCCCTGGAGGCACTGCGGTTGATCAAGGTCGATTACGAAGTGCTCGAACCAGTTCACGATATGCGTAAAGCCATCGATGATTCAGAGCATCCGATTCACGACCGCGGCAAATACCACCTCGGCGAATCCAATGTCCAAAAGCGGGTATTCCAGGAATTCGGAAATATCAGTGCAATGAAAGATTCACTCGCCACCTCGGCGGCAAAGTGGAAATTCGCCGGCGTCAATCATGGCTTCACCGAACCCCATGCAGTAGTCGCCCATTGGGACCCCAGCGGTCGCTTGACGCTCTATACGCCGCAACAGGTTCCACATTACCTCCATCGCGCTCTGGCCGATGTGCTAGATGTACCGATGCATCAGATCAATGTCTATCGCACCTTTGTCGGAGGTGGATTCGGGGGTAAATCCGACCCCTTCCCACACGAGATGTGCGCGGCGATTATGGCTCGGGAAACCGGAAAACCGGTGCGCATCACCTTCGACCGCGAAGAGGTGTTCTGGACCAATCGAGGGCGCCATCCCTCGCTCTTGGAAATGGTTCTTCACGCCGATCAGCAGGGGCGTATATCGGGTATCGAGACCGATGCACTGATCGACGGTGGCGCGTTCGCATCATTTGGCCATGTGACGACTTATTACAACGGAGTTCTACACACCGCACCCTATGAGATCGGTGCCTTCCACTATACCGGTGCACGGGTATGGACGAACAAGCCGGCCTCGGGGGCGATGCGTGGCCATGGGGCGGTGAATAGCCGTTGTGCGGTGGAATCCGGTATCGATGACCTATGTGACCGATTACAGGTTGACCCGATAACCTTCCGTCTGGCAAATCTATTGCCCCCCCACTCAACCACCATCACCGGATTCCGGGTGACCAGCATAGGAATGCGAGAATGTCTTGAGCGGGTTCGAGATGCCAGTGGCTGGGAGGAGAAATTCCGCAAGATGCCGCTCGGGCGAGGCATCGGTATCGGTTGCGGCTTCTTCATCTCGGGCAGTGGCTTGCCGATCCATTGGGACCCGAATAAATTCCCCCATGCCACAGTTCATCTGAAGGTCGACATGGATGGAGGGGTGGTCGTCCATACCGGAGCCGCAGAAATCGGTCAAGGCTCAGACACCGTGGTGGCGCAGAGTGTCGCCGAGGTTCTCGGCCTGCCGATAGAGATGATTCGAATCAAGAGCCGAGAGACCGACACCTCGCCGGTTGACCTCGGCTCATACAGTAGTCGTGTCACCTTCATGAATGCCAATGCCGCCATATCAGCGGCGATGGTCATCCGCGCTGACCTGCTCGCCGCGGCGGCGGAGATTACTGCTACAGATGAGAAACTGTTGGTGATCGGCGACCGCCGAATCTATGTCAAGCGTGACCCGGCGGTCGGAGTGTCATATCTCGAGGCATTACACAAGGCCCTTGAGGACCGCGGCGCTTTGGTCTCATCGGGCTCCTACCGCACCCCACCGATGGGTAAATCCCACAAGGGCGCTGCTGCCGGCCTCGCCCCAGCCTACTCATTTTCAGCATATGTTGCCGAAGTCGAGGTCGACATGGAGACCGGTCAGAGCAAGGTCATCGAGGTGTGGGCGGCGCACGACTGCGGCCGCGCCCTGAACCCCTTGACGGTTGAAGGGCAGATTATCGGCTCGTGCCATATGGGTCTGGGGCAGGTCATCAGTGAGGAGATGGTGTATGGGCGAACCGGACATCTTCGCAATGCCAATTTGCTCGAATACAAAATCCCCACCGTCCACGAGATGCCGAAGGTCACGCCAATCATCGTCGAGTCGAACGACCCGGAGGGCCCGTTCGGGGCGAAAGAGGCCGGTGAAGGACCACTCCTGCCAATTCTACCGGCGGTCGTCAATGCAATTTACGATGCTTCGGGGATTCGCGTCAATGAATTACCGGTCACCCCGGATAGATTATTCCGGTCAATCGAGAAGAAAATCAAGGCCGAAGAGGTTGACAATGCCCTCCAACTTCCCAATCCAAACCTTCAGTATAGTGATTTACAGAATGTCGTCGAGGCTCGTGCTCTAGACCACGGGCAGCGTGATGATGAACGTCAACTCGACGTTGAGCGTGAGCCTTACCACAACGGTGCGCTGTTTGGATTAGACCCTGCGATTGCACCGGAGGAACAGACCACTGACTGGGTGATTTCTCTCACCCCGGACGAGGATTATCTGGCCGACCCGAGACTCGCTGGCTCAGCTTGGAAGCATACCGAGCGCCGCCACATGGGAGGTGAAACTTGATGCGCACCCCTCCTTTCAACCTCCACTTACCGACCACGGTTAGCGAAGCGGTGCAGATTTCAGCCGAATTACGCGCCGAGGGGCGTGAAACTGATTGGGTTGCTGGAGGTACCGACCTCCTGCCGAACTACAAATGGCATCTCAATACCAAGAGCGATGTGATATCGCTCGCCCGCATCGAGGGGATCACCTCCGTTTCGATGACTGAAATCGGTGCCATGGCACGCTTGTCGGAAATTGCTGACGGTGGTGAAGCCCATCCTCTGATCGCCGCTGCCGCGAGAAAAGTTGCCAGCAGTCTGATTCGCAACAGCGCCACTCTCGGCGGCAATATCTGCCTCGACACCCGCTGTTTCTGGTTTAATCAGGGCGAGGATTGGCGTTCCAGCATCGATTGGTGTCTCAAGTGTGATTGTGGCACTGGCGCTGATTGCCGGGTCATTCCTAATCAAAACGAATTATGTGTGGCCACCTATCAAGCCGACCTGGCTCCGAATTTGATGGTACTGGGTGCGACCATTCATCTGGCTGGACCTGAAGGGGAACGAAGTTTGCCGATAAGTGAATTCTTCAAACTCGACGGCATGACTCGCAATGTCCTGCGAGAAGGTGAGATGGTGGTGAAGGTGACACTGCCGGATGAGGTTGGGCAATGGCAGGGCGAATATCAGAAGTTACGCTTGCGGGAATCTTGGGATTTTCCTGAGGCTGGAGTTGCCGCGGCGTGGCGTCTTGGCGGTGATGGCACACTCGCCGAACTGAAGGTCGCGACCACCGCGCTCGAATCGATTCCACGACTTCACGACCAAGAAGTCGCCCCTATCATCGCTGCCGGGTGGAGCGGCAAGGAGAGTATCACTGCCCTTGCAAAGGCGATACAACAGACCGTTAAGCCTGTGAACAATACCGCCTTCCCCCCAAATTACCGGAAGAAGATGACGCGGGTGATGTGCGAGCGGGCATTAGTGCAACTGAGTATAAATTAAGGTGAAAAAATGACCCGAATCGTCCTATGTATTTGCACTTTGATGGCATTTTCGTTCATCCCTTCCTCGACCATGGCACAGCCGGACGAGATTCCCGATACCGGCTGGGCTGTCGGCTGGGAGGAAGAATTCGGTGAAGGACCGTGGATGCTCAGTGAAAGTGGCACCTTGACACTCGAGTTCTGGGCCGAAAACTATGACCCCTATCCACTTGAACTGAATCTAGAATATGAAGCCGACCTTAATGCGTCAATCGATTTACCCGAGTTGATCAATATCGGCGCACAATCAAATATCACGACCACGATTGAAATCGAGAATGTCACCGTCTTGGATTTTCTAGCCGGTAGCACCGGTGATTTTACGATAACCGCAATCAGGGCCAATCCAATCGATGGAGGCGATGTTACCATCGACCCAGAAAATTCCCAACTTGAGGGCGAATTGGTAATCCCCCGAATCGCCGATCTGAAGGTAGAATTGCAAGCCTTGGGATTCAAGGTGAGCGCCGGTACTACCGCGCCGATGGAAGTCATGCTCATCAACAATGGAAATATTCGCGACAAAGTGGTCTCCCCAACCTTGATTGCCAACGGTTGCCCACAATTGAGTCTCATCGGGATCGGTGACCTCGACGGCCTGTTGGTGGATTCGATTCACGACGGTGCCAAGAATCCACAAACCACCGAAGAAATCACCCTCTCACCGGCCAGCAGTCATCCTACCAAGACCTGCACCATCGAGATTGCAGTGGTTTCGGATGGGGGCGGGGGAACCTCGATTTCTACTCAGGAGGTCGATATCAAAGCCTCCCAATCCTCATCGGGTGAAGGTTCCTCATCGTCTTCAGATGGCAATGGCTCCGGCACTGATCCGCCCGATGGAGGAGATGTCGATGATGGCTCTTCAATCAGCACGGGTTTCCTGCCAGCACCCGGAATCACTGTATCCGTGATGGCGATTGCAGTTGCGGCAATAATGCGACGACCGGAATCGCAATCGTAAAAATAGAATTTTTCAGTTATATCCACCGGTGATAATCAATCACGTTCCTTCAGGGAACGAAATACTTGTGATTGTCCAATATCGGGGAACATATATCAATGGCTTGAGAATCGCAGGAGCGTTGTCTGGTCGTTTGGTGGCAATACTCGCATTAGAGGGAATAGAATGGCAGAGGACAACGACAGCAAGATTAGTCTTGAGACGTGGCTCTTGGTAGGCTTTGCCGCTGCCATACTAATGTCGACAATTCTTATCGTTGTCGTCAGTGCTGGGAAGAACCCGGTTTACAGTGCATACATCACAGATGCCGAGGGAGATTATCAGTATCAGCAACTCAATCTGATGGCCGATGACCTAGGCGCCGATGGAGCGGGCTATACCATCGCCAACACAATGTCGACACCGATGTTGGTAAACGATTGGCGTGAGCCACATCGAACATTACTGGTGATGATATCACCTGAGAAGCCTTTTGATGATGCTGAGGCGAGCGCAATCCATGATTTCGTGACCCAGCGCGGCGGTAAGGTGATTCTGGCTTCCGATTCTGCCAATGCCCAGAGAGTCGCGGAAAAATTTGGGGTTTCGTACTTCACCGCTCCCGTGCTCGACGATATGAACCACTACGAAACCCACGTGCCGAATGAGCCGACCAATAAGCAGAGCACCGACATGAGAAATGTTTGGGCACTTGCATCGGTGAATACTGATGTCCGAGATATGAATGCTGCTGCTCGTACCATCGGATGTAGTTCGGAAATGCTGGCAACTTCCGGCTCGCCGCTGAGTTTAATGCATCAGTGCCGAACCCCGGTATTGTTCAGAAAGACGACGGCGATGCAGATTCTGCAGGAAGACGACCCGCTCTACCCTGAACAGACTCGTAATGCATATGTCCTTGCCCACGCCTCGACCTCATCCTTCCTCGATGAGATGGGCACCGCCAACCTCGACACCGGGAACGGACAACTCGGAGAGGGCGAAACCGAATTAATCGTCAGGATTGATTATCCTGGTATCAAGACCACCGACAAGGTTCTAGGTGAGCGTGAAGGAGAGATAAGTGTTACAGGAAGCATTGTTTTCGTCGCCAATGACGATGTATTTGCCAATTACCTGTGGGACCGGGATACCGCCGAGAGAACCGGCCATCCCGACCATTGCGTAGAGGAATTCTACGCTGACCGCAAAGGATCGTGCTGGAATGGCGGTGCTGATGGCCTGAATCCCGCGACCGATACGACCTGGAAGGGTAATGGCGCATTCTTCAGCGCCCTCATCAGCGATATGATGGAGCACGATAATGACGAAATTTCGAATACGGTTCGCCTCTTCAATGACGAATTCTACATTGTTTTTGACGAGAGTCGTCACGTGACCGGAGCACTTTCGGCGCCGTTCACCGAGGCGATGGGAGCAATTGTCCTGCTAACTTCAGATATTTGGCTGAAGTGGCTTATAGTGCTCAATCTCATGGCCTTACTCAGCATTGCCATCATGGTGGTGCCGGAGAAGGAGAATTGGCGGCACGTTTTCGACCTGACCAGATTCCGGGAGCGACCGACCAAAATCGACCCTGGTAAATACCAGATGCGGGTGCGAGAGGCGATGTTGAACAAGGTACGCTTGTTTTACGACCTATCGCGCGACCAAATGGTATTGAAAACTCCATCCGAGGTACTCTCGATGATTCGAGACCCTCGTTTAGTGGAGCTGGCGCAAAGCCAGAGCCGCACCTACGATGATGCTGAATTGAGGGAACTCATGCAGATGATACGTCGTTGGGGCAAGTAGAAAAAAATATGATTAAGGAGGAAATGAATAATGCAACCCCCAGCCCAACCAGTGAATAACCCCGCAGCAGCGCCGGCACCGGCCGCCCCAATTCCAGCCCCGGCAGCCCCGGCAGCGGCAGCCCCGGCAGCGGCAGCCCCGGCAGCCCCGGCAGCCCCGGCACCGGCACCTGCTGCAGCAGCCCAGCCAAAACACCAGAGTACACCAGAGATACGTGAGCGATTGAACGCCGTCGGCGCCATCGCCTCGGCCATCAACGCCGAAGTGCAGAAGGTGATTATCGGTAAGTCGCACGTTATCGATAACGTGTTGGTAGACATCCTTGCAGACGGTAATCTGCTGTTTGATGATTATCCCGGACTTGCCAAGACCTTGATGACCAACACCTTCGCCGATGCTCTCGGTTGTGACTTCAAGCGGGTCCAATTCACTCCGGACTTGCTACCAGCAGATATCACCGGTACGAACATTTACGATGCCAAGAAGGGTGAGTTTACTTTCAAACCCGGCCCGTTGTTCTGTAACCTGTTATTGGCTGACGAGATCAACCGTGCGCCGCCTAAGACTCAGGCAGCTTTGCTCGAAGCGATGCAAGAAAGGCAGGTGACCATCGGTACCGTAACCCACAAACTGCCAGCACCGTTCATCGTAATGGCAACCCAGAATCCGGTCGAGCAAGAGGGCACATACCCTCTACCCGAGGCTCAGTTGGACCGTTTCATGCTCAAGATGAGCGTAGGCTATCCCGACCGTGCCGATGAAGACGAGATTCTGTCCCGACGTATCACCCGCCGAAAGGATGCGGTCGATGTCGAAGTCATCACCGACCCACAGCGAGTAATCGCCATGCAACAGGCTTGTGAAGACGTCTACGTCGACCCAGCTCTACGCATGTACATGGTAGAAGTAGTTTCGCGAACCCGTGAGGACCCACGCGTACTGGTGGGTGCTTCACCCCGAGGTTCGCTAGCACTGCTCAAGACTGGCCGAGCCGTAGCAGCAATGCGCGGTCGCGACTTCGTCACTCCCGACGATGTCAAGTCGATAGCAGCACTAGCGCTATCCCACCGGCTGATTCTCAAGCCCGAGCATCAGATCAAGGGTTTGGAGTGCGAGGAAATCATTCAGACCATCCTGCGCGAGGTCCCGGTACCTACTGTTTGAGCATCGGTCAAACGTACCGATAGGTGGTGAATCAAAATGTGGAGTCGTAAGTCGGCGATGCTGGGAAGCCTTGCTGTCGCCCTTTACCTCCTTGGGCTGACCTTGCGGAATTCACAATTGGTCACCGTGGCTGTGGTCATCTTTGTATTCTTGACCTATGCAGCACTATTCACCAATCACGCCGATGTGGCGAGTAGCGGTAGGCGTGCCGAAGAGTGGGAAGGAGAGGAAGGGGTTGCTCTCTCAAGTGTCACCGCAATGCGTAAATTATCCGCCGCCAGAATCTTTGAGGATGGCGATTTTGAAGTCACGTTACGGTGTCAGAATCACAGTTCGATACCGAAGGTCCTTGAGGTGCGCGACCGCGTGCCTGAGGTAATGCGTATCAAGGAAGGAGCCAACTACATCTTGATGGAATTGGGCCCCAACCGCGAGACGCACATCGAGTATTCCGTCGAATGTCCGCTTCGGGGCTTCTACAGCATCGGTCCGGTAACCGTCAGAATTCAGGACACCTTTGGTCTATTCCACAAGGAAAAGGAATTGCACGTATACAGTGATTTCCTGGTTTTCCCGAAGATGGAAGACCTGAAGGAAACCTTTGTCAAGAGTAAGGTGCCAAAGATTTTCACTGGTGCGGTAAACATTCGTCAGCCTGGCCCAGGGAGTGAATTCTACAGTCTTCGCACATATATCGATGGTGACTCATTCCGACAGATCAACTGGAATGCTTATGCTCGTTCCGGCAATCTGATGGTCAATGAAAGAGAGCGAGACGCGGTCAGCGACATCATACTGATTGTCGATAGTAGGGCGGTCAGTGAAACTGGGCCGGTCTCGCGCAATGCCCTGGTCTATTCTACTCGCGCCGCCGCCAGCCTAGCGAGATATTTCCTATCCCGGCGTGATTCGGTTGGCCTGATCGTCTACAGCGACGAGGTCATAAGCGTCGACCGAGATACCGGGAAAAAACAATTATATGTCCTACTGACTAAATTGTCGGGAGCGATGGCGCGCGGCAATATCCCGCTTCAAGTAGTCGTCAACCGTATCTTGCCGCACATCAACAAAGGTAGCCCGATCATCGTTCTCTCAAATCTTGAGGATGACCCAACCGCCATCAGTGCTCTACGTGATTTCCGCGCCCGTAACTTCGACGTAACCGTACTTTCCCCTTCGAGTCTGGAGTTCGAATTCGATGCTCGTCGCATCAGCAGGACCGGTTACGACGTTCTCAAGACCGAGCGTGACATTCTAATCAGCGAATTGCGCAGTCTTGGCGTCAATATCATGGATTGGGAGCCCGACATGCTGCTCTCGACCGCCCTTGCGGGCGCAAGGGGTTTCTGAGGTGAATATGATGGCAGCACCACCTCCACCAGCAGCACCGGCAGCACCGGCAGCACCGGCAGCACCAGCAGCCCCTGCTCAGAGTTCAGCGATGAACCCACCGAGCAGGAGAATCGGTGGCAAAGGTAAATCGGGTGACACCTCACATCTCTACGAAGGGAAAACCGTCCGTGCAGCAGCTCCGAGCCGAAGGAAATTGGCCGGAAAGATGTCTTCTGCTGGTGGAGAAATCCCCGATGATGCGATTCCCGAAGTTCAAATTCCTTCATTTATCGAAAGTCTGCTCGGTGGACCGTTGGTGCCGAAGGTGAAATTCCTTCCCGCCGACAAGATGGTGCAAACCCTGCAGTTGGCTGCCTATGCCCTCTTGGTCGCATTGGGCATTCTAACCTATATCGTCACTCCACCACAGGGAACGATGTGGTACTGGATTTTCGGTAGTGCCGGAATCGCAGAGTTGATTCAGACCCTGCTCGTTGCGACTTCAGTAGGTGCGGGATTCTGGGGGACCTTCCGCCGTGACCCGCGTTGGTTGCTGAGTTCATACATTCTGTTCATCGTCTCCGCCCTTAGATTTGCCAGCAGTAAGGTGAGTTTATCCAACGACTGGTTCGGCTTCGCCGATAGTCCCACCATGCTGACGATTCTAGTTGTAATGTATGCGGTCATTCTGGTGATGTATTTTGAATTGACCAATGGGGTCATCCGCTTCAGCATGCTCGATACCAGCATCAGGACGAATGAGGTCTATGTCATGAACGTCAAGAGGGTGATTGGTAAATACCACCGCAGTCTGTTGATGAATCCGATCGTAGCCGGAGGACTTGCATTCCTGGTCCTTTCGGTTAATCTGATACTGCCAATATTCGTGCGGCCGTTCAGCGCTGAAACCGCGCTGAGGATGGAGGCCAGTGTCGAGTTGATATCGGTATATGGAGTTGCTTTGGGCTCGCTGATAGTATTCTTAGTCGTCGGGGCGATATTTGCGGCAAATATCCCACTGCGAATCGAGCGTTGGCGAGAAAATAGGGAATAGGTTGCGAAGCGCCAGATGATAAGGCTTGAGAAGTCAAACCTCAGCAGTTGACTTGGGGGGCTATACCTTGCGCATGGGATTCGGCGAGCATCTGCGGGTTACTCTATTTGGTGAGAGCCATGGAGTCGGTGTAGGAGCATTGGTCGAGGGTCTGCCCAGTGGGCTGGTGGTCGATGAGCAGGCAATTCAAACCGCCCTGAGTCGTCGTCGACCTGGTGGCTCACTGGCATCATCGCGCCGAGAGCCAGACCGATGTGAGATATTCTCGGGCACCTATGAGGGGAGAACCACTGGATGGCCAGTACTGCTCTTGATACGAAATTCCGATGCCCAATCTTCAGATTATTCTTTCCTGCCCCATCATCCGCGCCCCGGTCATGCCGACCTGCCGGTGATGGAGAGAACCGGGGGGCATGCGGATTCCCGAGGTGGCGGGAGTACCTCGGGACGTCTGACCGCCGGGATAGTTGCGGCAGCAGCACTTTGCGGTTCACTTATGGATTCATGGGGCTGGAAAGTCGAGGCTCATACTTCTTCAATCGGTGAAATAACCGCCAAACCACTGGCTGATTGCCAGCCGCCAGATGGTGCTGACTGGGAGCGCACCAGATGTCGCGACCCCGAGGCCGCAGCGCGAATGGTTTCACTGGTCGAGGAACTTCGTCAGCAATCTGACTCTATCGGCAGCAGTGTGGAAATGAGAATTTCATCTCTTCCCATGGGTTTGGGTGAACCTTGGTATGACGGCCTTGAGCCGGCTCTAGCGCGCGCCCTGATGGCGATACCTGCCGCCCGTGCGGTCGAGTTCGGGAGAGGGGCGCAAGCGGCGAGAATGCGCGGTAGCGAACATAACGACGCCTGGCAATACACCGACGCTGGCCCGCGGCCACAAGGAGATGGTGCAGATGGTGCATTAGGAGGTTTTTCGACCGGTGTACCACTGCAATTGAAGGTCACTTTCAAGCCACCGAGTAGCATCGGTAGGGAACAGGTCACCCTCAATCTGGAATCAGGCGAACAGGAGTCTCTGACCATCGTCGGCAGGCACGATCCGGTCATCGCGCCGAGGGCCGTTGCAGTGGTCGAAGCCACCGGTATTCTGGTGGTTTGCGATTTGGCCCTCCGCGGGGGTTGGAGACCATGAGTTTCACCGTTCACAAATTCGGTGGTTCATGTCTGAAGAGCGAATCCGACCTGGTGCGAATAGCCGAGATAGTCAACGATTCACCACCGCGTGTGGTGGTGGTGATTTCAGCCTTCTATGGGGTCACAAACATGTTGCTGGAGGCGATTGATGAATGTGAGAGTAGCGCTGCTTTTGTCAGCGAAATACGGGCCATTCATCGCAATATCTCTCTTTCTACCGCCGCAGCCGTCGAAACCGAGGAATTTGTGCGGTTATTGACTCGATTGCAATATGACCTCAAGTCATCACAATCCTCGCACGATGACCTCAAGGTAGAATATCGAATACTCGCATATGGAGAGAAACTAGCCACCCTTGTTGTCGCCGATTATCTGCGTCGTGCCGGAGTCAGAGCCGAAGCGGTATCAGCCGAAGATATCGGAATCGTCATTATCGGCGAGGGCCGACAACGAAGAATAGACTTGGCCGCGACCTCGCCCGGTCTCTTGAATGTCATTCAAAAAAAGGTAATCCCAGTTATCACCGGATGGTATGGCAGCAATGAGGTCGGAGAGGTCGCGGTTCTTGAGCGAGGTGGTAGCGACGTTACCGCGGCGGCGATTGCCAAAATCCTGCAAGCCAATAAAGTGGTATTGTGGAAAGATGTTGAAGGGGTTTTGGCGGTGCCACCAAGGCTCGGTCTCAAAGGTCTTAGAATCCCATATCTGGGATATAGTGAAGCGAGTGAACTAGCTCGTCTCGGGTCGACCATACTCCATCCACAATGCATCGAACCGGTTGCTAGAGTCGGCATCCCGATAGAATTACGCCCGCTTCATGGCTCTGGGAACGGCACCGTCATCGGCCCTGACCTTCAACTTGAACAACCTCAGGTGAAAGCGATTGTATGTGCATATCCTGTACGGATGGTAACCATCAGAAGCCTGATTCACAGCCGGGCGTCGGGTTTTACTCTCAAAGTGTTGAAAATCCTGGAACGGCACGATGTGGAGGCGTGGTATCTACATGCTCTGCCCGGTAGCATCGAGTTGATAATTGACGATGATGGGTTCACTCGCCCCATGGATGACATGGAACGGCATGGATTCCATGCGGAGGTGGGTGAAGTCTCTGCAGTGATTTCGGTAGTAGGAAGTGGTTTCGCAAACTGGTCCGATGGCTTCAAACAGTTGATGCTTGAACAGGAGCGGTGGAAAGAAGGCTTGAAATTCATCAATGGTGAAGGCCATTCTCTGCACGTCCTCGCCGATAAGAACGAACTCGATGAAATCATTGAGTTTCTTTCCCACACCTTTGGCCTGATCGAATCGGAGATACACACTTGATTACTACGTGGTTTCTTCATGTTTTTCGATTTTCGGGTTTTTCACCTTGGTGAAAATCACCTTCTCGATAGCATCATCTTTTTCGTAGAGATCCTGTAATCGCTCTATGGTCGGAGTGCTCACCGAGGGTATGAATACCGCAATGGCAGGTCCTGAACCGGAGATGCCCGCAGCTCTGGCTCCGAACATCATCGCTTCGTTGGATAATCGACGTCCTGCCAAATCGTCCAGAACCCCGGCCATAGAACGACCATTTGCGGTCATCGCCACCAGTTCCTCGCCGTTCTCGAGTGCCGAAAGGGCACGTTGGAAACCCTGTTGATGCCATAGAAAAGCCTCGGCATCTGGTCGCTTAGAGCGTTTTCCTCTCAGTAATAATATAACCGTCCAGTCATCTGCCACCAAGCCACTTCCTTCGAGCAGAACACCCTCGGCTGCGGGTACATTAGGGTCGATGACCTTCCAACCCTCGGTAGCGGCAGCCCATGCATCGTCTTTACTGCCGGTAATGCTCACCCCGGCCGCTGATTGTGCGGTTCCGGCCATATCGATGAGATCGGTAATGGCAATCTCTTGTTCTGTTGCGTCAGCGAGGGCGCGCAGCGCTGCCACCGCCACAGCAGCGCTGGATTTCAGTCCTTGACGTGAAGGTACTCTCGAGCGAATCGTCCAGTACACCTGTTCGACCGGTAAAATGTACCCAGCCCCCAGCCAAGCCTCGACCACCGCGGCGAGCAGACCATCCGGATCATCAGGTGGGGTGTTTGGCGCATCGTCCCGCACCATCGCCACGGTATTCAGGTCTAGTGCCATACTGGAGCCCAAACCCAGGGCTGCGGCGTGAAGTAAACTACACGCGCCGTGTGCCTTACCCTTACCCAACACTCCCATTCGCTTTCACCTTTCGACTACTTTGGCTGATATTTCCGCTCCAACATGTCTGCCGATAGTGTCTATTCTCGCTAATATGTAGTCGTTGGCCTTAAGTTCAGTAACCGGCACTGGTAATCCGCTCGGAGAAACCAACCTTACGGTCTCCGCTTGCTGTGCGCACAGTGAGGCTGTATGAGCATTTTCATCCTTCATCTTCAATAATAATAGTGGTCGATTTTCAATCTTCACCCTTCCCACGGTAAGGGGTCGGGTCTCTCCCGCAGCATTGCAAACCAGCAACTCATCACCGGCAGAAACCTCAGAAAGATAGCATGTCTTGCCATCGGCTCGCATGCAATACGAGTGAATTGCTCCGGCATTGACCCTGAATGGACGCGGGGGAACATAGCCGCTGACGATGGTCTCGCCATGAACCAGCGCCATCATGCTGGAACTGGAGCCGACCAGAATACCTTCTCCTTGGTTGAGAAGAGCGACGAAGTCGACGCAGGCTCGATCCCCCGTCGAACCTTCCTCTATCGAGGTGATCATCACCGCTGAAAGTTGCCCCTGCTCGATAGTCTCAGCACGGTTGATACGGTCATCTACGCGCTCCAATCTCTGTGCTTTGCAAATCGCCGCGGCCTGCCACAATTTCTCATCATCACCTAACAGGATAGCATCGACACCGACATCGAGGGCGAATGCGGCCCCTGGAATCAACTTCGAATCATCCAATCTCACCGCAATCGAGGTTGGTGTTCCACCGGCGTCGGCGATGAGGTTTTCCAGTGGAATCAAGGTCCAATCTCGGAACTCGACCAGAAGCCAGTTCACCGAACCTACGGCGCTGCGAGCGGCGGCCTGGCCGTCCGGGTCATCGATGTGAAAATGGGCGCCAATCAGGTTACCGTCACGGTCGAATAAACGCTTCCCATCGGTGGTGATATCGTCGCCGAATCGAATATCTACGGCTGAGGAAAAATCGCTCGATTCGATATGGCATTGAGTGTCAGAATCCTCAACCTCAAGCCATAATTGCATCTTTTCACCTCAATTTTTCCGCTGCTTCTCTAGGCCCAACCCCACACTGCACAACCTCATGCAAGGCATTTGCAAAGGCTGCGGGGTCGTGATGTGAGAATACTTGCCGTCCCATACAAACACCAGCCCCTCCGGCCAGGATGGATTGCTTGACCATTTTCAGAAGTCCTAAGATATCGTCATGTTTTTCTCCACCGGCGACCAAGACTGGAATCGGAACACCCGAAGTTACGATTTCAAAAGATTCCATCGACCCGGTCCACTGTGTCTTGACCACGTCACAACCGAGTTCCCAACCCAATCTCACCGCATGGGCGACACCGTTGGTGGCATCTCCTTCGGTCTGGAGATTCGCCCCCCGAGCATACATCATTCCGAGCAATGGCACCCCCAGTCGCTGACACTGCTCACTTACATAGCCCATTCGAGTAATCATTTCCGCCTCGTGTAAAGAGCCGACATTCACTTGCACACTTACCGCAATTGCCCCGCGCGACAGTGCCTCTTCGACACTTCCGACGACCACCTTGTCATCACTGCGCTCACCTCCATGGATGGTTGAAACCGAGAGATGGGCGACCAACGGTGGTCCTGAAAGGGTGGAAAAATGACTTACCACACCTTTTTGGGCGACTACGGCATCAACATTGCCCTCGCCCAGGGAGCGGTATAATGACGCCATATCCTCAAGCCCGCTCAGAGGATAGTGCGAAGCCCCGTGGTCGAGCGGAATCCAAACCCCTCGACCATTAGGTAGCAGTTTTCCCAACCGTTCTTTTTTCTCACCCATAGCGCTCACACCGTGGCGAGGCAATTGCCCCTCATCAAACCATGTAGTAATACGATACTAAGAAATGATTAGAAGTCACCGTAATTTCGGCCACATGATGGTTGAAGCGATGCTCTCCATGAAGGGAATAGAAAGATACTATGAAATGTCGTCAGAGACCGTCAAGGCCCTCGACGGAATCAATATTGAGATTGAGGAAGGAGAGAGGGTTCTCCTCCTCGGCCCCTCTGGTTCTGGAAAAACGACCCTACTGAATTGCATCGCTGCTCTGGACAATCCGACGGCAGGAGAATACAGTTTCAATGGAAACGAAGTACCTCGAGGTCACGCAGAGAAAATGACCTCCTTTCGACGAGACAATATTGGTTATGTCTTCCAATTCTACAATCTTCTCCAGGATCTCACCGCGCTTGAGAACATCCTGCTCATCCAAGAGTTATCGGGTGGGCGAGACGGGGGGCGCGCGCGAGAGTTGCTGAGATTGGTTGGCCTTGAGGGCGAAGTCGACCGCTTCCCAGCAGAGATGAGTGGTGGACAACAGCAACGTGTAGCAATTGCTCGAAGTCTTGCGAAGGCCCCGAAACTCCTTCTCGGTGACGAGTTGACTGGAAATCTGGACTCCAAGACGACTGCGATGGTGATGGAAGTACTCGTCAAGGCGTGCGAATCAGAGAACATCACCACGGTGATGGTCACTCACGATGAATCATTGTCGAAGTATGCGACCAGAGTCGTGCGATTGGATAGTGGAATAGTCACGTCGGATGAGAAAATGGGTTTGTGATGAGGGGGGGGGTAAATAGGTGTCGATGCTCCTGACAAAGAGACTGATGCGCAGCCTATGGCGCACCAAACTGCGCCTTTCTGCAGTTGTACTGATGATTGCTGTCGGAGTGTTCGCCGGCATCTCCTTCGGTGCTTATGGGACTGCCGCGACCACGATGTATGATGACATCTATTCCGATGAAGAAGGTCGAATCAATCTCGCTGATGTAGTGGTGGAGAATCCAGGTAGGGTCTGGAACGGCTCGACTTCAGAAGGTCTATGTCAGGCGATCAGGGATGAATGGTCGAACCCCGAACTGGAATTGGAATTCTGTGAACCTAGGCTCACCTTGGAGGGATTGATGTTCAATCAACTGGATAATGGGTCTGAGGACATGGTCCACGCGGTGTGGTATGGAATCGACGAAGGCAAGGTCGACAGGGTGTGGATGCCAGAGCATGATTGCTGCTCGGGTCGCCTGGCTGCCGCATCCGACGAGATCGTGCTCGATGCACACGCGGCTTCTGGAATGGGAATCGATGTTGGTGAAAGCATCTCGATTGCTGCAGGTGCAGGAAGGATGAATTTCACTGTCGTCGGCATCGGCCTGTATTCCAATCACCTGTACTTCGCTGAGGAGGGTGCGCTTTACCCCGCCTCTGCAGGCACTTTCGCAACCGGATATCTTTCTGCAAGCGGTCTGGAGGTATTGGCCAACCGAAGTACAGGTTCTTCAAACAGAATACTGATCGACGTCAAAGGAACACCACCCTATGATCTCCAATCGACCGATGCGGTCGAGGGGGTGGAGTTGAACGCGGTGAAGGCTTGGATTTTGGAGATTGTGAGCGCGAAATCCGACGACCCGGTCTCGGTGTATGACCAATCTGGCATCTACTCTGTCGAATTGCTCCGCGCCGATGCTGAGGGTGCAAACAAGATGTATCCCTACGTGACCGGTATGATTGCTGTGGTAGCAGGCATCACCATCTTTCTCAGTCTGCAAAGACTGATTCAATCTCAAGCCAAGGAGATTGCTGTTCTTAGGACCTTAGGGGTTCCCCGCAGGTCCATCATGCCAGGATACATCCTCGCACCACTGATCATCGGTTCTGTCGGTGTGGCCATTGGTACGACTCTTGGCGTGTGGGTCGGTGCACCAGCCATGCTTGGCATGTACGAGGACATCATGGGAATCCCAATAATCGGTTATTCAGTTCCCCCATCCCTCATCATCCTCAATGTGGTGATCGTAATGGTCATCGTCCTGCTCTCGGGAATCCGCCCCGCTTGGCAGGCAGCACAGATGCAGCCCTTGGAAGTGATGCTAGGTCAGCACGAGGTCAGGTTGTCTTCGAGAAGGATTCAGAAATGGACGGCCAGAATGCCCGCTACCGTTGGCCTCACTATCCGTTCAAGCATCCGCAAACCGGTTCGCTTGGCCTTCACATTCCTCGCAGTAGGACTCTCGATGTTGATCTTCGGGTCGATGCTTCTGATGATGGGTTCGTTTGATGTTATGTTCGGGGCTGAGAGAGAAACCTGGGATGCTCGAGTGAATGCACCAGAGGGTGGCGAGGATGAGATTATCCAATGGGCACAGAGCAAAGGTGTCTCCTACGAACTGTTATTGCAGTATCCCGGAAGTCCGGCAGAGAGTGATTCACGCCTGCTCTCGGTGAATGGATTGGACCAATTCTCCTCGCCCGATTCCCCTACCGGTATGATTCATGTCAAACTCAAAGAGGGGTCATTCCCCGTCGCGAATGCCACAGTCACTCAAGTCCTGATCGATGAGGGGTCAAGTGAATTCCTTGGTTGGAAGACTGGAGATCAGCCGACCATGATGTTTGGGTCCATCTCTAAGGAGGTCAAGGTTACGGGGATAACCAAGGGTGAGATATTCCGCACGGTCTACCTACATCGGTCGGATCTGTCTGCAGAGGTCGGACTGAATGCGACTTCTGTGCTGCTCGACCTGCCTGAAGGGGTCGAGGTCGATTCGGAACTCGGAGCGATTTCAGAGGGGATTACTCTGATGGCGGATCAGAACAAAGCATATGATGAGATTATGGATAAACAGATACAGTTCCTCATCGCGGTCGAGGGGCTTGGGATTCTGATGGCATTCGGGGTGCTGTTCAACACCTTGGTGATGAATCTGGCTGAACGAGACTCAGAACTGGCGACCTTGCGAGTCCTTGGTGCCCCGATTAATCGATTGGGAGCGATGATATTCGGCGAGCATCTGGCTATCGGGGTGGTTGGGGGTGCCTTGGCCTGTATCTTCTCAGTTCTTGGAACCCAGATGCTGATTGATTCAATGGTACAGTGGGCGTTCTTCTTCACAGTGCAAGTGAGTCTTGGCTCACTAGCCATCATCGGTGGGACCGTTGTGTTGATGTCCATCTCACTTACTCCATTTGGAATGTGGAGGATAAAGAAAATGGATTTGGTAGACCGCGTAAAGGAGTTTTCAAACTGAGGATTTGCCGGCAATAATCTAAACATACTCGTCGGTCCTGGGTCGGACATGGTGGAAGCCGGCGAATGGATGATGATTGGCGTACTCGGCCTTGCTTTCATGTGTGGAGTATGGGTACTTATCCTCCGCGGAGATGTCGATAAACCCGACCGCCGAAGGTTGGATGCCAATGATTTTTCACGTTTCAGCCGGCGGCGCACAGGTCCAGAATTCAAAGAGGCACGTAAGGAGATTGAGCAACGATTGGCAATAGTTTCGCGACGTAATCGAGCGCGCTCACAAGCTCAGATGAAAATAGCCGAGGCCGAGTTGGCCCGGCAAAAGAGAATTGAGGCCGCTGAAGGGGCATTACGGGCTGAAGAACTTCGTCTCAAAGAAGAGCAACTCAACGCCGAAAGGGAGAGAATGGAGGAAGAACGACGGCGCCGAGAGGCTGAGGAAACTGAACTGCAGGCTGAAGAGGACCGCCGCCGCCGTGAGGAAGAGGCGCGCCTTGCCGCCGAAGCCACTGAGTTGGAAGCCCAAGCCGCCGAGGCAGAACGTATTCGCCAAGAAGAACTTGCGGCGCTTGAAGAGCAGCGCCAAGCTGAACTTGCCGCCTTGGCGGAGGTCGATGCGATGCTTGAGGCACAGGAGGTCGATGACGAAACCACAGCAGAACTGCGGGCGAGACTCGAGGCAGCTGGCGGTCGCATCGGCGATGTCAACGTGTCATTGATGTGGAATAATTACAACGACCTCGACCTCCACGTGGTCTGTCCATCCGGTGAGCGGCTGCACGGCGGAAACCGCACCTCGGCATGCCATGGCGAACTCGATGTCGACGCCAATGTCAAGCCCGAGACCAAGAAACCGGTCGAGAACGTGGTCTGGGATATCGGCAATGCTCCCAACGGCACCTACAGAGTCTACGTTCATCATTACAAAAAGCACAAGAAGCGAGGAACCAAGGACCCCACACCCTTCAAGATCATTGTAAATTCGGGAGGCGTATTCACCGAGTACAATTCGGAATTGTCGAATGGCGACCCAATCATGCTCATCACTGATTTCGAGATGCGTGAGCGAACTCCCGAGGAGGAAGAAGCCCTTCAAGCGGAATTGGCCGCCGAAGAAGCCGCTCGACTGGCCGAGGAAGAGGAAGCCGCCCGCAAGGAAGCCGAGGAAGAGGCAGCACGTTTGGCTGAGGAAGAGGAAGCCGCTCGTAAGGAAGCCGAAGAGGAAGCCGTTCGTAAGGAAGCCGAAGAGGAAGCCGCCCGCCTGGCCGAGGAAGAGGATGCCGCCCGCCTGGCCGAGGAAGAGGATGCCGCCCGCCTGGCCGAGGAAGAGGATGCCGCCCGCAAGGAAGCCGAAGAGGAGGCCGCCAGCTTGGCCGAGGAACAGAGGCAGAAAGATCTGGCCGCCGCTGAAGAACAACGACTCGCTGAGATTGCCGCTACCGAAGTCGCGTCTAAGCAGGAAGCAAAAGACGCAGCCCATCAGGCTCAGGTTGAAGCTGAGGAAGTGGCGGAGGAGACCGCCCGTGAATTGCGCCGCCGTCTCGAGCAGGCCGGCGGTAGAATCGGCGACATCAACATCTCATTGATGTGGAATAATTACAATGACCTCGACCTTCACGTCGTCTGTCCTTCCGGCGAGCGAATCCACGGCGGCAATCGAATGTCAGAGTGCGGTGGTGAACTCGATGTCGATGCCAATGTCAAGCCCGAAACCAGGAAACCGGTCGAGAACGTGGTCTGGGATGTTGGAGATTCTAAGGATGGTTTGTACAAGGTCTATGTTCACCATTACAAGAAGCATAAGAAGAGGCGTACCAAGGACCCGACCGAATTCAAATTAATTACTGGAGTCAAGGGTGAATTCAAGGAATACAATACTCAATTATCACACGGTGAACCGATAAAGTTGGTGGCGACCTTCACTGTCGTCGGCAATTCGATTCCGCCGGCTCCTTCCCTGCCCCCCGCAGGTGGCGACGGATCCTCTGCAGATGAGGAGCCCGATGCACTGGAGCACGAAGAGAAAAACTAGTCTCCGAGCGCTGAACAACTGCCTGCAAAAAATAGAAATCCGAAGCGATTTCCGATTGGTTCATATGGCTTACTCAGTACCCCCTCCTAATGGGGATACCACGCGAAAGGGTGCTTAAGTGGCTTGCCGCCTACAATCCGGAAGAGATTACCATCGGCGTGGTAGCGTCACATTCATCATTACAGATTCTCCACGGTGCTCGTCAAGAGGGCTTCAAAACCATCGGCATTGCGGTCGGAGATAATCGCCGCCGACTCTACTCAGCTTTTCCAGGCGCCCAGCCCGATGAGTGGTTGATGCTGGATGATTACCGTGAACTTCTCACCCAAGCTGGATGGCTACGGCAACGCAACGTCATCATCATTCCTCATGGCTCTTTGGTGGAATATCTCGGGGCTGAGAATTTCCGTAACCTCGAGTTACCGTCCTTTGGCAATCGTGACATCCTGAAATGGGAGTCAAACCGTGAATCACAGCGTCTTTGGCTTGAATCGGGTGGCTGTACCATGCCGGCCGTAATCAACGACCCGCACGATATTGATGGCCCGGTGATTGTCAAGTATGCTGGCGCAAAGGGCGGGCGAGGCTACTTCATCGCCCGTGACTACCGAGATTTCCGTAGAAACGTCAACCTTGAAGAGGAGTTCACCATTCAGGAATATGTTATCGGCTGTAGATACTACATGCATTTCTTCTTCGACCCCATAGCCTCTGATGGCTATCAAGTGCGTGGCATCGGCAACAACACCGGCAAAAAACTCGGCCGGCTTGAATTATTGAGCATGGACCGCCGCGATGAGAGCAATGTCGATGAATTCTACAAATTGGGTAGTCTGCGTGACCTGAGGGAAATGAACCTTGAGCCGTCCTTTGTGGTGACCGGGAATCAACCAGTGGTGATTCGTGAGAGTCTTCTACCGAAGGCATTTGAACTCGCCGAAGGTACGGTAGCGGCATCATACGAATTGGAAGAGAATGCATTCGGTATGATTGGGCCATTCTGTCTCGAAGCAATCGTCACCGACCAATTGGAATTCAAGGTCTTTGAAATAAGTGCTCGAATCGTTGCCGGCTCCAACCCATTCATCGGTGGTTCACCATATTCCGACATCAATGAATACCGGATGTCGACCGGCCGCAGAATCGCTAGAAGCATTCGTAACAGCCTCGACAAGGGTTGTCTGGACAAACTTATTTATTGAACCTCTCATGGGGTGAAGTTCGTAAGGAATGCCACTACTGCTCACGGCATGGGGAAAGGAAAGCGCCGTGTCACCTACGCCGATTACTTGCATCTGCACGACCTGATAAGTCTTCAGGACGGTGCCGGGAATCGAGAAATCAGTAGTGATGAACACCATTTCATCATTGTTCACCAAGCATTTGAGTTGTGGTTTTGTCGAATTCTATTTGAGATGCGAGAAATCAAAGAACTGTTGGCTCAGCGACCTGTTCCAGAAGATGATATTCCTAGAATCGTCGACAAACTACAACGGGTGACAGAGATTTTCAATCTGTTTCAGGGACAATGGAAGGTGATGCAGACCTTATCCCCACAAGGATTCTTGAATTTCCGCGATGAACTGGGTACCGCATCGGGTTTCGAATCATTCCAACTGCGCGAATTGGAGATTATTCTGGGAATAGATTTCACCGACCGTCCCGGGGAAATGAATCCCCTCGACCACTTTGCTCGATTGGCGGATGAGGGTGAGTCAGCGCGTGCAGCCTTTGAAAGGCTGGTCAAAGTGTCTGAGGAAACGACGATTCGGGAAGAACTTCGCACCTGGTTATCGCGAACCCCGATCCATGGTTCCTCTCCGGATGATGATGGGGATGAAGCGGTGGTGCGAAATTTCGTCGAGGAGCATCTGGCAACAACTTCTGCAATGCATGAATCGGCATTACAGCACTTCGCCGAAATCGGGCAGGAGGATATCGAGAAGATTCGCGCCAGATTCACCGCATCTCAGGACGGAGCGCGAGATTTTCTGCTACCCGAGGGGCAGGTCGACCGCGCTCGGGCAGGCTTACTTTTCATCGAATCATACCGTGAGTTGCCGTTGCTGGCATGGCCGCGCGTACTGATTGATAGTGTGGTGGAAATGGAACAATCGATGTTGCTTTTTCGCACCCATCACGCCCGCATGGTAGAGAGGATGATTGGTCGCAGGGTCGGGACCGGCGGCTCATCGGGGGTCGATTATCTCGATGCAACGACGAAAATTCGGGTTTTCACCGATCTGTGGGCGGTACGTACGCTATTGCTCAAACGCAGTGAATTACCGCCGGTGAAGCAACCCGAAGCCTACGGCTTCCGTGGGCACTGATGCTGGCCTCAAGAGCATTGAGAAAACTTGTCGGCTCTTTCCACCGGATTATCCGAGCGGCGGTGATATGTGATGAGGGATTGACTCAGTCTAGGTGCGGGTCAGTATCGATGGGTATCATATCGTGTTCATACTCGTACAGAGCGATTTTCAACGGGTCGAGAACGAATCTGATATTGGCTTCCTCAACCCCGAATAGTGAAATCAATTCTGCTTTGAATGCCGAGCGTAATTCTTCTTCAGAGGCATTGAGCGGTGCACCCATACCAATCTGTAGGGCACGAGCGCCGATAATTCGAGCGCGTTCAAAGCGCGTGTGGTTTTCATTTGCCATTGGATTCACCCTCGACGGAATCGCCGACCTGTGGCCTGTTATTGAACCCATCGCCTGACCTATCGGCCAACCCCGAGACCAGCCTAGCACCAACCCCCCTGTTCAGTTCAGCGATAAAGTAACTATCAAACGTGAGTGGCTCGACCAAGGGGCATGGACGAGGTCGGCGCTGAGCGTCAGGTCAATCTACCGCTGATCATCGCCGGTATCGCGCTGCTGATAACCATCGTCGGTGGTACGGTAAGAATTCATGATGCCGGGGAATCATGTCCCGATTGGCCGACATGCTTCGGCTCGTGGGGATTCGATTCCTCGCCCGAACAACAGGAAACTTGGTGGCAGGAGAACCCCGACGAAATCGATTCACGCGGCGCCCAACATCGTTATTCCACATTTGAGATTTTCATCGAGTGGTTTCATCGGTTATTGGTTGGTATCATTGCAATTCCGATATTACTCAATGTGTTCCTCGCCAACAAGAATCGCTCGCGGGTCGGGGAAAAAGTACGCAGGTTAGCGATTTTCTCGGCAATATTACTTCTGTTGCAGGCGGTCGCAGGATACCTCACAGTCAAATTCGATAACGCCGATTGGAGCGTCGCTCTGCATTTGGTTCTCGCGGTGACCTTTATTTCTGCACTGCTGTGGCAATGGTTGAGTTGGAAGCGTGTAATCGAGCCTCGATGGGGAGTGTTCTCCTTAACCCCGGCGCAGGCAGAATCGATGAAGAATCCGGTCGGAATAATGCTGATAGCGGTGCTTATTCTCCTCATTCTCGGCGCCTGGGTATCGTCGACCGCGGGAGGAGATTACAATCAAGCCTGTGGAGTTGGTAGTGAGGCGTGGCCACTCTGTCAAGGCGAATTCGTTCCCGATGTCTCACAAACCCCGATCCTCGTGCAAATGGCTCACCGGGTAGCGGTCCTGGTGGCCGGGGGTCTGCTCTATTGGGGTAGCCAACGGGGGTGGCGGGAATTTGCTGAAAATAGTTGTGCTCTCAGTAAAAGTATAACCACGGCATTCTTTCTCTTGGCGACAAATATTCTCATCGGGGGGCTTTATCTCATTACCGCGAGCGATGGATTCATAGAATGGCTCTCACTTCTTCATCTAGTGCTTGCTGTTGCAACATTCATAGCCATCGCAGTTCCCGCGATGTTGGTGGAAATCGCAATTTCCGCGGCGCCGATGGAGGATGAATGATGGTCGCGGAGAATAATGAGCACCCCGGACTCGTGACCATTTGGTTACGGCTGATGAAATTACGGGTCATCGTCCTGCTCCAAGTCACAGCGATATGTGCAATTCTGATGCATGACCTTTTGGCGCGTAAGGGCGCCATTGATTCATCGTCGCGCGACTGGATGGATACCCTTTTTACATCGGTATTGGTAATTATTGGTGGAACGCTGTCGGCAGGCGGAGCGAATGCCATCAATATGTGGTACGAACGAGATATCGACAAGGGAATGAAGCGTACCGCCAAACGTCCGCTTCCTTCTGGCCAAATTTCGCCGATACATGTTCTGATATTCGGAATTGTGATTGCGCTGATCGGGGTTGGGATTCTGTGGAATATTCACTGGAAAGCAGGTTTTTGGAGCGCTTTTTCGGTGCTATTCTATGTTTTCATCTACACCATCTGGTTGAAACGGAGAACACCGCAGAATATCGTCATCGGTGGAGCCGCCGGCGCCACTCCACCCCTCATCGGTTGGGCTGCAGCGGCAGCAGGTGGTATTGAATCGAGCAATGCCCTCAACCTAGGTTCGCCGATACCGTGGTTGCTTTTCCTCCTGATTTTCCTCTGGACCCCTCCTCATTTCTGGGCTCTCGCACTGTTCCGCAGCGGCGAATATGGTAAGGTCGGCATCCCGATGATGCCTGACGTAAAGGGGGCTGACAGAACCCTGTTTGAGTCGAAGATCTACTGCGTCCTGCTGGTTTCTCTCGCCGCAATACCGATAATCTGGAGCGATTATGGGCCCGGGAGCGATTATGGGCTCGGGATATCAGCCAGTATCCTTACCGCGGGCCTGGGCATTTGGTACGCATCGACGGTTTGGCGGATCGATCCGACCGAGGATCTCGATGAAAAGGGGAGATTACCATCTGCTTTCTCTTCTTTCATGAATTCGCTGAAATACTTGGCGCTGATGTTCTTTGGCCTTGTAATCGTTTGCGTATTGCCGTTCTAGCGAAGGCCAAAAGATATGCCACGACGTTCGGACTGCGCGAATTGGATTGACCTGGGTTTCGGTGAATCTACGCGTTGTCCTGTTTAAGCGAGTCACAAAAAACTCATCGAATAGATTCTCTTCACTCTGCCTAACTCACTTGAAATGCTCGGGCAAGACGCTCATCTGAGACTCTCTGTTCCGTATCGCTGATTCCGGATACAGTATTGCTTCCAG
>Ga0209554_1000179_pt1 | contig 51337 bp, 45 predicted proteins | sample MarorgKNORR_S2LV_5_FD_188221 | JGI IMG/M metagenome (GOLD analysis project Ga0209554, IMG submission 188221) | Marine microbial communities from the Southern Atlantic Ocean, analyzing organic carbon cycling - Bottom_A/KNORR_S2/LV (SPAdes) (version 2) | ecosystem: Environmental > Aquatic > Marine...
GATGTTCATGGAAGAGCTTTTGTTGATTCAGCACCAATCCTAGAAAAAGCATGGGCCTCCAAAAGTGGCATAGGTTGGGTTGGAAAAAATTCAAATTTAATTACTAAGCAGGTTGGGTCATTTTATTTTTTAGCGGAACTTATAGTTGATTTAGAGCTCGATTATGATGGAATTGAGTCTGACCATTGTGGGGAATGTACAGCATGTATAGATTCATGTCCAACACAGGCAATAGTTGAACCATATGTCGTGGATGGAAGCAGATGCATTTCATATTTTACAATTGAATTAAAAGAAAACATACCCAATGAATTTAAAGAAAAATTTGAAGATTGGGTTTTTGGATGTGATATATGTCAGGATGTTTGCCCATGGAATAAATTCTCAAAACCTCATAAGGAACCTTTATTCCAGCCTACTTCTGAATTTATGAAAATGAGTAGAGATGAATGGAATGAAATTACTGAAGAAACATTCAATAAAATTTTCAAAAATTCAGCTGTTAAAAGAACAGGATATAAGGGATTAATGAGAAATCTAAATTTTATTAAATCTGCTTAGCACTTTAATTTCTTATTTAAGCATTATGGTGATAATTTTAGTAAATTAGATTCTTTAAATTCTTATTATGATAACTCATGTTAAAGGAAGATTAGTTGAGAAAGCTCCAACTAGTGTCGTAATTGAATGTAATGGAATAGGCTACTTAATAAACATTTCTTTAAATACATTCTCGCAAATTCCAGATAATGAAAATTTAAAATTATATACCCATCTTCAAATTAAGGAGGATTCTCATACACTTTATGGATTTCATACAATAAAGGAACGAGAAATTTTCAGACTTTTAATATCTGTTAATGGTATTGGTTCAAGTATAGCAAGGACTATGCTATCATCAATTTCTCCTGATCAAATAATTGAGGCAATATCAAGAGAAAACGTTTCATTAATACAATCTGTTAAAGGTATTGGATCAAAAACTGCTCAAAGAGTTATAATAGACCTGCAAGATAAGATTCTAAAAGTTTATGATTTAGATGAAGGATTTGCTTCTTCAAACAATACTAATAAAGAAGAAGCGTTATCTGCATTAGAAGTCTTAGGAATTAGTAAAAAGTCCTCTGTAAGACTGGTTAACAAAATTGTATTAGAAAACCCAGATATTTCAGTTGAAAGTATTATTAAAGAGACTTTAAATAAGTTGTAACAAAGTTTGAACACAATTACTTTTAATTTAATGAAAATAAGATTTTCAGGGCTGTTATTATTGTTTGTTTTTTATAATAGTTTTTTGAATGCTCAAGAAATACCTACTTCAACAACTCAGGACTCTACAGCTAATCAGGGAATTTCATTTGGTGAAATTAACTTACCAACTCCAAGTAGCTATATTGAAAATTATCAATATGACCCGATTAGCGACATGTATTATTATAACCTGAGCATTGGGAATTATAATATTAACTATCCAATTATTTTAAGCCCTGAAGAATATAAAAAATTAATTTTAGTTGAAGACTTAAAAGAGTACTATAAATCAAAAATTGATGCTGCAGAAGGTAAGAAGGACGGTACAGAGGAAATGCAAAAAAATCTTATTCCTGAGATATATGTAAACTCTAAAATTTTTGAAAACATATTTGGGGGCAATACAATTGAGGTTGTCCCACAAGGATCCATAGAAGTTGATCTGGGGATGTTATTTACTAAACAAGATAATCCTACTTTTTCCCCAAGAAATAGAAGTAATTTTACCTTTGATTTTGATCAACGAATTGGATTAAGCTTGCTTGGAAAGGTAGGGACAAGAGTTCAAGTAAATGCAAATTTTGACACTCAATCTACATTTGATTTTCAAAATTTATTAAAATTAGAATATAAGCCTACAGAGGATGATATAATACAGAAAATTGAAGTAGGTAATGTCAGTATGCCTCTTAATAGTTCCTTAATTTCAGGAGCACAGAGCTTATTTGGATTTAAAACTGAATTAAAGTTTGGGAGAACAAGAGTTATAGCCGTTTTTTCAGAACAAAAATCTGAATCAAGATCGATAGTTTCTCAGGGAGGCGGAACTATTCAGGAATTTGAATTTAGAGCTTTAGATTACGATGAGAATAGACATTTTTTCTTAAGTCACTATTTTAAAGATAAATACGATGAAGCATTATTAAATTATCCTTTCATAAATTCTAATGTCCAAATTACTAGGAGTGAAGTTTGGGTTACCAACAGGAATAATCAAATAAATGATGTAAGAAATATAGTTGCTTTTCAGGATTTAGGAGAATCATCTTCCGTCTCTTCTGCTGTTAATGTCTATGTAGGTCCATCTGCATATCCGGATAATAGTAATAATGGTTTTGATCCAACATCTATAGGAAGTGCTTTATCTCAGCTAACGGATGCTATTAGAGATATATCAACATTACAGACAGGAATTTTAGTTCCAAATGTTACAGAAGGATTTGGGTATGGAAAGCTAGAAAATGCAAGAAAACTAAGAGAGGGTATGGATTATAAAATTAATAATCAGTTAGGATATATTTCATTAAATCGAAAGTTAGAAAATGATGAGATATTAGCCGTTACTTTTCAGTATACCGTTGGGGGTCAAGTATTTCAAGTTGGTGAATTTGCTAATGATGGTATTCAAGCAACAGAGGTTTCAGTATCTGGATCAAATACCATTGTAAATTCAAATAATTTGGTATTAAAAATGTTAAAAAGCACTGTAAGTAGCATTGAAGAACCAATGTGGGATTTAATGATGAAAAATATATATAGAACAGGAGCTTTTCAATTAGAAAGAGAAGATTTTAAATTAAATATTTTTTACAATGAATCTTCTGCATTAAACTATATTCGTCCAGTTGAATCAACTCCATTTCCAGATCCTCAGCCGGGAGAACAACAATTAAATGAAATGCCTTTATTGAATTTATTTAATTTCGACAGATTAAATTTCAATAATGATCCACAACTCTCCGGTGATGGTTTTTTTGATTTTGTTCCTGGAATTACAGTAATACAAGAAAATGGCAATATAGTTTTTACTAAGGCAGAGCCATTTGGTAAATATTTATTTGAAAGATTAAGATTGAATTCTGCAGAAAATTATGAAGGGGATCAGAATAATCAAAGTGATTATAATTTGAATCAACAAAAATATGTTTATAGATCGCTATATAAATCCACTAAGACTATTGCTCTTCAAGATTCAGAAAAGAATAAGTTTCAAATTACCGGAAGATATAAATCATCTTCCGGTGGCGGAATTCCAATTGGAGCCTACAATGTTCCAAGAGGCTCAGTAACTGTTACTGCTGGAGGAAGAGTGTTAGTTGAAGGAGTTGATTATACTGTAAACTATCAGCTAGGAACAGTTCAAATATTAGACCCTTCTCTTCAGTCATCTAATACACCTATTAATGTTAGTGTTGAAAATAATGCAGTCTTTGGCCTACAAACTAAGAGATTTTCAGGATTCAACATTGGGCATCAGTTTAGCGAAAAATTTATTGCATCAACTACATTATTAAATTTAAATGAAAGACCTTTAACTCAGAAAGCAAATTATGGAACAGAACCAATTAATAATACAATATTTGGTTTTGATGCAAACTTTTCTTCAGAAATGCCAATCTTGACAAGACTAGTTAATAAGTTGCCAAATATAGAAACTGAAGCTACATCAAATTTATCTGTTCGCGGTGAACTAGCATATTTAATTCCTGGAGCACCTAAAGGCAACAATTTTAATGGAGAAGCTACATCCTATATTGATGATTTTGAGAGTTCTCAGAATGTAATTGATTTAGTATCTCCTCAATCATGGTATTTATCAAGTAGGCCTAGAGAATTAGGAATGGTCTATAATCAAGGCGATGAGGATAATAATGGAATACAAAATGGTTTTGATAGAGCATTATTGAACTGGTATACAATAGACCCTACTTTTTATAGTAGCCAAAGACCAAATGAAATAACTGACGAAGATATATCAAACCTATATACCAGAAGAATTTTTATAGATGAAATTTTTCCTCAAGTGGATTTAGTACAAGGGCAGACAACAGTAATTAATTCTCTTGACTTAAATTTTTATCCTAACAGAAGAGGCCCATATAATATGGACAGTGAAGCCACAAATGACAATTTGGATAGTCCAGAAAATAGTTGGGGAGGGATTACTAGATTAATTAATACTACAGATTTTGAGCAATCAAATGTAGAATATATTGAATTTTGGCTTATGGATCCATTTTTAAATGATTCTGAGAATAATGGAGGAAAATTAACTTTCAATCTTGGAAATATTTCAGAAGATGTAATAAAGGATGGAAGGAAACAATATGAGAATGGTCTTCCTGAGGACGGAGATATTAGTCTTTTACCACAGACAGTATGGGGGACAGTTGTTCCACAGAATCAATCCCTAATTTATTCTTTCTCTTCTTTAGGACAAGAGCGAATAAATCAAGATATTGGATTGGATGGTTATGATGATCAAGAAGAAGCAATTTACTTTCCAAGTTTTGCTGATCTTGAGGATCCAGCAATGGATAATTATAAATATTTCTTAAATCAGTCAGGAAATATTTTTGATAGATATAAAATGTATAATGGTCTAGATGGTAATTCTCCAGAAACCATTTCTGATACTGATAGAGGATCATCATCTCAACCAGATGTAGAAGACATCAATAGGGATAATACAATGAATACCATTGATAGCTATTTTGAATATGAATTAGAAATTACTCCAAATAGCTTAGCCGACATTAATAACCAATTTATTAAGGATAGAAAAGAGAAAAATGTTACGCTACCTAATGGAAATTCTGAATTAGTTAAGTGGTATCAATTTAGAATTCCTGTAAATGAACCTACAAACGAAATAGGCGGAATTTCTGATTTTAGATCGATTAGATTTATTAGAATGTATCTAAATGATTTTTCAAGAAATACAATTTTTAGATTTGGAACACTTGATTTAGTAAGAAGTGATTGGAGAAAATATTTGTTAACATTAGATCAAGAGATAGACAATAACAATGATAACACAGATTTTTCAACTGGCACTATTGGAATACAAGAAAACGAAGAAAGTTATGTCTCTCCTCCAGGGGTTGAACGTGAACAATTTAATAATAATAATACTATTGTCAGGCAAAATGAACAATCATTGGTGTTAAATGTATGTGACCTAGAGCCGGAAGATTCAAGAGGAGTTTATAAAAACTTAAATGTTGATATGAGGCAATTTAAAAGAATGAGAATGTTTATTCACGCAGAAGATGGTTTATCACCTGGCTTAACAGATGGAGATGTAGTGGGATTTATTAGAATAGGAAATGATTTATCCGAGAATTATTATCAAATAGAAGTCCCCCTTAAGAAATCATCTTCTGCTACTCTTAATCCTCAATCTGTTTGGCCAGTAGTAAATGAAATTAACTTACCAATAAGTGCTTTGGAGGCTATTAAATCTCTTGCAATATTTAATGGAACTCTAGGAAGTCAAAATGCTACTTTTTATAATGTGGTAAATGACATAGTTGACGAGGAGCCAGTAAACGAATTTTCAGAACATAATTTAGGACAGTATAGAGTAGCTATAAAAGGAAATCCAAATTTTGGAGATATCAGGGCTCTAATGATAGGAGTTAAGAACCCTAGACAGGACAACATGAATGTCTGTGCTGAGGTATGGTTTAATGAATTAAGATTATCTGATATGGACAATAAAGGTGGTTGGGCGGCTATATTATCTTTAGACTCTAATATTGCTGATTTCATGACTATTAGCGCAACTGCACGACAAAGTACAAATGGGTTTGGATCTATTGAACAAGGGCCTAGCGAAAGAGATAAAATTGATAAGAAGCAATATGATTTAGTCTCTAATATAAACGTTGGTCAATTGTTCCCTAAAAAATGGGGGTTAAATATTCCATTTAATTATGGTCTAGGAGAAGAGCTAATAACTCCTGAATATGACCAACAGTATAGAGACATTAAACTAAATTCTAGATTAGATACTGCAGAAACCCAAGAGGAAAAAAATAATATTTTGCAACAATCTGAGGATTATACAAAAAGAAAGAGCATTAATTTAATAGGGGTAAGTAAACAAAGAACAGGTGATAGTAGCCCAAGGTTTTATAACATAGAAAATTTCACTTTCAATTACTCTTATAATCAAGTTGAGCATAGGGACTATGAAATTGAAAGCATGTTAGATCAAAATATTCGAGCAGGAGCTAGTTATAATTTTAATTTTAATTCCCTAAAATTAGAGCCATTCAAAAATAATGACTCTTTATTTACAGGCAAATATTTTAAGATTTTAAAAGATTTTAATTTAAATCTTCTTCCTTCAAATTTATCTATTAATACAGATTTTATTAGACAATTTAATAAACAGAAATTTAGAGATATTGATTTGGCAGAAGGTAATATTGCTATGCAAGAACTCTTTAGAAGAAATTATACTTTTGATTTTCAGTATAGCTTTACCTATCCAATTTCAGACGGATTAAATATTAATTACTCTGCTGCGAATAATAATATTATTAGAAATTATTTCATTGATGATATAATTAATGGTAGCCAGGACCCTAGTTTAGATGTATGGAATAGTTTTTTTGATATAGGAGATCCTAATCGACAAACCCAACAACTTGCTGTTAATTATCAATTGCCAATTGATAAAATACCAACATTTAGTTTTATTAGAGCTATGTATTCATATACTGGAGATTTTCAATGGCAAAAAGGCTCTGACCTTTTTGGGAACTTATCTCTTAATGGTCAGGTTTATGATTTAGGGAATACCATTTCAAATGCAAATACCCATAATTTTAATGGCGTATTAGATATGTCAAAATTTTATAAATATATAGGTCTTGCTAAAAATAATTCTGCAGGCACTAAATCGGGACCTGGATTTGGGGATACAAATCCAACAAATAATAAAACCAAGAAAAAGAAAAAGACCTCTCCTTTTGTTAACTCATTAATTGAATTGTTAACTGCTGTTAAGAGAATTCAATTTAATTATGCTGAAAATAATGGAACTTTTCTTCCAGGATATTTGCAGACACCTGATTTTATAGGCTCTTTTAAACCAACATTTGGTTATGTTTTTGGAAGCCAACGAGATATAAGATATTTAGCAGCTAGAAATGGATGGCTAACAGTGTTCCCAGAATTCAATCAGCAATATTCAGAAGTAACAAATAAAAACTTAAATTTTTCTGCTAATATAGCACCAATTAGAGATTTAAGAATTGATTTAACTGGAGGAAGAACTTATTCAAGAAATATTACTGAGAATTTTAATACAATTGACAGCAATGATGATGGACTAAGTGATGACTATAATTTGCTTATTAGAAATACTTTAGGAAACTTTAATATCTCTACTATGCTTATAAAAACAGCATTTTCAAATAGTGATGAAAATAATTCTGAGGCATTTGATGCTTTTAGGAATCATCGATTAATTATTGCAAGACGTTTAGCCCTTAATGCAGGAATTGATTTTAATAATCCAAACAATTTTGAGGATGGTGATTTAAATAGTTTTCCGCTTGGATATGGCAGAACTAATCAGTCAGTCTTATTACCAGCTTTCCTATCAGCATATTCTGGAGCTGATCCAAATAAAGTTAGTTTAGGGGCTTTTCGTGATATTCCTATACCAAATTGGACATTAAGATATACTGGGTTTATGAGGCTAAAATGGTTTAAAAAGAACTTTAAAAGATTCTCTATAACACATGGATATAATTCAACTTACACTATAAATCAGTTTAGATCTAATTTAGATTATCAATCAGGAAATCCAGAGTTAGATTTCCTCTCTCAAGATCCCGAAGTATTGGATCAATCAAATAATTATAAAAATGAAATTCTTTATAGCAATATTAATTTAATGGAGCAGTTTAGTCCATTATTTAAATTAGATATGGAAATGAAAAATTCTTTTAAAGTTTTGGCAGAGATAAGAAAGGACAGACTATTGTCTTTAAGTTTTGACAATAATTTATTGACAGAGATTCAAGGAAATGAATATATTATTGGGTTGGGCTATAGAATTAAAGATCTTCAAATTAGGTCAAGATTAGCTGGATCAAGACAATTAATAAAAAGTGATTTAGTGATGAAAGCAGATTTTTCTATTAGGAATAATAAAACTATTATTAGATATTTGGATTTGGATAATAATCAAGTAACCTCTGGTCAAACAATATTGAACGTAAAATATTCTGCGGATTATGCTTTTAGTAAAAATTTAACTGGGATTTTTTATTTTGATTATTCTTTCTCAGATTATGCCATTTCAACAGCATTTCCGCAAACAACTATTAGATCAGGATTTACAATGAGATATAATTTTGGGAATTAAATGAAATAAAAATGGAAACACCTTTAAATTTAAAATACACAAAAGATCATGAGTGGATTTCGATAGATGGAAAAATTGCAACAGTAGGTATTACAGATTTTGCGCAGAGAGAATTAGGTGATATAGTTTATGTAGAAGTAGAAACTGTTGGCGAATCCTTAAATGCTGATGATATTTTTGGTGCAGTTGAAGCTGTTAAGACAGTATCAGATTTATTTCTTCCAATTGCGGGAAAAATAATTGAATTTAATGAGTCTTTAGACAATAATCCGGAGGATATAAACAATGATCCCTATGGAAATGGATGGTTGGTTAAGGTAGAGGTTGATGACATAGAAGAAGTAAATAATTTATTCTCAGCTCAGCAATATAAAGAACTTACTGGTGCAGATTAAAACGAATTTATTATTTGCATTTTTTTATTCAATTTTTATATTGTTTGTCTCTTTAATCAAGATTGAATTACAGACAGATATAGATGTTTTATATTTAGATAAATTAGTCCATACAACAATTTATTTTTTTTTCTGTCTTATTTGGTATGTCCCATTTAAGGATATATTTAAAAATAAAACCTTAATATATCTTTTTATATTTTCAATATTGTTTGGAGTTTTTATAGAATTTTTACAAGAAAAGACAGTACACTACAGAAGCGCTGAATTACTTGATGTTTGGTTCAATGTTCTAGGGGTAATAATTGGCTGTGGTTTTTTGTTGTTAAAAAACAATATTAAAAAATCATAATCTCTTGTTTTTTATTTAAATAATTGGTTATTTTACTCTTCAACTAAGTAATAATGCAGATCAAAAAAAACCCAAGTGCTGATGTAGGAAGTAATAGCTCATTATATTTTGCTATAGGACTAGCTTTGACGGTGTTTCTATCCTATGGAGCTATAAACTACAAGGTTTATGACAAATCTGATTTAGATTTGGACAAGGTTAGCATGGATGCGTTAGACGAGGAGGAGATCCCAGTTACTGAACAAGTAGTTCCACCACCGCCACCCCCGCCACCCCCACCTTCTCCTGATGTTATTGAGATAGTCGAAGACGAAGAAGAAGTTGAGGAAACTGTTATTGAGTCAACTGAAACGGATCAAGAAGAGGAGATAGATATCGATGACATTGAAGTTGATGAGTATGAAGATGTTGAAGTGCCTTTTGCAGTAATTGAAAATGTTCCAGTTTTTCCTGGATGTGATAAAGGAAATAATGAATGGAAAAGAAAATGTATGTCTGAGAAAATTGCCAAATTCGTTCAAAAGAAATTCAATACTGAATTGGCAGGAGATCTTGGATTAAGTGGAAGACAAAGGATTAGTGTTATTTTCAAAATTGACAAAACAGGAACTGTAGTAGGAGTGAGGGCTAGAGCTCCACATCCAAGGTTAGAAAAAGAAGCTGTAAGAGTGATCAATCTATTGCCAAAAATGAAGCCAGGCAGACAAAGAGGAGTTACGGTAACTGTTCCTTATTCATTGCCAATTATTTTCCAAGTTCAGGATTAGAAAAATTCATTTACTTTACCCTTTTTTAATTTGTCTAATTAGATATTAGACTTATATTTGAATTTCAAAATTTTTATCTTTTGTAATAAAAAAATATGAGTATAAAATCATTATTGGATTTAACAAAATTTAGACTTACCCTAAGCGTAGTTTTTTCATCATTTATTAGCTATATGTTGGGATTCAAGGAGTTTGATATTAAGGTTTTAATGCTACTAATTTTTGGAGGTATTTTTGTTGTTTGTGCCTCAAACATTTACAATCAAATTATTGAAAGGGATTTAGATGCATTGATGAGTAGAACAAAAAACAGACCTCTTCCTACAAATAGAATATCTGTAAATATGGCATTAATTTTAGCGATATTCTTAACTATAATTGGTATTGTATTATTATATATAATTAATCCTAAGGTAGCATTGCTTGCAGCTATCTCTATCTTTTTATATGTAGCTGTTTATACACCACTTAAATTAATTACACCTCTGTCTGTTTTTGTTGGTGCTATTCCAGGAGCTTTCCCCTTTATGTTGGGATGGGTAGCTGCTACCGGAGAAATTGGCGTTGAAGCTATTATGTTATTTTTAATGCAATTTTTTTGGCAGTTTCCACATTTTTGGTCAATTGGATGGATGCAAAACAAGGATTATGAAAAAGCTGGATTTAAGATGTTGCCTACGGGAAAAAAAGATAGATCTACAACATCACAAATATTATTTTATTCTATATGGGCTGTTCTTATGTCAATTGTTCCTGCATTTAATCTAACAGGAGATTTATTTTTAAGTATTTATGGTTTAATTTTGGTACTAATGATAGGTCTAGTTTTAATTTACTATGCTGTAAAATTATTCATAAAAAGCACAGATTTAAACGCAAAAAAATTAATGTTAGCCAGCATTTCTTATTTAACTTTGATGCAGATTGTTTTACTGCTAGATAAATTTTTAAGATAGATGGGTAATATAGATGGAAATATAAATAAAAAAAACAAACGTGCTATCAAAATGATGATGTGGTTTGGAATAGCCTCTTTGTTTATGACTTTTGCAGGTTTTACTAGTGCTTTTATTGTTAGTAAATCTAGAGAGGACTGGATATTAAATTTCGATATACCGGCTGCTTTTAGTTTTAGTTTATTCATAATTATTACTAGTAGTTTAAGTTTAATTTTGGCAAGACGAGAATTATTAAGAAATAATTTTAGATCAACTACTATATGTTTAACAATCACATTTGTCTTAGGAGTAATATTTATTATTAGTCAATTTATTGGGTTTAATGAAATTATTGAAAATGGTTATCATTTTACTGGACCAACAAGTACTATAACTACATCATTTATTTTTTTAATAGCCTTTGTTCACCTTGTTCATGTAACGGCAGGATTATTAGTGCTTCTATTTGTAATATATAGAAATATAAAAAGGAAATATTCAATAAATAATATCTTAGGATTCGAGTTAGCTTCGATATTTTGGCATTTTGTAGATATTTTATGGATTTACTTATTCTTATTTCTAGTTTTCTTCAGATAAAATATTTATTTTTGTAACGCTTAAAAACAATAGGAAATTATGAGTTCTGCAGTTAGTGTTTCATCAAAGGAGACAACATGGGGTGGAGGAAATAAGCCATTACGTGCTTCCTATGGGAAGACGATGATGTGGTTTTTTCTAGTTTCAGATGGTTTAAGTTTTTCTGCATTTTTAGCAGCATATGGTTTTGTTAGATTCAGGTTCCTAGATTCTTGGCCTAAGGCAGATGAAGTTTTTACGCACGTCCCTTTTCTTCATGGTCAGGAATTACCAATGATTTATGTAGCATTTATGACATTTGTTTTAATCATGTCATCGGTAACAATGGTTTTGGCAGTTGATGCCGGACATCAAATGAAACAATCTAAGGTAGCCTTTTACATGCTCCTTACAATTTTAGGAGGTGCGGTATTTGTAGGATCTCAAGCTTGGGAATGGGGAACTTTTATTAATGGCGATTATGGAGCTGTAAAAACCAAGGGTGGTAATATCCTGCAATTTGTTGATTCACATTCTCATCATAGAGTAGCACTTGATGATTTCGCTCATAAACATCATAGTGATAGAATTCAGCACGAAGAGACCAATGGTCTTTGGTATTATGATGAAGGAACACTGCCAATTTATTCTATAGAAGAAGTAATTGAAGGAATGGAGGCTTCTCCAAGCATTTTGATAAGAACACAAATTTTAGATGAAACTGGAGAAAAAACTATTTTGTCTAGAGAAGAATCTTTGAATACTTTAAGGGCATATGGAAAATCAATTGTTACTGGAGCTAATTTAACTGAGAATGAATATGGAATGCCTTTATTTGCAGACTTTTTCTTTTTTATAACAGGGTTCCATGGATTTCATGTATTTTCTGGTGTAGTGATAAATATCATAATATTTTTTAATGTTATTTTGGGTACATATGAAAAAAGAGGTCACTATGAAATGGTCGAGAAGGTAGGTCTTTATTGGCACTTTGTTGATTTGGTTTGGGTATTTGTATTTACATTCTTTTATCTTGTTTAATAAATTATAATAAATGTCACATCAAGTAAATAATTTAGGGCTTTTTAGGGGATTAATTAAGTTTAAAAATATTACTCAAAAAATTTGGGGCGTATTGATATTGCTTTCAATTGTAACTGTAGTTGAAGTTGCACTGGGTATATTTAAGCCTAAGATTTTGTTGTTATATTTTCTAAATATGAAAATTCTAAATTGGATTTTCATTTCACTCACCATTGTAAAAGCATATTATATTACGTGGGATTTTATGCATATGAGAGATGAGACTAAAACTCTTAGAAGAGTTGTTGTCTGGACTTTTGTTTTTCTTGTTTTATACTTAGTCTTTATATTAATTCAGGAATCTGGATATATTTTTGATCAAGGTAGTGATGATTATATAAAACGAGATTTTTAATTTTTACATTTTAATTTTTAGTGAAAAAGAAATTTATTAGAAAATGGTTTATTCTAGGTGTGCTATTCTTGCTCCCGGTTATTTTCTTGCTATTTCTGTATCCATCAACTCATAATTACGAGCCTTTAGATATTGTAAAAACTAATGTTAATGATATTGATGGTTTTAACTTTTTAGATAGTGAAAAGAAATTACTAAAAGACAATATAACTATATTGTCTTTTTTGGGTAATGATCCAATGAATAATATTACAACGGTCTTAAACTTAAAAGAACTTATATATGATAAGTTTAAAGGATTTAAAAAATTTCAAATATTGAGTTTAGCAACTTCGGGATCGGAAGAGGATTTAGAAAAGGTTAGGAGTGAATTATATAAGTCAGATGAGATAAAATATTGGCATTTTGCAACAGGATCAACAGAGCAAATCAAGATACTTTATAATTCTTTATTAAGTAAAAATGAATTGGACTCAGCTTTATCTTCAAATCAAGTTTTCATAATAGATATATTAAATAATCAAAGGGGAAGGATAGATGATAGATCTGAGGATGAGATAGAAAAGGGTATAGAATTATATGGATTATATTCATATAATTCTATAAAAGTATCAGAGACGAAAAACAAGATGAGTGATGATATTAGAATATTATTTACAGAATATAGACAGAAAAGAAAGGGAAAGTTTGATTCAAACAATAGAAGAATAAAAAATTTAGAAAACCTTGAAACCAAGAAATAGTTCTTATATAGGGATATCATTAATAATATTAATTTTTGGAAGTATTTTTATTCCAAAGATTATTGACAGAATTCAAAACAATGATATTGTTAGAAGTGATAATAGAAGCTCTAAAATAGATCATTTAATAACTGATTCAGAGCCTTTATCATTTTTACAGATAGATGGGAATAAGAAAAAAGTTCCTGCATTTGATTTTATTAATCAAAATGGGGAGAGAATATCTAATAAGGACTTTGAAGGTAAAGCATACATTATTGAATTTTTCTTTACTACATGTACCACTATTTGCCCAATAATGAATAATAATCTTGTGCATCTTCAAAACAATTTAAAAAATTATAAAGATTTTGGAATTGCCTCATTTTCTATTAATCCAGAATATGATACTGTTGAAATTTTAAAGGAATATGAGAAGGAGTACGGAATAACAAATCAGTCTTGGCATTTGCTAACTGGTGATAAAGAAAAAATATATGATTTAGCCAATAATGGGTTTAACTTATATGCTGCTTCAGGAACTGGGTTTAAAGACGGCTTTGAGCATTCAGGATATTTTGCTCTTATTGACAAACAAGGCTATATTAGATGTAGAATAGATGAGCTAGGTAATCCAAAGATTTACTACCGTGGGTCAGTAGATGTTAAAGTCAAGTATGATATAGATGGAGAGGAGGAAGAAATATCAATGCTGCAGGAAGACTTGCTTAAATTAATTAATAATGGAATCAAATAAATTAGGAGGTTATAATAAACTGATTGTAGTTGTATCAATATTGGTGCCTGTTGTTGTAGCAGTTTTATTTACAGTGAGAATTCCCGATGTTAAGCCTTTGACTTTTTTACCACCTATTTATGCAGGAATAAATGCCCTGACTGCTATTCTTTTGATTGTTTCAGTTATACTAATTAAAAACAAAAAAAGAAAGCTTCATGCATTACTAATGAGAATCTGTATTGGACTATCATTGCTCTTTTTGGTCATGTATATTGCTTATCACATGACAAGTGACTCTACGTCATTTGGCGGGGAAGGAGCAATAAAATATATTTACTATTTTATATTAATATCACATATATTGCTTTCTATTTGTGTTATTCCATTTGTCTTAATAACTTATGTCAGAGCAATTACTAATGATTTTATATTGCATAAAAAAATTGCAAAAATTACATTTCCTCTTTGGCTATATGTAGCTGTAACTGGGGTAATAGTGTATTTAATGATATCACCTTATTATTTAATATGAATAAGTTAAAATTTTTAATATTAGTTTTCTTTTTTAATTTGACTGATCTTTTTAGTCAATGCGCAATGTGTAGAGCTGTCTTGGAGAGTCAAGAAGATCAAAGTGTATCAGCTGGGCTAAATGATGGAATAATATATTTAATGGCTATACCTTATATTGTTGTTGGAGTTATGGGTTTTATTATCTATAAAAAATTTTTTAAAAAATAATTTTGTAAATAGAATTTTTATTTTATATTTGCTGCCTTGTAATACAAAGTACTATGCAAAACAAAATAAGAATTTCAATATTATTATTACTTTTAAACAATTTTTTTTACGGAAAAACAAAAGATGATGTTAATGTAAAAAAAGTTTACACTACTGTAAAAATAGATAATGCAAATGTTCCTATTATAGATGGATTGATAAATGAATCTATTTGGGACACTGTTGTTTGGGGAGGTGATTTTACAGAATTTCAACCTGACAATAATACTGATCCAAGTCAAGAAACAAGATTTAAAATCTTATATGATGATGATAATCTTTATATAGCTGTAAGAGCTTATGATTCAGAGCCAGAAAAAATAATTAGTAGGATATCTAGAAGAGATAATTTAAATAGTGATGGCGTTTACATTGCCATTGATAGTTATCATGATTTACGAACTGCATTTATGTTTGGAATCGGGGCAGGTGGGGATAAATCAGATTGGATTGCTTCAGATAATGGAAACAATGAAGATTCATCTTGGAATCCTATATGGGATGTAAAAACTACAATTGATGATCTTGGATGGAGTGCAGAGGCAAGAATACCTATAAATCAACTAAGATTTAAAGATGGAAGCAATATTATATGGGGATTTAATGTAATGAGATCAATTCATCGATTAGATGAAAAATCATTATGGGATCATGTTTCAGCAAACTCACCTGGATGGGTAAGTGAAAGTGGAGAGTTGCATGGGCTAGATCTTAAATCTAAAAATCAAGTAGATATTCGCCCCTTTATAACTACTTCAATGAACACATATGAAAGTGTAGCTAACAATCCTTATAGGGATGGAAAAGACACTAATTTTAATGGAGGTTTAGATGCAAAGATTGGAATTACTAATAATCTAATTTTAGATTTAACTTTTAATCCAGATTTTGGACAAGTTGAGGCAGATCCATCGGTAATTACTCTTGATGGTTTCGAAATATTCATGCAGGAACAAAGACCATTCTTTGTAGAAAGCAAAAATATTTTTGACTATAGTTTTGGTCCTAGAAATGACAATCTGTTCTTTTCTAGAAGAATTGGTAAAGCTCCAAGTGGATCACCAAGTTTAAATTCTGGTGAATACTATAAATCACCTCAATTTACCAAAATACTAGGTGCAGCTAAATTTTCTGGAAAAACAGAAAACGGATGGTCTATTGGAGTCCTTGAGAGTGTAACAGCAAATGAATACGCCAATATTAATGATGGAGAAAATGCAAGAAGAGAGAAAGTTGAGCCACTTACAAATTATTTAGTAACTAGAATACAAAAAGACTTTAATGATAACAACACTTTTGTTGGAGGTATAATAACTTCAACAAATAGATCAGAATTACCTGACAATTTAAATTTTCTTCATAAATCTGCTATGACAGCAGCTATAGATTTCAAACATCAATGGAATAACAAAAACTATTATTTTGAAGGGAAATTCATTGGAAGCAATGTAAAAGGAAGTGAAGAATCTATATATAGAACCCAAACATCTATCACGCATTTATTTCAAAGAGTTGATGCAAGTCATCTAGAAGTTGATCCAACTAAAACTAGTTTAAAGGGAACGGGTGGAGTATTTATGATTGGAAAACAAGGAGGCGGACATTGGACATATGACCTTGGATTTGATTGGCATTCCCCAGAGTTGGAGTTAAATGATTTAGGCTTTTTAAAACAAGCTGATCATAAGGCTCAGTTTGCAGCGGTTTCGTATAGGAGCTTAAACCCAAAAGGAAAAATTAGATCTCTTGATATGACCCTTCGGCAGTTTTCAACCTATGATTTTGAAGGTAATCATAACAGAACACAGTATGCCTTTCGGAGTGGAATTAGGTTTATGAATAATTATGCAATTGAACTAGGAGGCGCACATAAGCCAAGAATTTACATTAATAGCTTTTTACGAGGTGGACCTAGATGGAAATTTAATCAAGAGAATTATATGTACTTATTTATGATGAGTGACCAAAGTAAAAAACTAAGAGGTCTAATAGGCGCTATTTATTCACAAGCAAAACAAAATAACTTTTCGATGTTCAAGATGGAGGCTGGGCTTACTTATACTCCATCAGATAAACTACTGTTTTCTATAAGTCCTGAGTATGTATACAACCCAAATAAAACACAATATGTTACTACTGTAAATTATGATGGTTCTTATAAATATATTTTAGCTAGTTTTGATTCTCACACACTAATGACTAATATAAGGGTAAACTATACAGTGAATCCTAAACTAACTATTCAATATTTTGGTCAGCCTTTTATTTTTAGAGCTAAATATAATCAGTTTAAATACGTTACAAATCCTACTGCAGATAATTTAAATAATAGATTTAATCTTTATAATGAAAATCAAATAGATTTTACAAATAATTATTACAGTATTGATCACAATCTTGATGGAAATACAGACTACGGATTTTATAACCCTAATTTTTCTACAGTACAGTTTAAATCAAATTTAGTTGTACGGTGGGAATATAGAAGAGGATCAGAATTGTATTTTGTTTGGTCACAAGGATTAAACACCTTTATTGATACATCGGAAAGCTTAGTGGATGGAATTAGTCTTGGATTAAAAGAAAAACCAGAAAACACATTTCTAATTAAAGCAACATTTAGTTTAGGAAATTAAGATAATGGGTGTAGAAAATTTTAAAATACAAATAAGAAAAGGGTTACTAGAGTTTTGTGTATTACAAATATTATCCGGAGAAGAAGTTTATACCTCAGATATTTTAGAAAAATTAAAAAAATCTAAAATAATTGTTGTTGAGGGTACACTTTACCCTTTATTGAGTAGATTGAAAAAATTAGATTACATAAAATATAACTGGAAAGAATCAAAAATGGGTCCACCGAGAAAATATTATTTAATTACAAAAAAGGGGGTTAACCATCTTTCTGAATTAAAAATTTCATGGAAAGAAATAGATTCATCGATTAAAAAAATATTTAAATCTTAAAAATTATCTAAAAGATGAATAAAACAATAAGCATCAACATAGGCAATACAAATTTTAACATAAATGAAGATGCATATAAATTACTAAGGAGTTATCTAGATTCAATTAAAAAGTATTTTCATAAAATGGACCCTGATCATGAAATAGTAAAGGACATTGAAAACAGAATTGCAGAAAACTTTTTAACTAAACTAGGAGAAAATAAAAGCTCAATTGATATTTCTGATGTTAGAGATTTGATTAAAATCATGGGAACATTAGAAGATTTTAAAGAGGCTTATAATATAGATGAAATAGATGACCAGAACAAGAAAATTAATAATGCTAATAGACTATATAGAAATACTTCTGATAAAATTGTAGGAGGGGTTGCATCAGGAATAGCAAATTATTTTTCTATAGATCCTCTTTTATTAAGAGTATCATTTGTGTTAGCAACAATTTTTGGTGGTTTTGGAATACTTATATATATTATTTGTTGGATTGCAATTCCAGGAAACAGCGCAAAAGAACTTGTTGGAAAGGAGTTTTATAGAGATCCTGATAATAAAATTGTTGCGGGGGTTGCAGCTGGAATAGCCAACTATTTTAATATAGATGTTTCATTTATTAGAATATTTTTTATTCTAAGTTTATTTATAGGAGGATTTGGTATTATTGCTTATTTGATCATTTTAGTAAGTTCAAAAGAAGCAAAAACTGTTAGTGAGAAAATGAATATGCAGGGAAGTAAAATTACTCTTGAAAATATTGAAAAGTTCATTAATAAAAAACTAAATACTAAAGAAGAGAATTCTTTTGTTAAAATAATTCTACTTCCATTTAGAATTATAGAACCTATTTTAAATTTTGTTTTAGGACTTGCAAAGACTGTTTTGTCTGTTTTATTTCCAATTATATTTATAATATTACTTCTAATTATTACAGTTTTACTAGCAGTATTTACATTATCCCATATTGGTATTATAGAATTTGTTCCTATTCAATTTATGACTGACAATTTTTTTATCGATGGAATTAACGTGTCTTATCTGATATCAACGCTTCCTTTGTATCTAATAATCACAATATATGTAAACATTATATTAACCTTAATAATTACAATTATGACAATAAAGACCTTCATTAGAAGAAAAGGAATTTCAACTAGTTTGATTATATTACTATGCATTTGGTTCTTCCTTTCAATAAGCAGTATTGCTGCATTTACAAAAAATTTAGATAGTTTAGATTCTAAGAATTTGTTGAAATACTCAACAGAATTTATTATTGAAAAGGAAATTTTTCTAGAAGAATTTAAAGGAATTAAAATAAGTGCTCCAGTACTGATAAACATTGTTGAAGCCGACAGCTTTTCTGTGATTATGAATGGGGATGATAAATACATGAAGGAATTAAAGGTAATAGTTGAAAATAATGTATTAAAAATTTCAAATAAAAGAAGGAGATATCGGTGGAATCAGTGGGAATATTTTAATAATAAAAAAATTACTTTTAATATTGCAATGCCAATGATTGATTATATAAAACTATCTGCTGCATCTAAGGCATTAATAACAATGAGTGAAACCTTATCATTAGAAACTAGTCTATCCAGTAGTTCAGAAATGGAGTATTATGGAAACATCAATAACCTAGATATTAGAATGTCTTCAGCAGCTAATGCAAAAATAAATGGAAGTATTTATAATTCCGTTATAGATATGTCTTCAGGAGCTGAATTAGTATTAATTGGTGAAGGAAATTCTATGAAGGCAGACATGTCATCCGCAGCCGATTTAGATGCTAAAGAATTTCCTTGTAATACTATTTGGTTAGATCTTTCAAGTGGTAGTGATGCACATGTTCAATCAACAGAAATTATTAATCTAGATCTTTCTTCTGGAAGTGACGCTTATCATTATGGACAAAGTAATATTGGCAGGATTAACATTTCTTCTGGAGCAGACTATACAATTATAAACTAATACAATAAACATTAATTATAAACTAAAACAATAAATATTATGGAAACATTAAACAAAAACTGGTTTGCAATTACATTAATTGTAGTTATTTTCTTTCTTTTAGGTTTTTTAATTGGAAAAAGTAGCGGGCCAAAACCTCAAATGCATAAAATGATGGTAAAAAAGGATATGGCTCATCAAATTGATGTATCAAAAGGTTTTGAGTGGGTGAGTGATGAAAACAATAATGTCATTATCGATATTGATACTACTGATGGTCATAAAAATATAAAAGTAGAGGTAAGAAAAATATATACTGAAGAATAGTCAATAGAACTAGCACCAAGTATAAAATAATTTCTAATGGAGTATGTTCAGGTATTGCTCAATATTTTAATATTGATTCAATAATTGTTCGAATAATATTTTTTCTTTTGGTATTACCTGGTTTAATTGCTTATCTAATTCTTTGGTTAGGAGTTCCAACTAAAGATTTTGATCCTGATCTTAGAAAAACTTTTTATAGGGATCCTGATGATAAGATAGCTGGAGGAGTCGCAAAGGGAATTGCAAATTATCTTAAAGCTGACGTGGATTTGGTTAGGTTTATTTTCTTTGTAAGTATTTGCTTTGGAGGTTTTGGCTTCTTGATATACATATTTTTATGGATTTTCACAAAAGAGGCTGAAAACATGGGTAAAAAAAATGAATATGTCTTGTTCTTGGAGATTAATTAAGAGATTTGTTATAAACTTTAATTGATATTAACATGAAATTAACAGGTATAATTCATATTATTTATTCATATTTGCAAAATAATTTTTTAATATTTTTAATAATAATTTATGCTTAAAATTAAGAAACTTCATAAATCTTATAAAATGGGCAATTCTAGTTTGCACGTTTTAAAAGGTATAGATTTAAATATAGAAAAGGGGGAAATGGTTGCAATTATGGGTTCTTCTGGATCTGGAAAATCAACATTATTAAATATAATTGGAATTCTTGATGAGCATGATTCTGGAGATTATTCATTAGACGGTGTTGAAATAAGAAATTTAAATGAAAAAAAAGCTGCTCAGTATAGAAATAGGTTTTTAGGTTTTGTTTTTCAGTCATTTAATTTAATAAATTTTAAAAATGCATTAGAAAATGTCGCACTCCCTTTATATTATCAAGGGCTAGGTAGAAAAGAAAGACTGGAAAAAGCAATGTTTCATTTAGACAAAGTAGGTCTTAAGGATTGGGCAAAACATCTTCCTAATGAATTATCGGGAGGGCAAAAACAAAGAGTAGCCATTGCTAGAGCACTTGCTGCAGAACCTAAACTTTTTTTAGCAGATGAACCTACGGGAGCTTTAGATTCTGCCACATCTGCTGAAATAATGCGGTTTTTACAACAACTTAATGATGAAGGCAGAACTCTTCTTATTGTCACGCATGAAACAGATATTGCTAATATGTGCAAGAGAATAGTAAAATTAAAAGATGGAATTATAATGGAGGATAAGATTATTAATCAATTTAGGTGTTAAATTATGATTGATTTTGGATTCTTTAGAGAAATTTTTCAGAGTATTAGTAAAAATAAATTAAGAACTCTACTCTCAGGCTTTACAGTTTCATTTGCTATAATGCTATTTGCTATATTATTTGGAGTTGCCAACGGATTACAAAATTCTTTTAACACTGCATTTGCGGGAGATGCAAATAATTCAATTTTTATAATTTCTGGTAGAACGACTAAGGCTGTTAAGGGGATGCAGGTAGGAAGAAGAATTCAATTTGATAATGAGTTATATGAAACTTTAAAAAAAGAATATAAAAATGATATAGAGTTTATTACTGGAAGAGTATATAAAAATTTAACTGCCTCATATAAGGATGAAAAAAGCAATTATTTGATAAGAGCTGTAAATCCAGATCATCAGTTTATTGAAAAAACTGACATTACAAAAGGAAGATATATCAATCAACTTGATTTAAAAAATAAAGCAAAAAATATTGTTATAGGAAAATTAGTCTGGGAAGATTTATTCAATGGAGAGGATCCTATTGGAAAATATATAGATCTTAGTAAGATAAAATACAAGGTGGTTGGATTATATATAGATAAGGAAGAAGGGTCAGATAGTAATGAAGAAAGAATTATCTACATGCCAATTAGTACAGCGCAACAAATCTATGGAGGCAATGATTATATTGATCAAATAAATTTAACATTTAATCCAAGTATGTCAGGTGATCAAGCCATTGCATTTAGCAATAAGTTACTAAAAAGAATTAAGCAGATATTTACTATTGCACCTAATGATCAAGCTGCAGTTAGAATAAGAAATCAGGCTCAGGAATTAGAAAATGTATCACAATTTAACACTGTTTTATCGATTCTAGTTCTGATTATTGGTTTTGGAACATTAATAGCAGGTATTGTAGGGATTAGTAATATCATGATCTTTATTGTTAAAGAGAGAACAAAAGAAATAGGTATTCGAAAAGCTTTGGGAGCTCAACCAAGTTCAATAGAGCGTCTTATAATTTTTGAATCAGTTTTAATTACTTCAATAGCTGGATTTTTTGGATTAATTGCAGGTACTGTAATTTTAGATTTAATGGAAGAAACATTAAAAGAATATTTTATTAAAGATCCTGGGGTGAGTACAAGTTTAGTTATTGGAGCTACAATAACACTGATTATAGCTGGGACTCTTGCAGCATATGTCCCAGCTAAGAGAGCTTCAAGAATTAAACCAATTGTTGCATTAAGAGACGAATAATTATGTTTAGATTTTTATTTGATTTTGATACATGGCAAGAGCTTTCGGAAAGCTTAACCAAAAATAAAATTAGAACCATTATAACTATGATTGGTGTTTGGTGGGGGATTTTACTTTTAATAGCTCTTTTAGGATCAGCAAGAGGAATAGAAAATAAGTTTAATGTCCAATTCGGAGATTTTGCTACAAATAGTGTATTTATTTGGGGACAATCAACAAGTATGCCATTTAAAGGGTATCAAGAAGGAAGAGCACCAAGATTAAAATATTCTCAACTTGATAAGATCAAAAATAATGTTCAAGGAATTAAATTTTTGCTTCCTCGTAATCAAAGACAAACTCAAGTAGTTAGAGGTATTTTAAGTGCTGGTATTGGTATAATTGGAGATTTTCCATTATTGGATAAAGTTCAAAAAAAGAATTTGACAAGCGGTAGATTCATTAATCAAAATGATATTGAATACACTAAGAAGGTAGCAGTTATCTCCAAAGATGCATATGAACAATTATTTGAAAAAGATGAGGATGCCATTGGAGAATATATTGAAATAGATAATATTAATTATAAGGTGATAGGGGTTTTCAAGCAAGGGAATTTTGATTTTGGAGGACAGATTCATATACCTTTTACCACCTTTCAGAAGGTTTATAATCAAGGGGATAATATTGGATGGATAATGGTAACAGGGGAAGATGGGTATGAAATTTTACAAATTGAAAAGGATGTGAAGCTTACATTAAAAAACTTGAATTTTGTTCACCCTGATGATAATAGAGCCTTTGGAAGTTTTAATCTTGGAGAACTATTCAAAAGATTGGAAGGATTCTTATTGGGAATGCAATTCCTTACTTGGTTTGTAGGAATAGCTACATTAATAGCAGGTGTTTTTGCCATTGGAAATATACTATTAATTACTGTCAAGGAAAGAACAAAGGAGATAGGAATTAGAAGAGCAATTGGAGCAACTCCATTTGAGATAAAAAGACAAATTGTATTAGAAGCAGTTTTTTTAACGCTTGTCGCTGGAATTTTTGGAATAATTTCAGGAGGTTGGATACTAATGGCAGTAGACTACGCTTTTGGTCAAGGCCCAGATTCAGTATTAATAAATGCCTCTGTTTCTATATTCATTGTCTTTATATCCTTGATTATCCTTGTTATTTTTGGTTCATTAATAGGATTAATTCCAGCAACAAGGGCAACAATTATTAAGCCAATAGACGCATTAAGAGAAGAATAAATAAAAAAAATAATATGAAAAAAATAATAAAAATTGTAGTAATTGTAGGGACAGCTGTTTCCTTACTATTTGTGTTAAAATATTTTAAAGATGCTAATGCTAGTGATATTATGGATTATGAAACTGAGAGCCCATTTTACACCTCTATTGTAAAAGAAGTAATAGCAACTGGGAAGTTAAATCCTGAAGATGAAATTGAATTAAAACCACAGGTAAGTGGAATTATAGATAAAATATTAGTTGAGGAAGGAGATATAGTTAAAAGAGGAGATTTAATAGCAAGAATTCGAGTTGTTCCTAATGAGCAAGCAGTTATTAGTGCTAATAGTAGAATTAATTCTGCAAGACTCTCTTACAATAATGCAAAAATTCTATTTGATAGAAGTAAAAAATTATTTGAAAAGGGAGTTATCTCAAAACAGGATTTTGAAAATAGTGAGCTTTCAATGGAGCAATCAAAAGAAGGATTAACTCAGGCTCAAAATGATTATAAAATAATAAAAAAAGGAACCCTTACCGGAGGTAGTGCTGCTAATACAAATATTTTAGCTCAAATATCTGGAACAATTCTTGAAATTCCAGTAAGAGAGGGAGATCAGGTAATTGAGAGTAATAATTTTAATGCTGGTACAACAATAGCTACAGTTGCAGATATGACTATAATGATATTTGAAGGACAAGTAGATGAAACTGAAGTTTCTAAAATAGAAGAAGGCTCTGAAATTAAAGTTATATTAGGCGCTTTAGAAGAAGAAGAATTTAATGCAAAATTAACTTTTGTGGCACCCAAGGGAATAGAACTGGCAGGAGCTGTACAATTTGTAATAAAAGCTAATGTAAATATTCCACAAAATATTAATGTAAGAGCTGGATACAGTGCTAATGCAATAATAAAAACAGGGAATAAAGAAAATATTTTATGTATTAAGGAATCTTTATTGCAATTCAACAGAATAACTGATAAACCATTTGTTGAAATTCAACAAGAGGATGGTTCATATAAAATTAAAAATGTTGAAATTGGAATTTCTGATGGTATTAACGTAGAAATTTTAGAAGGTGTTACTGAAAATGATAAAATAAAGGTATGGAATATAATAACTGATGATGACGAGAAAAAAAGTCAGGAAGAGATAGATGATTAAGTGAAAGATTAATTTAATTTTAAAATTAGTATTTATGAAAAGTAAAATTTTAGTAATAATTATTCTAATAATTGCACAATCAATTTTTAGTAATGAAAAAGTTTGGACACTTAAAGAATGTGTTAATTATGCTTTAGAAAATAATATTTCAATCCTTCAAGCAAGAAATAGCATTTTATCAAATGAACAAGATGTAATTAGCGCAAAGGGAAATTTTCTGCCTGGAGTTAGCTCTAGTATATCTGGTTCTATGAATATAGGAAAGGTTGAATTATATCCAGGAGAATTTGCTGATAGAGAATTTTATTCATCAAGTCTGGGTATAGGTTTTTCACAGACTATTTTTAATGGATTTAGAAATACAAATATTTTGAATCAAAGCAAATTAACTCTTGAAAAGAATAAATATGAGTTAGGAAAATTAAGAGATGATATATCTTTAAATGTTGCTAATGTTTATTTGAATGTTTTATTTAATAAGGAAAATTTAGAATTAGCAAGGTCACAGTATGAATTTTCAACATTGCAAGTAAAACAAGTTGAAGCGCTTGTTGAATCAGGAGTACAGCCTGCATCAACATTGTTTGACATGCTAGCAACGTTAAGCTTGGATAGTCAAAATTTAACAATTGCAGAAAACAATCATGATTTAGCTCTATTAAATTTATCTCAACTACTTCAAATTCGTTATGAAGGTTTTGATGTGGCAGTAATTGAAATCGATGTTCCTTCAGAAAATATAATGTATAAGGATATTAGACCAATTCTTAATTATGCATTAGAAAATAGAAATGAAATAAAGGTTGCAGAACATGATATAGAAATAGCAAAATTAAATACTAAAATTTCTAAAAGCGCCTATTTACCGAACATTTCACTTGGATATGGATTTAATGCAGCAGCAAATTTTTCTAATCTAACTGACGACGACCCATTTATAGATCAAATAGATGAGAATAAGGGACATTCAGTTAATATGAATATTTCTATTCCTATTTTTAATAGAAATCAAACAAAGACTGCTGTAACTAAATCAAAAATTCTTGAGAACACTAGTAATTTAGCCCTTGAACAGGCTAAATTAAATTTAGAATCTAGTATTCAGAGAGCATATACTGATGCAAAAGCAGCTTTAAAGTCTTATCAAGCATCCCAAAAATCTTTAGAGGCTCAAAAATTAGCTTTTGATAATTCAAAAGAACGTTATGATTTGGGGGCATTAAATTCTTTTGATCTTGAACAAGTTAGAATTAGATTATTAAATGCTAAGTCATCCCTTATTAATTCAAAATATGATTTTATATTTAAAACAAAGGTTTTAGATTATTATACAGGTAAAATAATAAATTAATTGGCTTACATATTAAACATAGAAACTTCAACAACAAATTGTTCTGTTTCACTTTTTAATGACTTAGAGTTAATTGATTGTATAGAAGAAAATACTCAAGATTATTCTCATTCAAAATCTTTACATGTTTTTATTGATTCTGTTTTAAAGAATTCAGAATTAAAGCCTAAGGATTTATCAGCAATATCAGTTAGTAAAGGCCCTGGATCATATACAGGATTAAGAATAGGTGTAGCTTCAGCCAAAGGTTTATGCTTTGCTTTAGATATTCCACTAATATCAATTGAAACATTAAAAATATTATCAGAAAATACGTCAAATACAGGCATTGTAATACCTTGTTTGGATGCCAGAAGAATGGAGGTGTATTCTGCAGTTTTTAATAATAAGAATGAAAGAATAAGAGATACTAGGACAGAAATATTAAATGAAGATTCTTTTAATAAATACCTTAGCGTAGATGACGTCTATTTTATTGGTAATGCAAACAAAAAAATTAAGGAAATAATTACTCACAAGAATGCACGGTTCATTGATGATGTGTTTCCCTCATCAAGACAAATGGGAGCATTATCATTTAATAAATTTAAAAATAATCAGTTTGAAGATTTAAATAATTTTGAGCCGTTATATTTAAAGGATTTTATAGGCACTAAGTGGAGTGCTACTCCATAAGCTCTAGAGCCTCTTTAACTGTTTTTACAGGCATTTTGCAAGCTTTATTAACACAAACATATATATAGGTTTCTCCTTCAACAAATCTGTTTTTAAGCAAAGGAAGAGGATTACTTTCTAGAGATCCTATAATAATTTTGTTTGGAAGGTAATTTTCGTTTAATTCTTTGATCTTCTTAATTGCATTATCTCCGACAATTGCAATTTCATAAAAATTCTTGTTGATATTTAAAATTAAATTCATCCAATTTGAAAATCCACTAGGATACAATTCTATTTGATCCCTAATGTTATTTATCATTTGCTGTGATGAATTAAAATATTTCTTATTATCAAAATACAGAGATAATTTAAATAAGTTATTTGCCATTATTGAATTGCTTGAAGGAATCACATTATCTCTATATTCAATAGTCCTTGAGATCAGCTCATCATCTAATTTTGATGTAAAGTAAAACATATTAGTTTCAAAATCATAAAAGTTCTCATACGTATATTCCATTAAATTGTTTGAGATATTTAACCATTTTTCATCTAAAGTGTTTTCATATAAGTTTAGAAAGGCCTTTATAGTAGATCCATAATCTTCTAAGTATCCATTAATTTTACTTTTTCCATCCTTATGACTATGATATAATCCTCCATCACTCTTTTTCATATTTTTTACTATAAATTCAGCACTAGAATTAGCCATATCAAGAAAATTATCATCTTTAAAAACCCTATAGGCATCAATAAATGCATTAATCATTAATCCATTCCATGAGGTTAATATTTTATCATCAATATTAGGCCTAGATCTTTTACCTCTTGCATTAATCAGTATTTTTTTCCAAGTATTTATTTTTTTAGATAATTCTTCTTTTGATATTTTATGTGCTTTTGCAAATGCTATATCAGATTTATTTTTGATTAGAACATAATTATTATTTTCCCAATATCCATAATTGTTTATATTATAATACTCAGAAAAAACTATAAATTCATCTTTAAGTAATTTTTTTAACTCATCTTCTTTCCAAACATAATATGCTCCTTCTTTTTCTTCACCTTTTAATGATTTACTGTCCGCATCAATTGATGAATAAAAACCCCCATTAGAATTTCTTAATTCTCTTAATACAAAATTTATAGTTTCATATACTACATTTTTATATAATTCATTATTTGAAATCAAATAGGCATCTGAATATAGACTAATTAGCTGAGCATTATCATATAGCATTTTTTCAAAATGAGGAATATGCCATTTTTCATCTGTTGAATATCTTGAAAAACCACCTCCAATTTGATCATAGATTCCTCCATACGCCATCTTTGTTAGTGTAAGATTAACTAGTTTTAGGGTTGCTGAATCATTGTTTTGGTATGCACTTCTTAGTAAGAAATGAATATTATTTGGCATCATAAATTTTGGTGCTCCAGAGAATCCGCCATTCTTTGCATCTATTTTATTGACAAGACTACCAATATGTTTATCTAATTCTATGGATGTTAATTCTTTTTCATCATTTGTTTTAATTATATCTAGAGATTTAATTCCTTTTTCTAATGTATTCGCATAGTTAATAAATCTCTCAGGTTCTTTATCATATAGTTCAGATATCTGTGTTAAAGCATTAATCCACTGATCTTTTGGGAAATATGTCCCTCCCCATATAGGCCTGCCATCTGGCAGTGTGACGACATTTAATGGCCATCCACCACTCCCTGTCATTAATTGAACTGCATTCATATATACTTGATCAACATCAGGCCGCTCTTCTCTATCAACTTTAATTGAAATATATTTTTTATTCATTATGCTAGCGACCAATGAGTCTTCAAAACTCTCTTTTTCCATCACATGACACCAATGACAAGAAGAATAACCAATACTTATAACTACTAACTTGTTTTCTTTTTGAGCTTGTTCTAAATATTTTTTATTCCATGGATTCCAGTTAACAGGATTATAAGCATGTTGAAGCAGGTATGGACTAGTTTCTTTAATTAAATTATTACTCATTTTAGAAGTTTGTGAATTGCAGGAGCTAATCATAGTCATTAACAATAAAAAAAAGGAAATAACTTTTTTCATATAATCAAAAGTACAAAATGAAATTATTATTCATTAATTGCTTCAACAAATTTTACTTTACCTTTTAGCATTTGTTTTAGCATGGTTTCAATTCCATTTTTTAATGTAATAGTTGATGAGGGGCATCCACTGCAAGCTCCTTGAAGAATTACGCTAACAGATTTAGTAGTTTTATCATAAGATTTAAACATGATATTGCCTCCATCAGATGCTACTGCAGGTTTAATATATTCATCTAGAATAGAGATTATTTCTTTTGATATTTCATCTAGGTTTTCTTGATCAATTACTTCTTCCTTTTTATAATTATCTGATATAATTTTATTGTCATTTTCAAGATATTCTCTAATAAAATTTCTTATCGTTAATGTAATCTCATCCCAAGAAGAGATATCATTTTTCGTTATAGAAATAAAATTTTCATCAATAAAAACACTTTTAATAAAAGGGAAATTAAATAGCTTTAATGCTAAGGGTGAGTTTTCACATTCATCAATAGAATTAAATTCTATTTGAAAGTCTACAAGTTTTTTGTTTGCTACAAACTTTAATGCTGCAGGGTTTGGTGTACTTTCTGAATAGATGCTTATAGGAATTTTCTTATCACTGCTAATTTCTGAAATAATAGATTTTCCTTGATTGAGATAATTTTCAATTTTTTTAGCAACTTCATCTTGAACATCTTCCCATTCAACAATATTAAATCTTTCTATTGCAATAAAATTGGAAGCAACATATACTTTTTTAACAAATGGGTAATAAAACAACTCCTTAGCTAATGGAGCGTTAGTAGCTTCATCAATATTATTGAATTCATAGTTTTGATGATTTGTAATAAATTCATTTATTTCAAATTTTACTATGAATTTATTTTTCGTTTTACAGATATTAACTTTGCCCTTGTCCATGCTAAATTTTTTACAAATGTAATAAATTATAGCAAATACATAAAATCAATTACTAGGTATAAAGTCTTATAAAATTTATATATTTGATCGATTAAAATCATCCTGTGGTTATTTTTTTATTATAGGACATGATTTTTGTCAATAATTAGTTTTATGGATTTTAAAAAGAAAATATTATACATTTTTTTATTTTGTGCAACCTTTTCATCAGCTAATGCACAGGAAGGATTACCTATATATTCTGATTATTTAACTGACAACTATTATCTATTGTTTCCTTCTATGGCGGGAGTTTCAAATTGTGGTAAGGTGAGAGTTACTGGTAGACAACAATGGTTTGATCATGAAAAAGCCCCTCAATTGCAGACTCTTAGTGTAAATACAAGAATTGGAGATTCTCGATCTGCTATTGGAGCAATTGTTTTTAATGACATGAATGGATATCATTCACAAACAGGAGCTTATTTAACATACGCACATCATATTTTATTTTCAAGAAGTGAATTAGATTTAGATATGCTATCCTTTGGAATTAGTGCTGGAATGATTCAATACAAACTTGATGAAACTTCTTTTTTAGCTGGCGGATTTGATCCTATTATTGCGGGAGTAGAACAAAGTGCAACAGATTTTAATATTGATTTTGGATTCTCATACCAATATTTAGAATTTTACGCACATGCTTCTATTAAAAATTTACTTAACAACGATGGTATAAATTTTAATGAACAAGGGCTGAGTTATAATAATTTAAGAACATATTTATTTTCTACTGGTTATTTATTTAGTGATGCTTCAGAAGAATGGAATTTTGAGCCATCAATTATGTTTGCCTATAAGGATGCAACACAGGAGACATTCTTGGACACAAACTTCAAAGTGTATAAAGAAACAGATTTTGGAAGAATTTGGGCAGGAATATCATATAGAAGAAGTTTTGATGGGGCAGAATATTTAAATTCTGACGATCAAACTCAGACTCAAAAACTAGAATATATAACTCCTTTATTAGGTTTAGAATTTAATAGTTTTGTCTTTGCTTATAATTACTCATATCAGTCAAATTCCATAGTCTTTGATAATGGAGGATATCATCAAATTACATTAGGATTTAATTTTGGGTGTAGAAAAGAAAGATATAATTGTAATTGTCCTTGGATAAAATAATTTAAAAGTCTAAAAAATTAACTTCTCCATTTGAATTAATAATATTTGTAATTATTTCAGTATTCCCATTTACATATACTTTGTTTTTATAACTATTTATTAAGTGGTTCTCAAGATTTTCTCTATTCAATATTTTTTTTATTTGTTTTGCAATGACTTTATTGGGGTCTTGAATAGTTATTTCTTTAGGAATTATTTGTCTAATAATTGGAATAAGAAAATGATAATGTGTACATCCCAACACCAATTGATCAATATTTGAATCCAGCATTGGATCTAGATAGGATTTTAAAAGTCGCTTTGTTTTTTCTGTATTAATATCCCCCTTTTCAATCAGATTAACCAATCCAAAACCAATTTGTTCAATAATCTCAATATTATCAGAAAATTTATTCGAGGTTTGATTAAACAAACTACTAGTTAGTGTCATTTCAGTTGCCAGCACACCTATTTTATTAGTTTTAGTATTTAGGAGGGCTGGTTTAATTGCGGGCTCAATCCCAATAACTGGAATTGGAAATGAATTTCTAATTTCTTGTATAGCATTTGTTGTGGCTGTATTACAGGCTACTACTATTATTTTGCAGTTCATCTCAGCTAGTACTGAAGTATTTTTTAAGCTCAGTTTTATAATTCCACTAATTGACTTAGATCCATAAGGACAGTTTTTGTTATCTGCTAAATAAATAGTATTTTCATTTGGCAGAACTCTATTTATTTCTTTTAAAATAGAGAGACCACCAATTCCAGAATCAAAAATACCTATAGAATTAGTATTCATTTTTTAAAAATAAAAAAAGCTGTCTTTAATATGACAGCTTTTTAATATATTTTAGTAAAAAGTTTTTTTAAAACCCTAATTCTATTTTAACATCTTCAATTAAATTCTTTCCATCTGCGAAAATTACTCCTTGACCTTGAGTTGAATCAAGTACGTAATCAAATCCTTGAGCTTTAGCAACCTTAATTATTGCAGCTTGAGCTTTTTCAGTAATAGGTTTTAATAAATCAAATTCTTTTTTTTGTAATTCTTGTTGTGCTTGGCCTTGATATTGACGAATACTTTGTTCCATCCCTTGAACTTCTTGTAGTCTTCTACCATTCTCTTCATCTGTTTGAGTAGAGGCATCAATATCATATTGCTTAACTTTACTTTGTAATTCTGCGGCCATATTCTGTATGTCATTCTCATAGGTTTTAGCAAGTTTTTCAAGCTCAGCTTTTGCCTCATTCATTTCTGGCATAGATGACACTAATTCAGTACTATTAATATGAGCTACTTTACTTTGTGAATTGACTGCAAAACTTATCGTTACACATAATATTAATAATAAAATCTTAATTTTTTTCATTTTTGTATTTATTTCAGTTATCATTATTTTTTGTAAAGGTACTATCTTTTACTTTTCTTGAAGCAAGAATTTTTTGTTTTCTTTCTTGCAACATTTTTTCTCTTAATTCTTTTGCACTTAAAACTTTTTCAGGTTTTTTGGTATCTGTCTTATCTTCCTCCTCCTCAGCTTTATCTACATCAGTTTCTAGATTACTGACTAGGATTTCATTTTCTTCTTCAGCCTCTCTTTTTTCTCTTCTAGTATCTAATTGTTTTCTGTTATTTGTTCTTGTTATTATTCTTAATATTTGATCGCTAATATCAAATTTTCTATCTGAGTATAACATAACAATATCAGCAGATTTATCAAATATAAAATCATATTTTCTTGATTTTGCAATTTCTTTTATCGCTATAAAAATTTGATCTTGAATTGGCTGTATTAGATGTTTTCTTTGAATAATTAGATCACCTCTTGGGCCAAATCTTTTTTGCTGGTAATCTAAGATTTCATTTTTTTCAATTTCTATCTCTTCTTCCTTCTCTTTGATTAGTTCTTCTGTAAGTAGTAATCTCTCGGCATTTAGAGCTTCTTTTTTGTTTTCTAAATCAGAAAATCTATTTTCAATTTCTCTCTTCCATTTTTCTGCTTTTTCTTCTAATTGATTTCTTGTGTCTTCGTATTCAGATAGATTTTGCAAAATATATTCAGTATCAATATATCCAATTCTGACCCCTCTTTGGCTAAATGTATAGCTGGAGATAAAAAGTGCAACACATAGAATTATAAATTTCTTCATTTTGAATATCTAACGAAATATATACGAATATATTTTAAAATAAGATTATTTATTGTTTAAAATGATTGTCCAATTATAAAGTGAGTCTCCCATCCATGTTTCTGAGACTGCCCTGGAACAGAATCAAATCCATGTCCAAAATCTATACCAAGCAACCCAAAGGCAGGCATAAACAAGCGAACACCAAATCCGGCAGAACGTTTAATTAAAAATGGATTAAAATCTCTGAAGCTATTATATGAATTACCTCCTTCAATAAAGGTAAGGGCAAATATTTTAGCTTGTTCTCCAAGGCTTATTGGATACCTCAATTCTAATGAATATTTATTATATATTGATCCTCCATCTTGACTAGACAAAGACTGATTTGGATATCCGCGAAGGGCTATAGTTTCTCTACCATCTAAGCTATATACTCCTAATCCATCACCTCCTAAGAAAAATCTTTCAAAAGGAATAATTCCCCTATCATTGTTATAAGCTCCTAGGAAACCAAACTCAAATGTAGGTCGTAATATTAGTTTTTTTGTTAATGCTACAAACCATTCCCCCTTAAATTTAATCTTGTAAAATTCAAGCCATTTATATCTTTCTTGATCTATTTCAGCTATCCTTTCAGATGAAGTTGTATTAGTTGGGTCATTTGCAAGATCATCCGTTAACTGTTCTCTTTCATCCTTTAATGCAGCGTAATCAACATTATTAACTGCCGAATAAGGGAATGATAGTTTTGCAGATAAGCTAAAACTTGAACCACCTGTTGGATAGATTGGATCAGTAAAAGTATTATTTCTACTTAAGGATACAGTATAGGATAGATTATTGGAAGAACCATTCCCAAATGTAAATAAACCAGTGTTGTAATTATTTAACTTATAATATTGAAATCCAATAGAATGAGCAAGAGTAAAATAATCATCTGGAACAGTCAATCTTTTAGCCAGTCCAACAGATATTCCACTAATATTAAATGATTTTGATTTATCTGCTTTATAAGTAGTTGGATTAAAAAGAAATTGTTTTGTTTGTGATAATTGAACTGAGAATTGAACAGGTTTTTTGCCTCCCATCCAAGGCTCTGTGAAACTAAAACTATTCTGTGTGTAAAATCTGCTTGCTTGTAATCTTACAGATAACCTTTGACCATCACCCATCGGCACAGGTTTATATGCTTCTTTATTAAATAAATCTTTAATAGCAAAATTATTAAATGATAATCCTAATGTTCCGATAAAACCACCTCCTCCATAACCACCTTGTAATTCGATTTGGCTAGCTCCTTTTTCAACAACTGTATATTCTAAATCAACAGTGCCATCATTTGGATTAACATTTTTAAAATCAGGAGATATTAACTGTGCATCAAAGAATCCAAGTTGTCCAAGCTCTCTAATAGTCCTTACTACATTTGACTTACTATATAATTGTCCAGGTCGGGTTCTTATTTCTCTATATATTACATGATCATTTGTCTTATCATTTCCAATAACAGAAATTTTATTAAAATAAGCAGGCTTACCTTCATTAATTCTAATCTCAAGATCTATTACATTTCCATCAGCACTAACCTCAACAGGTGTGACAGACGAAAATAAATATCCACTATTTTGATATAGATTAGATAAATCATCAGAGTCTGGGTCAGAATTGTCAGAAATTCTTTTTTCAAGTTCTATACCATTATAAGTATCTCCTTCTTTAATTTTTAATATTTGATTTAATTGTTCATCAGTATATACAGAATTTCCTAGATAATTTATTTTTCCAAATGTATATTTTTCTCCTTCTTGTAATTTGATTTTCAACGTAATAGATTTTTCATTATATGTTACAATAGTATCTGAGATAATTCTAGCATCTCTAAAACCATTTTCTTTATATTTATCTACCAGACTAACTATGTCTTCTTTAAAATCATCTTCAATATATTTTGATCTTTTCCAAAACCTGTAAATTTTTGATTTTTTGGTATTTTTCATTGATTTCTGAAGAGATCTTGTTTTCTTTCGAAGAGATCTTGTTTTTTTTGAGCTTAAATTGGCTATTTCTATTCCGTCAAATACAATTTCTTTAATTTTTATCTTATTTCCCTTATTAATGTCTAATGACATTTTTACCTTAGCTTTATTTGTTGAGTCAATTACCTCTTCAGTAAGTATATTAACCTTTGCATTTAAAAACCCTTTTTTCTTAAACTTGTTTTCTAGGTAATTCTTAGTAGTTGTAATTAAATTTTCAGTTACTTTAACCCCTATCTGTAACTTATTTTCTTTAATTATATTTTCATGTTTTCTGTTTTTAACTCCACTAATTTCAAGATTAGTCAATTCAGGCAAATCCATTAGTTTTATTTCTAAATCAACAACATTATCTAATTGTTTAATTCTAAATACTTCAACTGAGCTAAAGAGATTTGATTCCCATAATTTTTTTATTGCTGAACTGATTTTTTCTCCAGGAATTGAGATCTCATCACCTTCTCTAAGCCCTGAATAGGTAATAATTGTAATAGTGCTGAAATAAGTATTTCCAGATACCGTTATTTCTCCAATTATATTTTTAGTGGATTTTTTTACCTCTTGAGAAAATGAATTTTGACTGAATGATATAGATAAAAGAAGTATTACAAAAAATTTGATTTTCAATTTTAATCTGTCTTTAATTAATCTGTTCACTAGTTTTTCCAAATCTACGCTCTCTTTTTTGATAATTTACAATTGCTTTATAAAGATCTTCTTTAGAAAAGTCTGGCCATAGCTTTTTTGTAAAATAAAGCTCAGCATAAGCAATTTGCCATAATAAGAAGTTACTAATTCTTTTTTCACCACTTGTTCTTATTAATAAATCTACATCTGGTAAATAATGAGTGCAAAGATGCTGATTTATTACGGATTCGTCAATATTTTTTAAAGAAATTAAGTTATTTTTAACTTTAGTACCTATTGCTTGTATGGCATTTACAATTTCTTCTCTTGCTCCATAGTTTAGTGCAAGTGTTAACGTCATCCTATTATTATTCTGTGTTTCTTTAGTGACTTTCTTAAGATATGAAGTCACCTTTTTTGGGAGTCTTTCTAAATTTCCGATTGTTTTAAATCTGATATTATTCTTGTTTAGAGATTTTAATTCTTTATTTAGAGAAAGTAGAAGTAATTTCATTAAAAAATCTATTTCTAATTTTGGTCTATTCCAATTTTCAGTTGAGAAGACAAATAGGGTAAGATTTTTAATCCTTAATTCAGCACATGCTTCAACTATTCTATTTACAGATTCTTTTCCTGCTTCATGACCATAATCTCTATTTTGGTTTCTTTTTTTTGCCCATCTTCCATTGCCATCCATTATTATAGCAATATGCTTAGGGATAGAATCATTAATAATTTCCTTCTTTAAGCTCATTTTATATTACAGTAACATGGTTGTCTTCCAAATGTATAGGTTAAATTAAATCCTGAAAACATGTACCAGTCATTATTATTTTCATTACCAAAAGTATAATTATAATTTTCATTATATGGAAGACTGCCATCAATTTTATCAGAAAAAGTATATCTAGCTCCTATTTCAAATGATAAAATAATTTTTTCCAATATTCTATATTTTACTCCTAATACCATTGGAATTCCAAAGCTCCATTCATATTCACTACTGTTTTGAAGATTATTTCCATTAAAAAACAAATTTTCATATTTAGAATAAATTATTCCTGTATAGATGAAAGGAGTAAATATGACATCATATTCATGTAAATTATAATCAAAAAAATTGAATTCCATTCCTGCCGATAATTCTTTTAAACTACTATTAAAATTATAACCACGCTCATTTCTTCTAGAATCATTAGAGTCTAGATCATTAGCACTGATTGTTGTTGAGATAAATGAAAGTCGATAAGAATGTCTTGGACTCCTATTCCATTTGATTATTCCGCCAAACGCAGATTCATTAGGGTTAATAAATGTAGTATTGCCTACATCTCCAATAAAATTAGTTCCCCCAATAATTCCTCCAATCTCATATATTTGACTATTACAAAACTGATAATTAAATATTATAATTAATATAAATTGTATTAATCTTAATGTGGCTGATTTGGTTTTGAATACCATTAATTTTAAATAAAATTTTAACTATAAAACTAATGACAATTAATTTTATTGTTTAGTTCCTCTTATCTTTTCCCCATAATAGTTTGTCTCTTAATGTCTTAAGGAAATTTTCCTTTTCTAATTCAATCATTTTTATTGTATGTGAGGCCTTTTTTATAGATATTATATTTTCATTACTAAGAACAATTATTTTTGAATCTAGTGAGACAAAGAATTCATTTTCTCTACCACTTATTTTTAAAGCAATCTTTGTGTTATCAGGTATAACTAAAGGTCTAGCATTTAAATTGTGAGGTGCTATTGGTGTAATAACTAGATTTTTTGACTCAGGCATTATTATAGGGCCACCACAACTTAGAGAATATCCAGTTGATCCAGTAGGGGTTGCAATAATTAAACCATCAGCCCAGTAAGTATTAAGATAATTATCATTTAATTTAGTCTCAATAGTAATTAATGATGTAGTATTTTTTCTAGTTATACTTATTTCATTAAGAGCATAGCCTAATTTTTTTGTTTTACCATTTTTAATTGTAGATAAAACTGTTATTAAAGTTCTTTCTGATATTTCATAATTTTTATTAATTATTGCATTAATTGCTTCACCAATTTTAATGGCTTTAATTTTTGCCAAGAATCCCAATCTTCCAGTGTTTATTCCTATAATAGGAATTGAGAGATTGTTAATAAAAGAAGAAGCTCTAAGTATTGTGCCATCACCACCTATGCAGATTACAAAATCAAAGGACTTATCCAATTTAGAGAAGGATTCAACATGTTTTGAAAAAGAACTATATTTTTTTTTACCCATATTTTCTATAGACTTTTCATCCAATAAGACATCTATAGATTTATTACGTAATTTTTTTATAGTTGAGAGTAAATGTTTGGAGGAATAACTTTTATATAAATTCGTAAATATTGCTACTTTCATCAACTTCTAAATATTAAAAAATATTCTGTTTAATAGGACATGAAATCAAGACGCAAATTAATTAAAATTATGTTAGTTTTGGGTGTAACTAGTTTGTATTTTCACATTAAATTTTAATATGACTAACCTAAGTGTTAATATAAATAAAATAGCGACTCTCAGGAATGCTAGAGGAGGTGATTACCCAAATCTTATAAATTTTGCCAAGAAAATACAATTCTTTGGAGCAGACGGAATAACTGTTCATCCAAGGCCAGATGAAAGACATATAAAGTACTCAGATGTTTATGATCTAAAACCAGTTATTTATAAAGAATTTAATATTGAAGGGAACCCAATCAGAAAATTTATTGATATGGTAATTGACATTAAACCAAATCAAGTTACTTTAGTTCCTGATGCTGAATCTGATTTAACTTCATCTGCTGGCTGGAACACTATAAAACATAAGAATTATTTAAAAGAAGTAGTATCAGAATTTAATTCTCATGGAATAAGAACATCAATTTTTTTAGATCCTGAACTAAAATATGTTGAACCTGCCAAGGAAATAGGTGCTGATAGGATTGAATTATACACCGAAGATTTTGCAAAGAATTATAAAATAAATAAGGAAAAAGCTATAGAGCAATATACAAGATGTGCTAAACTTATTAATGAAATAGGGATTGGACTTAATGCCGGCCATGACCTGTCATTAAAGAATATATCATTTTTTAAAAACAATATTAAAAATTTGCTTGAAGTTTCTATTGGTCATGCATTAATTACTGAGGGTTTAGACATAGGGATTGAAACTGTTATAAAAAAATACCTATCATATCTTAAATAAATGTTATTACATTCAAACATTATAGGTGAGGGAAACAATATAGTAGTTATTCTACACGGTCTTTTTGGTTCTGGAGATAATTGGAAAACGTATGCAAACAAATTAGAACCTGAAGGATTTTGTATTCATCTAATTGACCAAAGAAATCACGGAAGAAGTTTCCATAGTAATGAATTCAATTATGATCTTCTTGTCAAGGACTTAAAATATTATTTAGATCATAATAAAATTGATAATTGTATTTTGATAGGCCATTCAATGGGAGGAAAAACAGCAATGAATTTTGCTTTACAATATTCTAGATATGTTTCAGATTTAATTATCATTGATATAGCTCCTAAACTCTACCCTATTCATCATGACAAAATTATTGAAGCTTTAGCCTCCTTTAATTTAGAATCAATTTCCTCTAGGGGAGAAGTTGATCAGAAATTATCAAATTATATTGATGATAGTATGTTGAAAAACTTTTTACTAAAAAACCTCTATTGGATTGATAAAAATAAACTTGCTTTCAGATTTAATTTACTTTCATTATCTAATAATATATCTAATGTAGGCGAAAGAGTAAAACATAAATCTAAATTTTTAAATAACACATTGTTCCTAAAAGGAGAGTATTCTAATTATATAGATGATAATGATAAGATTGAAATAACAAAATATTTCCCTAAAGCTTCAATTTTAACAGTCCCAGATTCAAATCATTGGTTGCATGTTGATAATCCAGATAATTTTTTTGATACAATTCTAGATTTCATAAAAGATAAATACTAGTAATTAACTTTGATGCATTTTAAAAAAAGTGTATTTTCGCAAACCTATTTTTTACCCCTGTAATGAACATAATATCTAACTATATTGATAAGCTTAACGGCAAAATAACAATTGAAGTTGACAAAAAAGATTACACTGAACAAGTAAATACTGTATTACAGAAATATTCACAAACTGCAAATGTTCCTGGATTTAGAAAAGGCCATGTTCCAATGGGTTTAATAAAAAAACAATATGGCAAGGCCGTTATCATGGATGAAGTAAACAAGCTTATAGACAAGGAATTAAGGGGTTACATAAAAGACAACGAAATAGACATGCTAGGAGGCCCTATTCCTATACCTCAAGACAATATTAATTGGGATTCTGATAAAATAACTTTTGAATTTGAAGTAGGATTAACACCAAAATTTGATGTTAAATTAAAATTTAAAAAACCTATTACAAATTACATTGTTAAAGCAGATGAAAAAATGATTAATGAGCGGATAAGTAGTATTCAAAAGCAATATGGTAAACTAATGACTAAAAAAAATATCGAGAAAGATTGTGATATCACAGGAGTTTTTATTTATGAAGACGATATTAATAATAAGTCAACTTTCAATTTAAATAGAATTAAGGAAAAGACAGCTATAAAAAAACTTCTAGGATTAAAAGTTGGTGAATCTGTAACACTTGGAACTAAGGATTTATTTGATGATCATCATGAATTAATTCGTTTACTTAATATCTCTCATGATAGAGCGAAAGACATTGATATTGAAGTTAAGCTAAATATTGAAGAAATTAATTATAAAGAACCAGCAGATCTATATCAGGAATTGTTTGATAAAATATATGGGAAAGATGTTATAAAAAGTGTAACTGAATTAAAAGTTAAGATTTCTCATGATATTGAAAAGCAGTTTATTAATCAGACCGATCAAAAATTGATGAATGATGTTATAGAATATTTAATTGAGAACACTAAATTCAAGCTACCTTCAGAATTTTTAACTAAATGGATTAAGATTAATTCAGAAAAGAAAATTAGTGATGAAGAGGCGAAAGAAGAATATGAGAAATCTGAAAAAGGCATGAAATATCAATTAATAGAAAGTAAATTAGTAACTGATAATAATTTACAAGTTAATTTTGAGGACTTAAAGTCTTACGCAGGGGATTTAATCAAGGCTCAAATGAATCAGCATGGTCAATCTAATCCTTCTGACAAGGAGTTAGATGATATAGTCGCAAGAGTTTTACAAAATAAGGATGAAATTAAAAGGTTAACAGAGCAATTAACCAGCAATAGGATATTAACTTTCTTTAAAGAGAATTCTAATATTAAAACAATAGAATTATCCTATGAAAAGTTCATAAAAGAAGCATATTCTTCCTAATTTAAAATTACTATATTTATAAATAAATAATTGAATAGATAAATGGACTTTGTCAAAGAATTTGAAAAATTTGCAACTAAAGATCAAGGAATAAGCAGTACTTATTACAACAAAATAATAAGCAGTATGTATCCTGTTGGACTCACTCCAAATATTATTGAGGAACGACCAATGAATATAGCCATATTTGATGTCTTTTCAAGATTAATGATGGATAGAATAATTTTTTTAGGAACAGAAATAACCGATCAAGTAGCAAATATCATACAAGCTCAATTATTGTTTTTAGAAAGCACAGATTCATCTAAGGATATTCAGATTTATATTAATTCCCCAGGTGGAGGGGTTTATGCCGGACTAGGAATTTATGACACCATGCAATTGATAAAACCTAATGTAGCTACAATATGTACTGGAATGGCAGCTTCAATGGGAGCAGTGCTTTTGTGTGCTGGAGAAAAAGGTAAAAGAAGCGGATTAACTCATTCAAGAGTTATGATACACCAGCCTATTGGAGGCGTTCATGGTCAAGCAAGTGATATTGAAATTACTGCTAAGGAAATACTAACTTTAAAGGAAGAGCTGTATAAGATTATTAGCAAACATACTGGGCAGGATTATAAGAAGGTGTATGAAGATAGTGATAGAGATTATTGGATGAAATCTGATAAGGCTATTAAATATGGAATGATAGATGAAATATTAACTAAATAATAAATTTTTCAATGAGTAAGTCTGAGCTACACTGTTCTTTTTGTGGTAAGAAAAAAGCTGAGACAGTTTTGTTAGTTGCTGGAATAGACGCACATATATGTAATGAGTGTATCGAGCAAGCAAATGGGATTATTCTCCAAGAATCAAAACAAGAAAAAACAACTGAATCAAAAGATTCTGAGATATTGAAGCCTCAACAAATTAAAAGTTTCTTAGACGACTATATTATTGGACAAGACCACACAAAAAAAATTATTTCTGTATCTGTATATAATCATTATAAAAGAATAAATCAATTAGCATCAGATGAAATTGAAATAGAAAAAAGTAATATTATCATGGTTGGTAAAACAGGAACTGGAAAAACATTGATTGCAAAAACAATTGCAAAGATGTTAGATGTCCCTTTAGCTATCGTTGACGCAACAGTCCTTACCGAAGCTGGATATGTCGGTGAAGATGTTGAAGGAATATTAACCAAGCTTTTACAAGCGGCAGATTACAATGTTGAAAAAACTGAAAAAGGAATTGTATTCATTGATGAGATTGATAAAATAGCGAGAAAAAGTGACAACCCCTCCATTACTAGAGATGTTTCTGGAGAAGGAGTCCAACAAGCATTATTAAAATTATTAGAGGGCACGATAGTAAATGTTCCACCAAAAGGAGGAAGAAAACATCCAGATCAGAAATTTATTGAGATTAATACTGAAAAAATATTATTTATTGCAGGAGGAGCCTTTGATGGAATTGAAAAACTAATTTCAAAAAGATTAAATCTAAATGTAATTGGATACAATTCTATTAAGGTAGATGCTATATCAAATCAAAATATACTCCAATTTATTAACCCTAAAGATTTAAAGAGATTTGGATTAATACCTGAAATAATTGGTAGACTACCAGTGGTAACTTACATGGATCCTTTAAACAAAGATGCACTTAGAAAAATACTAACAGAACCAAAAAACGCCCTCATTAAACAATTCATTAAATTATTTGAAATGGATGGAATAGAATTAAAGATTGATGAATCAGCATTAGATCTTATAGTTGAGAAAGCTGTTGATTATGATTTAGGAGCAAGGGGCCTTAGATCTCTATGTGAAGAAATTTTAAATGATGGTATGTTTAATTTGCCTGGGAGTGATAAGAAAAAGCTACATATTACTAAAAGATATGCAAATGAACAATTATCAAGAATTAGTTTAGGAAAATTAAAGGCTGCATCTTAGCCATTTAGCTTAATTAATTCTTCTATAAGATCCCTATTATTAGCCAATCTTGGTACTTTATTTTGACCTCCAATTTTATTGTTTTTATTATGCCATTTAAAGAAAATACCTTTTTTTCCAATTATTACTTTAGGAGGATTAAGTGTAAAATCTTTATATCTCTTTGCTTCATAATCTGAATTTTCATCTTTTAAAGCATTATCTATTTCCTGTTCAATACTTATATTTTTTGGTATGGAATTTCTGAATTCAACAAACCATTCATGACCCCCTTTTTCTTTTCCTTTCATAAAAATTGGAGCGACTGTATAATCTATTATTTCTAGATTATTTTTCTTACATATTTTGCTAATGGCATTATCAGTGTTTTCAATAATAACTTCCTCTCCAAAAACATTAATATAATGTTTTGTTCTTCCTGTAACAATAATTTTATATGGACATTTACATTTAAATTTTATTGTATCACCAATCTCATATCTCCAAAGACCAGCATTTGTTGAAATTAATATAGCATAGTTTTCATTTAATTCAACATCTTCTAGAGGTATAATTTTGTTTTCTTTGGAGTTGTATGAAGTCATAGGTATAAATTCATAATAAATACCATAATCTAACATTAACAATAATTCATCTGAATTATTTTCATATTGTATTGCAAAAAATCCTTCAGAGGCATTATAAATTTCATAGTACTTCATTTTGTCATTGCCAATTATAGATTTATATTGATTGATATAGGGCTTAAAATTTACACCTCCATGAAAATAAACTTCTAAATTTGGCCAAATTTCAACAACAGTTTTCTTTTTAGATTCTTCTAATATCCTATTTAATACTACAAGCATCCATGATGGAACTCCTGCAAGACTAGTAACATTTTCTGATATAGTTTCATCAATAATTGCTTTTATTTTATCTTCCCAGTCATGAATTAATGTTGTTTTACTACTAGGAGTACTGCCAAATTCAAGCAATAAAGGCATGTTCTCAATTAAAATTGCAGATAGATCTCCATAATAGGTCCCATTTTTTTTATATGGAGATTTACTTCCTCCAAGCCGTAAGCTTTTCCCAGTAAACAACATTGAGTCTTCATTATTGTTTAGGTACATGCAAAAAAGATCTTTGCCTGCTGCATAGTGACATTCATCTAAGGATTCTTGACTAACAGGGATAAATTTACTTTTAGAATTTGTAGTCCCACTAGATTGAGCAAACCACTTAATTTTACTTGGCCAAAAAATATTATTTTCTCCTTTTCTTGCTCTATCTATTTTTCCTGCAAAATCTTCATACTTGAATACAGGGACTCTACTAGAAAAATCACGGTAATTCTCAATAGATTTAAAATCATACTGTTTGCCTATTAATGTATCTTTTGCCGTATTTATAAGATTTAATAAAAGATCATTTTGAACTTCATTAGGGTACTTAATAAACAACTCAATTTGATGATGTCTTTTTTTTAAAAACCAGGAGGCAATTGAATTTATAAATGGATTTGGCACTTTTTTCTTACTTTTATTTAACTAAAATTAGCAAATTTTCATGCATTTTCAAGGTGTAATACAAAAAATGATTTCTGAATTTGATAATCCTGTAAGGTATTATTTGAATTTTGAAGATGATATGCTATGCATGAATCAATTATTAAACAAGGAGATAAAAATAAGGGCTATAGGCTATCAATGTCTCTCATGTAATTCAGATATTGAAATATATAGACAGGGGTTTTGTAAAAATTGTTTCTTTGAAGTACCACAGGCTGCTGATTGGATAATTAAACCTGAATTAAGTAAGGCTCATTTAAATATTGAAGAGCGTGATCTTGATTACGAAAAAGAGATTCAACTTCATCCTCACATTGTATATTTAGCCAATACAGGAAATATAAAGGTTGGAGTAACAAGAAAAAGTCAGACCCCATACAGATGGATTGATCAAGGAGCACATCAGGCCATTGAAATATTAGAAGTTCCTAACAGATATCTAGCAGGCATTGCTGAGGTAGCAATCAAAAAATATATTTCTGATAAAACAAATTGGCGAAAAATGCTAATTAATGAAAATAGAACAGAAAATATTATAAATTACAAAAATCAAGTTAAAAATTTCATTCCGAATCATCTAATACATTACTTTATAGAAAAGGATAAGATAATTGATATAAATTTTCCAATAATAGAATCCCCATCTAAACCAGAATCTTTAAAATTGAAAAATGGTGAAGATATTAAAGGAGTTTTAAAAGGTATTAAAGGGCAATATTTAATGTTTGAAGAAAATAAAGTTTTGAATGTTAGAGCGCATGAGGGATATTTAATCCAAATTTCTCTCTAATCAATATTAATTTCTTCATTTATTTTTAGTTTAAATTTTCTTCTGAACAAATATACTCCTAGATATAGAAATGGCGTGTCAATTATTGCAATGAGAACTTTAAATAGAAATCCTGAAATTAACAAACTTATAAACTGATCCCACATGAGAACATTTGACAAACATAAAAGAAGAATAATTGTAAAGGTGTCAATAAATTGTGAGAAAAATGTAGAAAAGTTATTTCTTAACCATAACATTTTTCCTTTAGTTAGATTTTTCCAAAAATGATAAATTTGTATATCAACATATTGGGCAAACAAATAACTTATCATGCTTGCAAAAACAGCTATAATTGTATTTCCAAAAACAGTATTGAATAGTTCATCATTTACTGGTGATTCATTTATTGCAGGGACTGAATTAGCAACATATATAATCAATATTGAAAAAATTGAAGCAAAAATTCCTACAGTTACAATTGAATTAGCTCTTTTCTTTCCATAAATTTCACTTATTAAATCTGTAATTAAAAATGTTATTGGATAAGGAAGTATGCCAACGGATAATTCAAATAATCTTTCTCCAAAAATTTTTATTTCAAAGGGATGCCAATAAAAGAATTTTTGAAAAATTAAATTTGAAACGACTAAGGATGTTATAAATAGGGATCCTAAAATCAAATATATTTTTTGAGCTAATAATTTATCTTGTTTTTTCATAAATTTTATACAACCAAAGATAATAAATGAATTTCTTTTATTTAATTTGTTCGTAGACTATGGATGATTACAAAAAAATACATATATCAATAGGATCAAATATTGGAGATAAATTAAAAAATCTTGAAAAGGCAATAGAATTAATTCATCTAAAGATAGCAGTTGTTGAATCTATCTCTAGTATTTATAAGACAGAAGCAATAGGATTTAAAGGTGAGGATTTTCTAAATATCTGCATTAGCATATTTTCAAACGAGATCCCTAGCTATATAATGCAAAACTTATTAGATATTGAAAAGATTTTAGGAAGAGTAATAAATAAAAAAAATAAACCTGAGTCTAGAATTATAGATATAGATATTGTTTTTATCGAGGATATAGTAATAAACTCTAGTTTGCTACAAGTACCTCATCCAAAAATGCAAAATAGAAAATTTGTACTAAAACCATTATTAGAAATAGATCCAAAAATAAATCATCCAATCACTAAACAAAGCATTCCAGGAATGTTAAGAAATTGCAAAGATACTAGTCAAGTTGAAAAAACTAATTTAAAAGTTTTCAATCCTAAGAATAACCTAAAAATAAGCAAGTATAAATATATTGCAATAGAGGGAAATATTGGTGCTGGTAAAACTAGCTTAGCAAAAAAAATAGCAGTTGATTTTAATTCAAAATTAATAATAGAAAGATTTGCAGACAACCCGTTTTTACCAAAATTTTATAAGGACCCTGAAAGATATGCTTTTACTCTTGAGATGTCTTTTTTATCTGAAAGATATCAGCAGATTTCAAAGGATTTATCTCAGCTAAATATTTTTAATGAGCTAATAATAAGTGATTATGATATTCACAAATCACTAATTTTTTCGAAAGTAAATTTAAATGTAGATGAGTTTTCTTTATACAGAAAACTTTTTTATGATATGTATAAAAAAATTCTTAAACCAGACTTATTTGTCTTCCTAAATCAAGATATACCTAGGCTACAAAAGAATATTAGTAGGAGAGGAAGAGACTATGAAAATAGAATTAGCAATGAATATCTTTCAAAAATAAATTCAGGATATTTTGAATTTTTTAGGTCTAGGCCAGATCTTAACATTAAGATAATAGATATAACAAATTTAAATTTTGTCGAGAATAGATTGGATTACTTATCAATTCTAGATGAAATAACTAGTTGATTTTATTATAAATATCCCATAAAACAATTCCAACTGACACTGATATATTGAATGAGTGCTTAGTACCATATTGAGGAATTTCAATAACTTCATCGCTCGAATTAATTACTTCTTGAGAAATACCATTAACCTCATTTCCAAAAACAAATGCATAACTTGCATTTTCTTCATATTTAAAACTATTAAGAGCTGTTGAATTTTCTACTTGTTCAACTGAAATTATTTTCAAATCAGTTTTTTTTAATGAATCTACTAGATCTAAGATATTATTATGATATTCCCAATTAACTGAATCAGTACTTCCCAATGCTGTCTTATGAATATCTTTATTTGGAGGTTTTGCAGTTATTCCACATAGATAAATTTTATCTATAATAAAGGCATCAGCGGTTCTAAATATGCTGCCAATATTATTTAGGCTTCTAATGTTATCAAGAATAATTGAAACAGGGGTTTTCTTAGAGTTTTTAAATTCTTCAATTGATAATCTATTAAGCTCTACGTTTTTTAATTTTCTCATTTGTAATTATTTCTAATAATCAGTTTTTAAAAAAACAAATATTGGTTACATTAGCAAGGGCTATGTTTATGTAAAAATAATATTAATTAATAAGATTTTCTTGGAAAAAACTGTAAAAAAAATAACTCCATTAATGAAGCAATATAATGCTATTAAAATTAAACACCCTGATGCTATTTTGTTGTTTAGAGTAGGAGATTTTTATGAAACTTTTGGAGAGGACGCTATTAAAACATCAAAGATTTTAGATATTATTTTAACAAAAAGAGGTGCAGGGAGTCAAAGTGAAACTGAGCTTGCAGGATTTCCTCACCATTCTTTAAATAACTATTTACCAAAATTAGTTAAGGCAGGAAATAGGGTTGCTATATGTGATCAACTTGAGGACCCTAAGCTCACAAAAACTATTGTAAAAAGAGGTGTAACTGAGCTGGTAACACCTGGACTAGCAACAATTGATGGGGTCTTAAATCCAAAGGTAAATAATTTCCTAGCATCTGTATATCTTGGCAATAATATAGGCGTATCTTTTTTAGATATATCTACAGGAGAATTTATAATTTCAGAAGGATCAATTGATTATATTGATAAATTATTGCAAAATTTTAATCCTAGTGAAATACTTATTTCAAAACAGAAGAAATTAAATTTCTTATCAAAATTTAACAATAACTTTCAATTGTTTTTTCTAGAGGACTGGGTATATCAATATGATTTTGCAATAGAATCTCTTTGCAGTCATTTCAAAACAAAATCATTAAAAGGTTTTGGTGTAGAAAAATTAAAAGATGGACTTGTTTCTGCTGGAGCTATAATGCACTACTTGAGTGAGACTCAACATCAGAAAATCAATCACATTACTTCAATAAAAAGAATTCCAAAGGATGATTATGTATGGATGGATGGATTTACAATTAAAAATTTAGAAATTTTTCAGTCATTCTCCAGGGAAGGTAAAAGCTTAATCGATGTAATTGATAAAACTATTTCTCCCATGGGAGGCAGACTTCTTAAGAGATGGGTTGCTTTACCATCCAAGAATATTAAGTTAATTCGAAAGAGGCATATGATAGTTAAATATTTGGCAGATAATGAAACTTCATTAAACAGTATACAAGAAAACATTAAGGAAATAGGAGACTTAGAGAGATTAATTTCAAAAGTTGCTACAGGCAAAATAAATCCAAGAGAAATTGTTCAATTAAAAAATTCACTAGCAGCAATAGAGCCTATTAAAAAATTAATAAAAAAAACAAAAGAAAAATCTTTAAAGGAGCTATCAAATTCTTTGGATAATTGTAATCAACTAAGGAAACTTATTGAAAAAACATTAAATGAAGAAGCTCCAGTTAGTATTTTAAAAGGAAATTCTATTTCCTTAGAATTTTCTAAAGAATTAAAAAACTTGCGTGGTATAGCATTTTCAAGTAAAGATTTTTTAAATAAAATGTTGCAAGAGCAAAGTGAAATTACAGGAATACCTTCATTAAAGATTTCTTCTAATAATGTTTTTGGTTATTACATTGAAGTTAGAAACACCCATAAGGATAAAGTCCCAGAACAGTGGATAAGAAAACAAACTTTAGTGAATGCTGAGCGTTATATTACTGATGATTTAAAAAAATATGAATCAAAAATTTTAGGAGCAGAAGAGAGAATTTTAAAACTTGAAATAGAGATATTTCAAGGCCTTATTAATAAAATGCATAAGTATATTAAAACAGTTCAAAATAATGCTTTAATTATTTCCCAATTAGATTGTTTCTCATCATTTGCTCAAACTGCTAAAGAAAATAGTTATTGTATGCCAGATATAGACGAATCATATGATATAAATATTGTTAAGGGAAGACATGCAGTCATAGAAGCACAGTTGGCAGCTGAAAACCCTTATGTAGCAAATGATTTATTTTTAGACAGAGAAAAGCAGCAGATAATTATGATTACAGGGCCAAACATGTCTGGAAAATCTGCTCTTTTAAGACAAACTGCATTAATAGTTGTTATGGCTCAGATTGGATCCTTTGTTCCTGCAGAAAATTTAAAAATGGGAATAATTGATAAAATTTTTACTAGAGTTGGCGCTAGCGATAATATATCTATGGGAGAATCTACTTTTATGGTAGAGATGAATGAGGCAGCTACAATTCTTAATAATATTTCTGATAGAAGTTTAATACTCCTTGATGAAATTGGTAGAGGGACTAGTACATATGATGGAATTTCAATAGCTTGGGCTATTAGTGAATTTATTCATGACCATTCAACTAAAGCAAAAACTCTTTTTGCAACACATTATCACGAGCTTAATGAAATGACTTTATCATATGATAGAATCAAAAACTTCAATGTTTCTATAAAAGAAGAAAAAAATGATGTTTTATTTTTAAGGAAGTTAATTCCTGGGGGCAGTGAACATAGTTTTGGTATACATGTTGCAAAAATGGCTGGAATGCCAAGAAAAGTCTTAAATAAGGCTAATTCTATATTGAGAAAACTAGAAAAATCTCATTCTAATGAACAACTTAATAAAGATATAAAATCAATTAAGAGTGATATTCAATTAGAATTTTTTAAACTTGATGATCCAGCTTTAGAGGAAATAAAAGAGGAGTTGTTAGATATTGATATTAATTCAATTACTCCTATGGAAGCATTATTAAAATTAAGTGAAATAAAAAGGAAAATTAACGATTCAAAAGATTAGAAGAGTACAATCGTTTTTTTAAAATTCCCTTTGCTTTTACCTAAATTGTTATAAATTTGCATCCGCACTAAGACAGTGTACGTTCATTTAAATAGTGCGAAAGTAGCTCAGGGGTAGAGCATCACCTTGCCAAGGTGGGGGTCGCGGGTTCAAATCCCGTCTTTCGCTCCAGAAGATGCTATTCTATATAATGCTGAAGTGGTGGAATTGGTAGACACGTTGGACTTAAAATCCAATGGATAGTAATATCCGTGCGGGTTCAAGTCCCGCCTTCAGTACAAAGGAGGGTTAATCATTAGATTGGCCCTTTTTTTATTGCTTTTATATTTATTATCTTTAATAAATTACAAGCTTTCTAGTTGCTATAATATTAT
>Ga0209554_1000180_pt1 | contig 51282 bp, 55 predicted proteins | sample MarorgKNORR_S2LV_5_FD_188221 | JGI IMG/M metagenome (GOLD analysis project Ga0209554, IMG submission 188221) | Marine microbial communities from the Southern Atlantic Ocean, analyzing organic carbon cycling - Bottom_A/KNORR_S2/LV (SPAdes) (version 2) | ecosystem: Environmental > Aquatic > Marine...
CAGGTAGTTTTCCAGCTGGATGATTCTTGATGCCGTCAGGCCAGGTAACCGGCCATCTCTGAGTCTGGATCGAACAGGAAACTCCGCCAATAGTCTGCTTTCAGCCATTCCGCAGCCTCCTGCCAAGCTTTAACAGCTTCAGAGGCGTTGTCCAGTGCGGCGTTCCGCTCGCTGGTCTGGTCCAAGTAGGCCGTCAGATCGGCGCGGAACGCACCATATTCAGTGTACGCCCGTTCCCGGATCTTATTCAGGACCATTGAGCCCGCCTCAATCACGGCCGGAGCGCACCCGGCCAAGTCCCGGGCCATCTCGTTCAGTTCTTCCTCGATGTTTATGATGGGCCGGATCCCCCTGGCGTCGCGGTAACCTGACGCGTCGTCCGGCGGTTCCAGTGGTGTTGTGTAGAACTTTAAGATCTCCAAACACGCATCGTTAACGTCAAAGGGCGGCCGGCCTCGCGGAGGTTCATCGTCCAAGCGAGCCAGAGCTCCGGTGTCGATCACCACCATCTTTCCACTTCCAGGCTGGTAGAAAATGTTTTGAGGCCGCAGGTCCAAGATGACGTAGCCGGCGGATAGGTAGACTTCCTCCAGGTCCAACAATCCATTGTGGACTGGATGCTCCGGCACTGAGCTGGGACGGACCAAGGGAAATAACGTAAACAGGTTCTGTCCCACCCCGATGGGAACCCCCTTGAACTTGGACATCATGTCGCCCAACAGGGGTATGCCGCTGGCCCGCTCCTCCACCAGAACTTGGTACTCTTTGCCCAACTCGTCGCCGAAGAACGCGTCGTGATTGCCGCGTTCGGTGTAGCCAAGTATGGGGGAGATCAGGTTGGTTGAGTAACCTATCTCTTCATAGGCCTGCAGGACTTTTTCGGTCCGGGCTTCGATGGCATGGTGCTGGCCCCGGCTGATCGCTTGGGGCACGGGCCGTTTGATGGCCACCTGGTTGCCTGACTCCCGGTCAACGGCCGCCCTCACCTCATAGTCGGCTCCGGCGCCAAGCCGTCCGGTTATCTCGTACCGGTCTAGGTCGACCTTCTCCAATGATGTTGCTCCAGGCGCCAGATGAAATCAGTGCCGTAACGCGGGCTGGTTAACCGGCGGCGCGTCCGCTGAAAACCCGGTTAATCGAGTCCAAAAACCCGCTCCAGAGGCCGTTTGGATGGTACCCCTTGGCCTGGGAAAATGCAACAGATATCGGAGCCTGCAGCCGTGTGGCGGCACCGTGCTTGGACCGATGCCGCTATGGGTTTTCCGGCGCCCGGTACAGCAGGGTGACCCACTCTTCCTGAGGCCACTCGCTGATCAGCGTGAAGCCCAATGGTTCGACCGCGCCGGCCACTTCGTCTTTCTGGGTCATCAGCAGACCGGAGGCGATGAACAACGCGCCCGGCTTCAGAGCCGTCAGGATAAAGGGACACCGGTCGGCGACGCCCCTGGCCGAGATATTGGCCACTGCCAAGTCGAACTCACCGGCTGGGGCTGTTGGATGGGGCACGGAACCCTTAACCAGTCTGACCTGTTTGTTGATGCCGAGCCTTCGGAAGTTGCGGCGGGCCGCGGATACGGCCTGTGAGTCGATGTCCAAGGCGGTTACTAGTTCCGCGCCCAGCTTCATGGCAGTGATGGTCAATATGCCCGAGCCGGTTCCTAGGTCCAAGACCGTCATCCCTGGCGTGATGTGCTGCTCCATGGCCTCCATGCAGGTGGCGGTGGTCGGGTGATATCCGGTACCGAAAGCGATGCCAGGATCAAGCTCGATCACGATGTCGTCTGGACCTGCGGTTGAGTCCAATTCCAGCCATGTGGGCTTGATGACCAGACGCTTGCCGATGCGCAGGATCCTGAAATGGGACTTCCAGGAATTCATCCAGTCTTCGTCGTCGGGAAGATCGCGGATGTTGAGGTCGCCGATGGGTTCGATGGCGCCCACCAACTTCACACCGACTTCGAGATGGGCCATCCGTTGTCTCGACCCGGTCGTCAGGTAGGTGCGCAACAAGACGCGTCCCTCGCCGGCCAACTCGGTGCTGAGCCCCTTGCCGTAGCGGCTGAAAAGATACGAGATGGGTTCGACGTATTCATGGGGTACGGTGATGCTTAATTCTTGCCAGGCCACCGGCCCTCCTATTCTTTAAAAGCGTCAAATAAAAAAACCCGTAGGACCAACGATCCCCGGGTCTGTCGTCACGGGATACGGGTCTGCGATTTACGGGAATCTATCAACCCAGCCCTTCTTTGATATTTTCGAATATACCCTTATCTTCGCCGTCCTGGGAACCGCCTTTAGGGGAACTACCGTTCGAGTCGGTGAATGATTCGGCCAATTCTTGGAGCAGTTCCTGTTGGCGGTTGTTCAACGAACCGGGCACCCTTACGTCCACCGTCACCATTAGGTCGCCCCTCCGGTTGCCGTGGAGATGTGGCACACCCTTCCCCTTGATGCGGAACTCGGTGCCGGGTTGTGTTCCCTGAGGGAGTTTCAGGTCTTCGTCCTTGCCATCCAGTGTGGGGATGGATTTGTGGGCGCCCAAAGCTGCTTCGGCTATGTTCACCGGCAATACATAGGTCAGATCGAAGCCCTCGCGGTCGAAATATTGGTGTTCTTGCACATCGATGTACACGTAGAGATTACCGGTCCCGCCGCCTTCCCGGCCTGCGTCACCCTCGCCGGTGAGGCGCACTTGCATGCCGCTTTCGACCCCGGCGGGAATGTTCACGGCGATCTTTCGGGTCTTGCGTTCCTTGCCTCCGCCCCGGCAATTAGAGCAGGCGGTCTTGATGATGGTGCCCTTTCCCGAGCAACTGGTACAGGTGATCACCTGGGTGAACTGGCCGAATACGCTGCGTTGGGCGCGCCGCACCTGGCCGTTGCCCTTACAGGTACTGCAAGTCTCGAGGGGTGTGCCAGGTTCGTTTCCGGCGCCGGAGCAGACGCCGCAGTCCTCGAGACGGGTCAGATCGATCTCGCGTTCCGCGCCGAACACCGATTCTTCGAAACTCAGTACAACCCGGTGTTGTAGGTCGCTTCCCCGCTGCGCCCGGCTGCGGCGGCCCGACCCACTTCCGAAGAATGAGTCGAAGATGTCGCCAAAACCGCCGAAACCTTCGAACCCGTCGAAGGGCTGTCCGGACCCGCCGTTGCCGCTTACACCGGATTTGCCGAATTGGTCGTACTGGGCTCTCTTGTTCGAGTCGGAGAGGACCTGATACGCCTCATTTATTTCCTTGAATTTCTCTTCGGCGTTGGCGCTCTTGTTGCGGTCGGGATGGAACTCCATGGCCTTCTTGCGGAAAGCCTTGCGGATATCCTCTTCTCCGACGCCCTTGCGCACGCCGAGTATGTCGTAATAATCCCCTTTAGCCATTCACGAACACCTTTGTGTTTCGTTCTCCAAGTTGATTTTAATTATACCGGACCTTGCTGATCTGCTACAGGCCATTATAAAGCAGGCACGGTTGCCGCTCAAGAGCAGGGGCGCCCCGGCCCGGCGGCAGGTCCTGTTGCTTGGTCTTACGACGGGCGGGGGTAATCCGATTCCTGTTTGCGTAGCCGTAGCGTCGAATCGGTGAGATTACCAGGGGTTGCCTAGGCGGCTTTCGCCTTGACACCATCTAGCCATCTGGTTAGGATGATATTTGGGAGTAATAGCTCCTTTAAATAGGCACACTAGGCGGAAAGGAATAGGTGATTACCGTGGAGATTATCATCGTCATCCTAGCCGTCCTGGCGGCCGCAGGGATAGGTGTTGCTACCTGGTTGACTCTCAAATCGCGAAATGACGCCGCGCAGGCACAGATCGCCGGAGATAGCGCTAAGGGTATTATCACCCAGGCTGAAGAGGATAGTAGAAAAGTCCTCTTGGCGGCCCAGGAAGAGGCATCAAAACTACGTAACGCAACCGAATCGGACCTCAAAGACCAACGCCAAGAGTTCCACCGCATGGAAAGCAGGCATCTGCAGCGGGAAGAACAATTGGAGCGGAAAGTAGAAGCCCAGGAAGAAAGGGAACGTGAGCTAGCCTCACTGGAGACGGAAGCAGAAGGGGCGAGGAAAGAAGCCGAGGAACTTAAGGCGGAACAGTCCAAAGCCCTGGAACAGGTGGCAGGCCTCAGCGTGGACGAGGCCCGTGAACAGGTCGTACGGCGCGGTGAAGAAGAAGCCGTGCATGACCTGGCCAAGCGGTATTACGAGCTGGAGAAGCAGTACAAAGAGAAAGCCACCGTGAACGCTCGTAAGATCATCACAGTGGCTATCAACCGTCTCGCAACCGACGTAGTTTCAGAAATTACCACTTCAACAGTTTCCCTGCCCAACGATGAGATGAAAGGTCGTCTTATCGGCCGCGAAGGGCGCAATATTCGGACACTGGAAGCCCTCACCGGAGTGGATGTCATCATCGACGACACTCCAGAGTCAGTGACTGTATCTTGTTTCGACCCGGTCAGGCGGGAAGTTGCCCGTTTGGCCTTGGAGAAACTGGTCTCGGACGGGCGTATTCAGCCTGCCCGGATCGAAGAAATGGTCAACCGGGCCACGGAAGAGATCGACCAGACGATATTGAAGGCCGGCGAACAGGCCACCTTCGATGCCGGGGTCAGCGGCCTGGATTCGGAGTTGATCCGGTTACTGGGTCAGCTCAAATACCGCTACAGTTACGGGGAAAACGTGCTGCAACACTCCATTGAAGTCTCGTTGCTCTCCGGTATGCTGGCGGCGGAAGCCGGCGCCAATGTACAGGTCGCCAAGATGGGCGGTCTGCTGCATGACATCGGTAAAGCGGTGACCCACGAGGTCAACGGCCCCCACGCTGAGATCGGCGCCGAGATCGCCCGGAAGCACGGCATCAACCATAGCTCATACCGGGGGATACTGGAGCACCACAGCGACGACCACGAGACCGTCGAGTCGTTCTTGGTGGCCACAGCCGACGCCATCAGCGCATCGAGGCCCGGTGCGCGCAGAGAGTCCCTGGAGCTGTACGTAAAGCGGCTCAAGGAGCTTGAAGCGGTCGCCACCAGCTTCACCGGGGTTGAACGCGTCTTCGCCATCCAGGCGGGACGTGAGGTCCGGGTGATGGTTAAGCCAGACGACCTGAACGATATCGAAGCCGCCGAATTGGCGCGGAACATCGCCAAGAAGGTGGAGGAAGACCTGGTCTTCCCCGGTCAGATCAAAGTGACCGTGATTCGGGAGACCCGGAACGTGGAATACGCCAAGTAGCCGCTCAACAGAGTGACAACCAGGCAAAGATCAAGGGGATCCAGAAGCGGGAGTGACCGTCTGCTGGGTCCCTTTTGTAGTCTCAGACTAATCTTATAGGCGCATATAGATCAAGGAGCAGCGGTTCTTGCGTATACTGATGATAGGAGACGTGATCGGGAAGCCCGGCCGGGACGCGGTGCGGGCCCTGTTACCCGATCTCAAGCACGAAAAGTCCATCGACTTTGTGATCTGCAATGGCGAGAACACGGCCGGCGGCTACGGCATCACCGCCGATACCGCGGCGGAACTCCTGGATAGCGGCGTGGATGTGCTTACTTCCGGCAACACATCTGGGACAAGAAAGAGATCATCCCGCTCATGGATGAAGGACTACCACTGATTCGGCCGGCCAACTACCCTGATGCCCCCGGCAAGGGCCACATTTATAAGGACGGGGTGACCGTGGTCAACCTGATGGGCCGGGTGTTCATGGCACCGTTGGACTGCCCATTCAGAGCCGCAGACGCGCTCCTGGAAAAGTTGAAAGAAGAGGGCGGAAGCAAAGTGATTATCGTGGACTTCCATGCTGAGGCCACATCGGAGAAACAAGCCATGGGATGGTATCTTGACGGACGGGTCAGCGGCGTGTTTGGCACCCATACACACGTCGGAACTGTGGATGCCAAGATACTGCCCAAGGGCACGGCCTACCTGACAGACGTCGGTATGACCGGCCCCCAGGATTCAGTGATCGGATCGAGCGTGGAAACCGTATTGGAGCGCTTCTTGACCGCCCTGCCTAACCGGTTGTCGGTGGCGGATGGGCCCTGCATTCTGAACTCAGTCTTGGTGGATGTGGACGAAGAGACCGGCAAAGCTTCCCTGATAGAGCGAATAGATAGGACCGTGAACTGATTTGGGCGCGACTATAGACCTGCACCTGCATACCCTGGCTTCAGACGGGCGATTGACGCCCACCGAGTTGATTCAACTGGTGGCCAAGCAGGGACTTAAGACTATCTCCATCACCGACCATGACAGCACGGAAGGACTTGCGGAGGCCTATGAAGCGGCCAAAGAATTTCCGGACCTGAGGATCATTCCAGGCATCGAGATGAGCGCGGACCTTCCCGGAAACGAAGTCCATGTGCTGGGCTATTTCTTGGACTACCACGATGTGGAATTTCAGGCGTCTCTAACCGAATTCCGAAGGGGCCGCGTTGACCGGGCCCAGATCATGGTGGAAAAATTGGAAGCCTTGGGGAAGCCTGTGGACTGGGAGCGAGTCCAACACTTCGCCGGAGACGGTTCGGTCGGAAGGCCCCACATAGCTTTGGCCATGGTCGAGGCGGGTTATTTCAAAGAACCTAAAGAGGCCTTTGAAGAGTACTTGGGCAACGACGGTTTGGCGTACTACGACCGACCCAAGCTGAACCCGATCGAAAGCGTCGAGATGATAACCCGGGTCGGCGGCGTGCCGGTCCTAGCTCACCCCACATTTATGAACGATATGGAAGGCGGTATTGCCGAACTCAAGAAATCGGGGCTGTTGGGGATGGAGGTCTATTACGCGCAGTACGATGATGACACCGTACGGCACCTGGCCAGGCTGGCCCGTGAATACGACCTGATCCCTTGTGGCGGCAGCGATTACCACGGCCTTGGCAACGCGGGAGAACCCCTGCCCGGCACACTGGGACCGCCAGAAGAGACCATCGGGCTGTTGGAAGATGCGGCTGCAAAGGCCAGAACGGAATAGACAAGTTCAGAAAGCTAGGGTAGTCTCCGAATAATGGACATCGCCGCGCTGTACATAGGTGCATATCTGTTGGGCTCCATCCCGACGGCCTACCTCATCGGCAGGCTCGTACGGGGCGTAGACATTCGCGGCTATGGCAGTGGCAATGTGGGCAGCGCCAACCTCTGGGAGCATGTTGGGAAACGGTGGGTCTACCCCGTGGCGATGGCCGAGATATTCATCAAGGGCGCACTACCGATCTGGGTGGCCCTGTATGTGCTAGACATCGACCGGTCGTCCGCGCTCCTCATCGGCCCGCCCCTACTAGCAATAGCCGGCAACAACTGGTCGATATTTCTGAAGCTCCAAGGTGGGCGTGGCATCGCCGTGGCCGGCGGGACCCTGGTGGCTTTGTCGCCTATCCTGGCCATCTCCGTCGCCGCCATATCCATATTAGGCTGGAAGATCACCAAGAGTTCTGGGCTCTGGGTGCTCATCTCCCTGATGACGCTGCCCCTCATTGCCTATCTGGCCCACGATAATCTGAACCTGGTCTGGTATTGCTTCGGGCTGCTTGGTATCGTGGCCCTGAAGCGGCTATCGGCCAATTGGACGCCCTTTCCGGCAGACGTTTCCCGCAAGAAAGTTTTGTTCAACCGGCTGTTCCGGGACCGGGACGTGTCGGACCGCACCGGGTGGGTGCGGCGCATCCCTGAAGGCTCCTCCTGAATCTAATAGAACAGGGACATTCAGGAAGAAAGACTAGGGCGAGACACTAGAAACTATGGAACAACAGACCGGCGCCAGCCAGGAAGAACAACAGACCGCGTACTGCGATTGGCACCCCAGCGTAGAGACTGGGCTGTCCTGCAGTCAATGTGGCCGAAACATCTGCACCCAGTGTCTGATACAAGCTTCCGTTGGAATCCGCTGCCCTGAGTGCGGCAGGGCCACCAAGATGCCGACGTTCGACGTTCAGCCGACCTACTACGCCAAGGCAGCGGGAGTTGGGGTTGGCGTGGCCATCGGCGGCGGGATCTTATGGATCATATTCAACGCGATCTTTGGTAGTTTCGGGATACTGTCTTCGATACCCGCCTTGGCTGTAGGCTACGCCGCCGGCGAACTGATCAGCAGATCGGTCAACGCCAAGCGGAGTAAAGGGCTGGCGTACATCTCCGCGGGCGCGGTGGTCGGCGCTTTTATCATCGCCTTACCGTCCGCTCCCCAGGTGGGCTTCTTTGGGCTAATCGTACTGGCCATTTCCATCTACACCGCCGTCCAACGGGTCAAGTAACTCCCGCCAGATACGCTCCACGGTCTGGCCCAACACGTCGCCTTCGAACCCTCTGCGGTGTAAGAACCCGCCCAATTTCCGGCGAAAGTCTCCGGCGTTGTCCACGGAAAGCTTGGATGCGTATTTCGAACCGGCTTGGTACGCGTTGGCCGAGGAATCGAATCCGGAGAGGGCTTCCCGAATCACCTCGCGGTCCACTCCCAGCTTCCGTAGCTCCTGCCGGATCACAGCCGGCCCCCGAGGCCGGAATCTCTCGCGCTGCTCCCGCCACTCCTTGGCGAAGGCTGCGTCGTCCAGCAGCCCTTGACTGCGGAGGTCAGACAGAGTGCGGTCGACGGCGTCCTGGGTGAATCGACCCGCCAGGCGGCGTTGCACCTCTTTCTCCGACCGCGACCGGTAGGAGAGCAGGCGAAGGGCCGCATTTTTTGCTTTGAGATACGAAGATTCGAGGTCTTCGTCCGAGTCTCGTCGTCCAAGCATAGAGGGATTCTCCACAAATATTGGGGCCAATGAAAACGGCCGCTTGGAGTGGTCAACCATGGTCCCCAGCGCGGCCGTTCTATCTTTACCTCTTAGTAAGCGTTTTGGCTCGGGCCTACTCTTCTTCTTCCTCTGGCTCTTGGAGCGCGGTGCCGGAAAGGATGTCCGCCACCGTATCTTTGGTCTGGGCCGGACCATCGTTGTTGCCCACCGCTTCCGCTTCTGGACCGGCTTCTGGACCTGACTCCGTGCCCGGACTGCGGAGACGGCCTTCCACCGAGGCGGCGATCTCTGGGTGCTGGGTCAGGAAGTCCTTGGAGTTTTCCCGGCCCTGGCCCAGCTTGGTGTCGCCGTAGGAGTAGAACGCGCCGGACTTCTTGATGATGCCCTGCTCCACTCCGATCTCCAAGATGTCGCCCATCTTGCTGATTCCCAGGTTGAACATGATGTCGAACTCAGCCACTCGGAAGGGGGCGGCGACCTTGTTCTTGACGACGCGGGCCCGCACCCGGTTGCCGATGACCTCGGCGCCCTGTTTGATGGACTCTACGCGGCGCAGGTCGATGCGTACCGAGCTATAGAACTTGAGGGCTCGTCCACCGGGAGTGACCTCGGGGCTGCCGTAGGTGACTCCGATCTTCTCCCGGAGTTGGTTGATGAAGATCACGGCGGTTTTCGACCGGTGAATCGAGCTGGTTAACTTGCGCAGGGCCTGGGACATGAGCCGGGCCTGCAAGCCGACGTGGGCGTCGCCCATGTCGCCTTCGATCTCTGCCTGTGGCACCAGGGCGGCCACGCTGTCGATCACCACCGCGTCCACTGCTCCGCTGCGGACCAGTTGCTCAGTGATGTCCAGAGCCTGCTCGGCGCTGTCTGGCTGAGCGATGAGCAGGTCGTCTAATATGAGGCCGCAGTTGCCGGCATAAGTGGGGTCAAGGGCGTGCTCAACGTCGATGTAAGCCGCTATCCCGCCCAGTTTCTGAGTCTCGGCCATGATGTGGATGGCCAATGTCGATTTTCCGGCTGACTCAGCGCCGAAGACCTCAGTGACACGGCCTCGGGGTATCCCGCCGATGCCCAACGCGATGTCCAAAGCGAGAGAACCCGTGGGGATGCACTCGGTGGCCAGGGAGTCGGAGATCTCGCCCAGGCGCATCACGGCGCCCTTGCCGTGGTCTTTTTCGATCTGTCCCAGCGCCATCTCCAGGGCTTCGCGCTTGAGTTTGTCCGTTTTGTCTGTCTTATCTGTGCTCGTCATCCTCACCCATCCTTAATCCAGCGTCAGGCGTTTTCCGCCAGCCGTTCGTTGTTAGGTCAGCTTCCGCCGGTCCAGTACGCGGGGCATCCTAACATTCCGTCCCACCACCCAACAAGGAGACATTGTCAGTACGTATGTTCGAGTATTTGCGGACTGCCGGAGATGAGGGCCAACTGGCCCTATCTAGAAGTCTCAAGTGCCGCCTTTGAAGCCGATGGTTACGACTCCATTCTCCACAATCACCGGCGTGACCCTTTCTCCGGCGGTCAGTTCCAACAAAGCGGGAATCTGGTCGGCCTGCTTGGAAAGATCGATCTCCGTGTACTCCACTTTGCGCTGGCGATAATCCATCTTGGCGGCCGAGGAAAAGGCGCAATCTGGGTGGGTATAGATGATAGTGCTTGCTTGGGTCACGTTTGACTCCTGAGATTTACCTGGATTGTTCTTGGACCAAAATGGGGTTACCGGGGATTACCCGACATAACCTGAATCTGACGGTAATTGTACGGCTGGCCCGCCGATTCTTCAACGAGCAGGGCCGATGCCGGCGTTGATTCTGACATGCTTGGATGTAGCCCGACCCTCGCGGAATGGTATGCTGTAGGCACACAATCGGCAATCATGCTTCACACTTGCTCTGAAAGGTTTCCCCTTTGACTGACCACACCCAAGACATCCCACATCCGGAGAGCCTGGCGGCTCTGGCGAGCCTATTGGACCAGTACGCCACCGGCTCCGGCCGAATCACGCCGCGGCCCAGAGGCGCCCGGTTGAGTGAGGACGTCAGGACTATGCTGGCAGATGCCATAGCTGCCGTTGAAAGCGCGGCGAGCAGTGCGGGACCGGCCGCGGACCTCCTGGTTTACGGCAACGGCTGCTACGCAGTCGGACGGCACGCCGACGCTTCTGGTGTTTACCTGTCCATCTTGGAGGATGAGCCGTCCAACGCAGAAGCCCGCTTCAATCTGGGGCTGGCCTATCTGCGCCTGCGGAGTCCGGAGGACGCGGTCCGGGAGTTTACCGGCCTGTTGGTCCAAGAACCCCTCCTCGCCGAGGCTTTCTACCAACGGGGCAACGGCAACGACGACTTGGGCCAGACGGAGAGAGCTCTGGCGGACTATGAAAGGGCGATCGAGTTGGACCCGGAGTACGTTCAAGCCATGTATAACCGGGGCATCTTGCTGGCCAAAGCAGGACGGCATGAGGAGGCGGTGGCCCAGTTCGACAAGGTTAATGACATGAGGCCCGACATTTCTAACTCCTACTTGAACCGCGGGGCCTCATTGGACGAATTGGGACTCCATGAAGAGGCCATCACCGCCTTCACCAGGGCGGCTGAACTGGACCCGGATAATGCCATGGCTCTGTTCAACCGGGCCAGAACCAACTATTACCTGGGCAATCTGCACGATGCTCTGGCAGATTACAGCGAGGTGATTCAGCTCACCCCAGACGACGCGGAAGCATTCAACAACCGGGGCCTGACATTCGATGCCTTGGGCGACTACGATAACGCGATCGAGGACTTCGATTCGGCCATCGAACTGCGCCCGATTTTCGCCGAGGCCCACAGCAACCGTGGCGCCGTTCTGGAGATCACTGGAGACCTGGACGCTGCGTTGGAAGAATACAGGCATTCGCTGGAAGATGACCCCGAGTTGGCATCCGCCCATTACAACGCCGCCAGGCTCTACTCACGGACGGGAGATGTCGCCGCTTGCCTGACGCACCTGGACCGGGTCCTGGAGATCGCGCCACAACTGGCTGAGGACGCCGCCCATGACGAGCATCTGGGTTGGGCCTTGGAGATCCGGAATCTGCGCCGGGAACAAGGGCCGGAAGGGGCCGAAGAAGACAGGGGATAACTCCCGATTCTAGCGAGGGCCGGAGGTGGCGTGGCCCAGTTCTCCGTCGTCGTCTTCCAGACCGTCTTCATCTTCGGTGTCTTGGTAGACGGGGTGAGAGGCAAGAGATAGCCGCCTCCGCCGGGTGAACATGCTTCGAAGCAGCACCAGCGACGCCAGGATCACCAGCCCTGTGACTATATCGCGCTCGATCTGGTAGTACTGGCTGATGGCCAGCATAACTAGAAAGCAGACCAATACTCCCCAGGTCGACCGCAAGGTCGAATGGCGCATCAGCAAGACGGTAGCCACACCAGCGGCGAACCCCAGCGCAGCCAACGCGGGCATCAGGGCCAGCGAAACACCCATCAACGGGGCCATGCCGTCGCCGCCCTTGAACCGGGTGAACACCGACTTCCAATGACCTACGACGGCGGCCCCGCCGGCCACCAAAATCAGCGCCGGAGGAACGCCGAGAGCCCAAGCAGAGAATACGGCGGCTGAGCCTTTGGCCACGTCTCCAATCAGGACAAGCGCGCCGGTGCGGTGTCCCACGTTAAAGAACACGTTAGCGGTCCCGGCCAGGGTACTGCCGGTGGTGAATACGTCGATGCCACGGAGGCGTGAGGCGATCTGGGCGAAGGGAATCGCGCCCAAAAAATACCCGACAGCGATCGCCAGCACCATTTTCTCGACAAGCTGCAGGCCTTCGATCATGAAGGGCTTTGGTCCTTGGGAGAGGTGGTGGCCGCAGGCTGGCAGGTGAGGGATGTTGTTAGAGTTGACGTGGTCATAGTTTGATCGAACCGGAAACTCTAGGTAGTTCTGTTCCAATCATATACCCGGCGAGGGTATGGCGATAGGGAGGTAATTTCGGGACCGCCTAAGTCTGGGAACCTCGGGACCATAGCTCAGGCCCGTTTTTTGCCAACGAAGAGCCAGTAGCCCAATTCCCCTGCCGTGACCATGTCTCTGACCTTGGTCACAAGCTCCGGCGACCGCTCCAGTTGACCATCTCCAGGGGGAGCGCCGCTCATGCGCTGGAAGGCCAAGAAGGCAGCCAGTTTACCTTGGACCTCTTCCAGTATCTTGATGATCTCACTCGAGGCGTCCAGCCGTTCAGTGACTTCGAACCCGCCATCTTCCAGCAGGTCTACATAGCCATCGGCAGTGAGGGCGCTGGTCATGCACAGGACTTGGCCAAGATCGCCTTGCAACTCGGTTGGAAGCGAGCCAGGTTCGATGGTGACGTCGCTCAGGCCGAACCTGCTTCCGGGCTTTAGGAGCCGGGCGGTCTCGGCCACGGCTTGGTCTTTGTTGATGAACAGGCTCATGGAGCACTCGCAGACCGCGGCATCAAAGGCCCCGGTCCGTAGGGGCAGGCATTCGGCGTCACCCCGGACGAAGCGGGCGCGGCCTGAATCGGGCGCGGCGTCGTGGGCATGGCGCACGGCCTCGGCGCCGAACTCAACCCCCAGCACGCTGCAACGGAATACCCGGCCCAACGCCTGGGCGCTCTCTCCCCGCGCGCTGGCCAGGTCGGCCACCACGTCGCCGGACTCCAGGCCCATGAGGCGACCCAGCTTGTTGGTCAGGCCCAGCCCTCCTGGGTGGAGGGTGTCGCCCATGATCAGCTTGGCCATGTCCGACTGATAAAGGTCGGCGCAACATGCCTTGGCTTCAGCTTCGCTCTGCAAACCTAGATAATCTCCTAGTCGTCCGCGGACGCCGGCGTTGGGTTATTGATCTGCTCAGCGAGCCGGATCTTTTTCCTGGCGTTATCCAGCTTCTGTTCTCCGACCAACTGGTCCCGGATCTCCTCCCGGTATCCCACGGAATTATAGGCGCAGAAGGGTATGATCCGGCCGTCGGGCACCAGGATGCCAACGCAGCACTTCATCACCTGCTTCACGTTGAAGGTCCAAGGGTCCAAGAAGTCTTTGATGGCGATCTGGAAGATGTGGTCTTTCAGGTGAGACAACTCGTAGCCCAATTCCATCCCCGGACCGCAGGCGCATTGGAACTGGTCGGCGGTCTGCTCCGACCCGGCAACCGCCGATGCCGACCAGAGTCCTTCCAGCGCCTTTTGTACGTCCGCTGAATTCGTGGGCTTGGGCAGGGCGCGGTTGGTGATGTAGTCCAGGTATTTATCGATGTCCAACAACCGGGGCAGCGGGACCGTGGTCTCACCGTCCACGAAGACTTAGGAGTTCACCTGGCAGGTTGGGAAGCAGCAGGGCACGGGCACGAAATCTTCCAACACGAACCGGCCGTCGCTCTGATCGACGATGCCGTGAATCACGTCTGAGATGGTCCCGTTCCATGGGGTCGAAATCGATGTGCCGCCCAACGTGGGTTACCGGCTGGAACACCACGCCGCGCACAGCCGGGTGTTCCAGTCCGAATTTTAGGATGGCGCCCACCTCGTCGGTATTCACGCCCCGTTCGATGGCGGCGACCAACACGGCGTCCATGCCTTTCTCGGCCAACCGGTCGAGCGCCTTGAGTTTCATATCCAGGAAGTCTTCGCCGCGGATGGTCAGGTAGGTCTCCGGGCGGAGGCCGTCGAACTGGAAATAGATCACCGGGTTTTGCTTGGCCAAGTCGTCCAGGAATTTGTCGTCCCGGGCGATGCGGACACCGTTGGTGTTGACCATGATCTGCCGGATGCCCCGGTCCTTGGCGGCCTGAATCATCTCCATCAGGTCGGGGTGAATGGTCGGCTCACCACCGCTGAATTGAATGACCTCTGGGTCGCCTTCTGTCTCCACGAACCGGTCCAGCATGAACTCGACCTGTTCCATGGTCAGACTGTAGCCCACCCCCGCGTTGGCGAAACACACGGGACAGTTCAAGTTGCAGCCTGTGTTGACCTCGATCAGGGCCAGGCAGATGTGCTGCTTGTGTTCGGGACAGAGGCCGCAGTCCAACGGGCAGCCGTCCTTAACCTCAGTGCTGAATTCCAGAGGGATGGTGCCCGGTTTATTGAACTAGACCGAGTCCACGTACATCTGGGCATCGGAACTGATGATGCCCTTGAACCAGCCGTGGGTTGGGCACCGTTTCCGCATGTAGACTTTGTTGTCCTGGATGATTATCTGGGCGTCTATCACAGTTTTGCACTCGGGACAGATGCTGCGCGTCAATTCATGGAAAATGTAGTCCGCGTCCTGTTTTACCCTGACTTTTCCTTTATCTGCGGGTTTGACGATTTGGATTCCCCCTTGTCAGATGTCGTATCTAGGGACCAACACCGTATATCAAGCCGGCGTCTTGTATACTTCGGATGCATCTCGCAATCATTAGATTCATAGGGTTTCCCGCCTGTTTCGTCAAGGGAAACCGGTTTTAAAGAGGCCAACAATGACGACCGATTCAACCTTGTCCGGCGTGGCGGTGCTGGACCTGACCCAGATCATGGCCGGGCCCTTCTGCACCATGGTGCTGGCCGACATGGGCGCCGATGTGATCAAAGTCGAGAGGCCCAACGGCGGCGATGACCAACGCCGCATGGGCCCGCCCTTTATAAAGGACTGGTCTGCCGGGTTCCTGGCCCTAAATAGGAACAAACGCAGCCTCGTTCTGGACCTCCGGAGCGAGAGCGGGCCGGCCGTTTTCAAGCGGCTGGTGGAAGATGCTGACGTGGTGGTGGAGAATTTCCGGCCCGGCGTCATGGACCGGCTGGGCCTGGGCTACGAGACCCTGGCGGCCATCAAGCCCAGCTTGGTCTACTGCTCGATCTCCGGCTTCGGCAACACGGGGCCGGATGCCGCCAAGGGCGGGTTCGACCTGGTGGCCCAGGGAGTGAGCGGGCTGATGAGCATCACCGGCCACCCTGAGATGCCGCCGGCCAAGGTGGGCGTGCCCATCACGGACATCTCGGCCGGGGTACTGGCGGCCAACGGCATACTCTGCGCCTACATCCATGCCCTGAAGACCGGACAAGGGCAGCAGGTGGACACTTCGCTGATGGAGGCCGGAGTGGCCTATACCGTGTGGGAGTCGTCGGTCTATTTCGCCGACGGCGAGATACCCGGCCCCCTGGGTTCGGCCCACCGGGTCTCGGCCCCCTACCAAGCGCTCCGCACCAAGGACGGCTACCTGAACATCGGCGCGGCCACCCAGCCCACCTGGGAGCAGCTATGCCGGGCCATCGGCCTAGAGGCCTTGATCGAGGACCCGCGCTTCAAGCTCCCCGGCGACCGCAAAGTCCGCCAAGACGAATTGGCCTCGCTGCTGGAGGAGACTTTCACCACCGACACCACCAACAACTGGCTCAAGATGTTGGAAGAAGCGGGCGTGGTGGCCGGGCCCATCTACAACATGGACCAGGTCTACAAAAACCCGCAGGTACTGGCCCGGAAGATGCTGGTCGACCTGGAAGACCCGGACCTGGGCACCATACATAACATCGGCATCCCAGTGAAACTGTCAGCCACCCCCGGCCAGATCCGCACCCGCGCCCCAATGCTAGGCGAACACAGCACAGAAGTCCTGCTGGAACGCGGCTTCAGTAAGGCGGAGGTGGGGAAGTTGGTGGAGGCTGGAGTGGTGGTGGAGAACCAGGGGCCGGGGACGCGGCGGTAAGGTTATCGGGAGCGGAAGTCTTTCGGGCCAGTTCGATTAGTAGATATATACAAACTATGATGACGTTCGGGGTAGCAAGAAAGGCCACAGCCAATGGATCAAAATTCTACGGACGGGAGAATATGCCCATACGATTCTTTCAGTTTCCCATTCAACAGGAGTTGTTGGATGGTATTACTAACGACCACGGTGATTCGTTTACCGGTGCGCGTAAATCCTAGCATTCGGGCGGTTTCTACTACCAATTCACGCTGAGTGCAACCGAACAATAGATTCGCTGTAGCGAGGACGATCGCTTTTAATTCGGTTGGGGCGATATGTTCGAAATTCTCATCTGGCGCATTACGTGGCGACCTGGAAAGCTGTGATTTCTTCGACCAAATAAACCGTTTGTCTCCCATGACGATTTTTCGGTGAATCGCATTAGCAATTGACCTTTGTATCCGTGTCCTAGTGGAACCTTTGACCCTCCCTAACCTATAACTTTCCCGGAGTCGGTCAATAACTACGTCTGTGTGGACCGGTCCTTCAATTCTTGCAATTTCGGCAATTCGCTCGATAAGAATCTTATTGGTTTCGGAGCCCAGTTCTTTTCCCTCTGGAACGTCCGCGGTTTTAGCCTGTCTGTATGATTTCAATTGCATGGTAATCGGACCTCATTTTGTAATGAGCTTATTGAAGAATTTTGGCCGATGTTTCTCCCACATCATCTAAATCTACGAATTGAGATGATTGAGCCGCTCTAACTTCGAAATTAGATGCGAGCTCAACCAGCGAGAAACCAACTCGGAGAACTGGGTTGTTTATCATTAAAAGACCGGGGATCGTACTGGTTATTTCATGAGCTCGGGGTACAAAATAAATCCAATAGGCGTTTCCCTTATTTTCAGCAACTCTCCGTTCTGCAGCACTCCAGAAGAATCTAACTCGCGTACTCGTTGAGGATTTAACTTCTATAAATAATTCTTCCCCTTCGGTGCTGAAGGACAGCACGTCGTAGCCAGCGCCAATGTCTCGTTCGCTAACCCGATCCACACATTCGCTGAGCTCGTGCTCGCCAGCGATAATTAGACGTTGCTTTTCGTATTCGACAACTAAGACTTCAGCTATCCTTGCTCGCTCCCGCTGATTATCCAGGTCTCGCCATAGCTCTTCTTCGGTCATTGTGCCAAAATCTATACCTGATTGGGAAATCCGTGCGAAAGTTGCCTGTTCCATGGTTAACAAATCGCTTCCATTAACCACTTGGAACTTGGCCAATCGCAATGATTGAAGGATCTTCAAACCGAATTCTTCATCTCGGTTTAAATGTTGCCCTACTGAGAACCTCCGGGTACCGTCAACCCAAGCGCCCATTCGTTTCATTTAATTCTGACCGTAGGTTGGGAGCCACTTGACGCATTATGATTCGGTCGTCGAGTTGACCAGAATTGGCAAAGTTGACTTTCTTGGACGGGGCGCTAACCCGCCGTCCGCCACGGGTGCCCGTCAGTCGTCTTTAAAAACTCTTCCACCAGCACTGGGCTCGAGACGATTACGCTGGGTGTGAACAACGCCCCTTCCTTTCCTTGGCGGTCTACTACTTTGGCGCCGGCTTCTTGGGCTAGGACTAGGCCGGTGGCCAAGTCCCAGGGCATGAGGGAGTGGTGGAAGTAGAGGTCTACTCTACCCGCAGCAGCGTAGGCCAGCCCCAGTCCCGAGGAGCCCATGAACCGGACGCTGTACATGCCTGGCCAGAGCGACCGGATCAGGTCCAGGGCGTACCCGGCTTTCTCGTCAACGTAGCCAAGGTCGCAGCACAGCAGGCTGCGGCTGAGTTCCGTGGTCTCCGAGGCTTTGATCTGGGCGCCGTTGAGAAAAGCGCCTTTGCCCTCCTCGGCAGTGAACATCTCCTCCCGCACCGGGTCGTAGGTCACTCCGGCGATGATATGGTCGTCCTTGGCCAGGGCAATTATCGTGCAGAAGTGGGGGATGCCGTGGGCGTAGTTTCGGGTGCCGTCCAAGGGGTCGACCACCCACTTGTAGGGCGAGTCGCCATCCACGGGCTTGGATTCCTCGGCCAGGATGCTGAACTCGGGAAACTCGCCGGTGAGCAGGTCAAGAATGGTCTTCTCGGCGGCCAGGTCAACATCGGTCACGATGTCCGAGCGGCCCTTGAAATGGACCTCGTGCTCTGAGTTGAACCGGTCCCGGATAATGGCTCCAGCCGCCCGCGCGGCCTCCAAAGCAACATCCATGGCCCCACGTCCATTCTTAGAAACCGGCAAATCATCAGGCATAAAAAACCCACTGTCTAAAATAAAAGAATCCGAAAAAGCCGAAGACCCTCGATGGAATCGGGGCTGAAAGCCGCAGGTCCCGATTTATCCGGACTGTCAGCTAACTAACCGAGCCCCATCTTCTCGTAGACCTCGGCGATGGTCTCCTGGGCGATGGCCCTAGCCTTCTTCCCGCCCTCGTGTAGTATCTCTTGGACGTAGCCGGGCCGGGCCTTGATCTCTTCCCGACGCTCCCGCAGGTCCTTCAGGTAGTCGTTGATGCTGTCAGCCAGGTGGCGCTTGCAATCGACGCAGCCCCTCGCGGCGGTGGTGCACTCATCGTAGACCGTTTGCGTGGCTTCCGTCCCGCTGAAGATCTTGTGCAGCGAGTAGACGTTGCAGACCTCCGGGCGGCCCGGGTCGTCGCGGCGAATCCGCTGCGGGTCGGTGAAGGCGGTCAGAACGCGCTTGGTGGTCTCTTCGGGCGTGGCGGCCAGGTCCAGGTGGTTATTGAGGGTCTTAGACATCTTGTTCTGGCCGTCCAGGCCTAACAGCAGCGGCGCTTCTGTGAGCTTGGCGTGGGGTTCAGGGAAGGTCTCCCCGAACATGTGGTTGAAGCGGCGCACGATCTCCCGCGAGAGTTCGATGTGGGGCACCTGGTCCTGGCCCACCGGTACGGTGTCGGCCTTGTAGAGAATGATGTCGGCAGTCTGGAGGACTGGATAACCCACCAACCCGTAATTCACCGATTCCTCAGTCTCGCTCATCTGCCGCACCTTGTCCTTGAAGGTGGGCACGCGGGTCAGCCAGCCCAGGGGAGTGACCATGCTGAGCAGGGTGTGGAGGGTCATGACCTCCGGGACGTGGGATTGGATGAAGACGATGCTCTTTTCTGGGTCGATCCCGGCGGCCAGCCAGTCCAGCACCATGTCTTCGATGTTGGGCTTGATGTCTTTGACTTCTTCCCCGGACTCCAGGGTGGTCAGCGCGTGGATGTCCACGGCGCAGTAGATGCAACTGTAGTCTTCTTGCAGCGTGACCCAATTCTGCAGGGCCCCCATATAGTTGCCCAGATGCAGCAGACCAGTGGGCCGCATGCCGGAGAAGATCACGCCTTTATGGCTGGGATTGGCTGGTTGGGTCATATCACCGAATCACACGTAGAATTGGCGGAAATCACGCCTGAGGGAACCCCAAAAGTGTAGCATAGGGGCATTTTGCGGGCAAGGCAGGAGACGCCGGTCGGTTACTCCGGCCACTTGAAGTGCTTCGAGACCAGGCGGTAGAAGCCCCAGCCGAAATCCCGGGCGTGCAGCGCGCCGTATGCCGTCCAGCGGTCCAGTTCGGCACGAGCCTCCGGGTGCATGGCCTCGGCTGGCTGGAGCGTGGGCAGTATGTCTTCATCCTCACACTCGTACACAGCCAGGTACTTGGGGCCCGAATTAAACCCATCCAGCGCGGGATGTTCCAGCACCCGGAAGCGGCCAGCAATAACGTAGCCGGGAATCTTCAGCAAGTTGGGAACGTGGGACTCGTCGTACCAGCGGTCCCACCCAGTTTCATGGTCCGGGTCTACATCAGCCGTGACGATGCTGATCGGCCGGTCGGACTCCAGCAGCGGCGCTCTGAGTGGAGTCCCACTGATCTGCTCGTAGACATTGGCCACGTGGCCGGACATGCCGTCCAGTTGGCTAAAGGCAGCAAACTCGCTGGCGGCTATAGGGTGGAACTCTGGGCTGCCGCTGCGGTCGAGTATCGACGGGAAATCTGAGGCGTCCCTGATCCCATACAATGCCGTGAACCTGGTGGCGCCGGCTTCGCTCCCTTCCAGGTTGATGTACCTTTGGGCCCAGGTGAGCCCAGGGATGCGCAGCAGATTGGGAAGGTGGCTGTTGTACCAGGTGTTGAAGGCGTCAAGGTATTTGTCGGCGCAGGTGATCTGGACCATCAACAACAGAGCATTTTCAGGCATTTTTCGCCAACGACTCCAGGAGCCCGCCCGAGTAACTGGGGTCTTCCAAGCCCCGCTGCTCCCCCCGTAAGTAGCCGATCTGTCCGCCGTGCTGGTTGAACTCCCAGAGCAACTGTTGACACATGACGGCTAAGGCCATGGTACCGCCCCTTGGATTGGTCACGACCATGTCGTCGAAGTCGGAATCGCTCAGGGTCTCGAAGAACTCGATGCTCTCCTGCCGAAGCACCGCTACGTACTCCAGTAACGCGGCTGTGTCGGGGGCCTTGTACGCTTTCAGATCCTCAAGGGTGAAGCCATAGCCGGTGTCATTTTCAACGGCGGGCGCACGGCCTAATCTCGCGGCCCAATCGCCGCCTTCCCACACCTGGGCGTCGCCTTTGAGACGGGTGTGCAGCCAGCGGTCCAGGGTGCGGCCGTAGTGCCAGACCAAGAACGCGATGGACGAGCATTGGTCGTTGGGCGTCCAGGCCATCTCTGCTGGGCTAAGACCGTCCACCGCCCGCATCATGGAGTTGTAATGCTGCTCGAAACAGCCCTGGACAAAGAGTTTCAGTTCCATTGGAGAATCACCTGCGTGGGCTGGAATAGACGGCCAATTATAGCAAGTGAGTTGGGCAAACAGGTAAAAGGAGCAAAGTCGTTACTGGAGAACGGGTGCGGGTCAGGTATGCCGAAAGTAAACGCCCTTGCAGGGCCTTATTCGTCCGGGTCTGCGTCCAGGCGTCCACCTAGTTCGCTTAGGAACTGCTCGATCTGCGGGGACAATACGGTGCCGGAAGCCGGCTGCTCGGTGGACGGTGTCGATGCCTCTTCCGAGTCGAGCTGGGCGTCGTAATAGGCTTCCATCTGCTGAATCAAGGTCTTCAGTTCCGTATTCCGGTCGAGGGTGGAGTTCAACTCCCGGTATTGCCGCTGTCCCCGGCGCACGGGGGCGAGGTCGGCGGGGATGTTGCTGTAGACCGACGACAGGACCTCGATCATGCGGGAAGTCCCTGCGTAATCTTCTTCCAACTGCACGTACTGGGGCAGGTGGACCATGAAGTTGATGGACTCGATGCCATCCTTCTCGATTCCCTCCGACAGCAGGTTCATGATCGTCGTGGGGCCTTGGTAGGTGCTTTGGCGGACCTTGAAGTTGGGCACCGGGTGGTTTTGCACCACGTTGCCCAGACTGCCGGTGACCAGAAGAGGCCGGGTGTGGGGCACCGCATCGTACATGGCGCCCAGACGGCAATAGCGCTTCACGTTGAAGTAGTTCACCACTTCCAGGATGGAGTCGGTGTAGTCCTCGCCGTTGGAGTGGGGCTCCATCAGGTGAAGGAACAAGTAATCGGGGCCATCGTCGGTGATGGCGTAGCGGATGATGCTATTTGGTATCTTGACCTCACGCTTGCCGTCCACCAGCCGCATATTGGGCCGGTAGCGGGTGAAGTCAAAGAAGGTGCCCGGCCGGGACAGGCGTCCCAATTCCTTGGAACCCATGAACCGTTCCAGACGGTTGAGCGTGAGTGTGCCCACGCTGCCAACGTCCACCCACGGACGCACCATAGCAAACACGTGAGGGTCTTTCAGCTCGGGCAGTGGTTCGATCAGTTCAAAAGCGCCGATTTGCATAGGCTCATCTTGCCAGATTAGCTTCGGATTTTCAAGCCCCGCCGTGCCTTAGGGCGTGGTGACTGACAGGCATGGCCAGGTGATTTCAGCGTTGATTGAGCATGGTGTCGGCCGAGCCCAAGCCCTCCAAGGCCAGTCCATAGCCCAACATGTCGTGAATCAGGCGCTTGACCACCATGGTCATGGCCACACGGCTGTAGCGCAGTACGATGTCTGATTGCTGGGCCATCTGTTCCGCCAATTCCCAAGCACGGGGCAGCAGCTCGCTCTGGGGCATGACTTCGTTGACCAACCCCAGTTCCTTGGCTTCTTGGGCCTCGATCCGCTGGCCGGTGAAAAGGAAATAGCGGCCCCGGTTTAGTCCTAACAATAGTGGATAGATGATGTGCATGCCGTCGCCGGGCACGAGACCACTCATGAAGTGGCCTGAGTCCTGGAAGGCGGCGGTGTCCGAAGCGAGGACGATGTCGCAGAGCAACGGGATCTCCGAGTGGCGGAGGGCCGGACCATTGATCGCGCTGATCATGGGCACTTCGATGTCCAGCAGACTGGTCAGGATGCGCTTGCCTTCCCAGTAGGTCTGGTCCCAGTCTTTAGGCGCCCGTTTGGGCGTGCCGGCGGCGGTGCCTTGAGGGCCGGTGAAGGCATCTCCGGTGCCGGTCATGATGACGATACGGTTCTCGGTATCGCTTCCCACGTCGACGAACACTTGCGAGAACTCTTTATGCGGGCTGCCGCCCCATTGCAGGGGCCCGCCGTCCGTATGGAATGTCATCTGCAAGATGCCGTTCCGGCGCTCCATACGGATGCTTGGGTATTTATCCGCGTACTGGTCCAGAGAGGCCATAACTGTATCTCCCGTTGAAATCACCGGGTGTGAGAATGCGAGATTTCTTAAATGAGGAGGCGGGGTTTAGGCGCTTGGTTCGTCCGAGTCCCCTAAGCCGTTGGGCAGACCGTCGGGAGAATGGTCAGGGTATGGTGGTACTGGCTCACTGACCACAGCAGCGGCGGGCGTGTTGATCAGCGCTTGGGGAGGAGCATCGCTGGGAACGGCGTGCCGGACCACGAAATTGGCCACATCGCGGTAGAGCGGTTCGTCCAGGTTGCAACCCCGCAGCATGGTGAAGTTGGGATCGAGCTCCTCCAGCAACTGCTTGATCTTAGTGTCGCCGTGGCGGGCGGCCAGGGCGTAGGCGAGGCCGCGGGTGTCGCGGTCCAGTGAGCGCTCGTGCTCTTCGCCCTCTTCCAACTCGATGTCGTAATCAACACGGTCGGCAACGGACAACGCCTCCATGGCTTGGCGGCGGGAGGAGTCTATTTCTTTGATCAGCGTGTAGAGGTCAATCACTGCGCGGGCGGCGTGGCCCAGCAGCTCCGGAACGCGGTTCTGCTTGTCGGCCGCAGACTGGGCCGCGTTTCGGGCTTTGGATAGAGAGTCCTCTTTGGCCCGCTGGCGTTCTTCTTCCTTCTGGACTTTGGCCTTTTGCAGACGCAATTGGGGGGCCTCCGCAGCCAAAGGTTCCAGCCGCTGCATCTCTCTTTCCGCAGATTCGGCTTGCCTCAGACGGTCCTGAAAGCCCTCGTCGATCCCGTTTCCGTTGACCATGTTGAATGCTCCTAAATCACTGGTTGCAGCCTGTTATGAGTCTGGACAGACCGTTTTCACGGGAGACGCGCAACCAAGGGCGGCGCGTAGCTGCCCCATTTAGCCATGATACCCAGCGCCGCGTAAAATCTCTTAGGGAGACACGCGCCGATTTCCCATCTTTTGGCCCCGCTCACGCCTGGCTTGACCGGCACAGACGGCTTGAATAGACTGCCGGTGGCAGAAGTTTCACCCATCCTTTGAGGCGGTCTGTACATGCCACGTGCTGCGTTCATCTACCAAGATGCCCTGTCCCGCCATGAGTTGCGCTCGGACCACCCCATGCGGCCGGTGCGGCTGCGCTATACCTACGAATTGCTCCGGGAATACGGGGCCTTTGACCACCCCGACGCAGTGCTGGTGGACCCCCGGTCCGCAACCGAAGAAGAGCTGGCCTGGCTGCACACGCCTGACTACATAGCCGCGGTCAAAGCCCTTGGTTCCGGTACGGAAGGTGTCGATGGCGCACGGTTCGGATTCAGCGGCCAAGGGGACAATCCGGTTTACCCCAATATGTTTGAAGCGGCCGCTCTGAGCACCGGAGGGTCGCTGCTGGCCGCTGAGATGGTTGCCAGCGGCGAGGTGCGGGCGGCATTCAACATCTCGGGCGGACTGCACCATGCGGCCTCGGGCCACGCCTCCGGGTTCTGCGTCTTCAACGACCCGGCCCTGGCCGTCCACTATTTCTTGAACAAAGGGATGCGTGTCGCCTACGTGGACATCGATGCCCACCACGGAGACGGCGTGCAAGAGGCTTTCTACGGCGATGACCGGGTGCTGACGATCTCGGTCCACGAATCGGGCCAATATCTGTTTCCCGGGACCGGGTTCGTGTCCGAAGTGGGAACGGGTGCGGGACGGGGTTACTCGGTTAACCTGCCGTTATACCCATACACAGGCGATGATGACTATCTGGAGGCATTTAGTCAGGTGGTGCCGCCGCTGGTCCGGGCGTTTGCCCCCGACGTCTTGGTGACCCAACTGGGCATCGATAGCTATCACAGCGACCCATTGACTCACCTCCAGGTGACCACGGAGGGCTACATCGAGGCGGTGCGGCAGTTTGCCGGGCTCGGACTCCCGTGGCTGGCCCTGGGCGGCGGCGGTTACGACGTGAATGCGGTGGCCAGGGCCTGGACCCTAGCTTTCGGAGTCATGTTGGGCACCGAATGGCCGGACCAATTACCCACGAAATTCGCCCAAGAGCACGGCCCCGGAAGCCTGCGGGACCAGCTAATCCCAGAGGTCCCATCCAACGTCAAAACAGACATAAGAAGGCATCTTGAGGACACCGTAGGGGAGATTCGCCAGCAGATCTTTCCGGTGCATGGGCTGACTCCTTAGTAGAGAGGCGCAAGCCGAGGAATTTCGGTGCGGCTCTGCCAACGTCGTCTAGAGCAAAGAGACCCCTCGCCACACTAGAGGTGACAGATGCGGGGAAGATGTGGGCTGTTGGGTAGGCACAAAAAGCAAGCGAGGGCGTTAGCCCCCGCTTGCTTTCCGGTTCCAGGGTGTTGGACCCGCTAGTTTACGTGTTGCTCCTTGTTGAGCATCTCTTTGGCTTCGTCGCCCACGTTGGCCTCGATGCAATCGCGCAACGTCGAATAGACAGACTTATTGAGAGCGTCCATCATCCAGGCTTCGTAGCCGGGGTCCGCCTGATAAGTGTTCTTCAAGGTCACCAGGCGTTGCAGCAGGCTCAGATAATGATACTGGAGTGGCGTCAGGTCCGTTTCGATACCTGACAGCGTCCAGTCGTTGTCCGCGACCGGTGTATCCATATCCGAGTCCAGGTTCGGCATTGCTTCTTCAACATTGCCGCCGCCCAAGACTTCCGGGTCAGCCTGATCTTGTTGTCCGCTCATGCTACCTCCATCGGCCGTTGCTTTCGATCGCTCGAAAGGCAGGTCCAAATCGGGGTGTCTGTTTAATTTTAGGAGTACCGAGCTTCCGCCTTGATTATAGCAGACCGGATTCCTAAAGTAACATAATACCGAATCAATGCTAGGTTTTTCGCGGGAATTTCAGTGGATATTCAGGTGAAATTCAAACCCTGCCATAGATTAGATTTTCTTCCAGCCTAGATACTACGGTCAAACCGCGCGGCTGGACTCAGGGCTAGACCTCCCTGAACTCACCTTCAACGGTGCCTTCGTCGTCAGACGGTCCCTCGGAACCGCCATCCGCCCCAGGCTCGCCGCCACCAGTTTCTCCGCCGCCGCCCTCCGTGGTTGCGCTCTGGCTGTAGACCACTTCGCCCAGGCGCTGCATGGCGCTATTCAGTTCGGTGGTCGCGGTTTGCATCTCGGCGGTGTTATTGGCGGCGATGGCCGCCTTCAGCGCGTCGATCTTGCCTTGGACATCGGTTTTGAGCTCCTCGTCCACCTTGTCGGCGTTGTCCGCCAACAACTTCTCGCTGCTGTAGACCAGTGAGTCGGCCTGGTTGCGGGTCTCAACTTCGGCTCGGCGCACCTTGTCGGCTTCCTCATTCTGCGCAGCCTCATCGACCATGCGGGCAATGTCATCTTTGTCCAGGCCGGAACCCGACTGAATGACGATCTTCTGTTCCTTTCCGGTCCCCTTGTCCTGCGCCGACACGCTCAGGATGCCGTTGGCGTCGATGTCGAAGGTGACTTCGATTTGGGGGATGCCCCGGGGCGCGGGCAGGAGGCCGTCCAGCATGAACCGCCCGATGGACTTGTTATCCGACGCCATGGATCGTTCGCCCTGGAGGACGTGGATATCCACCGTGGTCTGGTTCTCAGCGGCCGTGGTGAACGTTTCGACCTTCTTGGTAGGGATGGTGGTGTTCCTGGAGATCAGCGTGGTCATCACGCTGCCCAGGGTCTCCAGACCCAGGGTCAAGGGAGTGACGTCCAGAAGCACGATGTCATCGACTTCGCCAGCCAATACGCCCGCCTGGATGGCGGCGCCCATGGCCACGGCTTCGTCGGGGTTCACGTTCAGGTTGGGCTCCTTGCCGAAGACCTGCTTAACCTTTTCATGCACGGCCGGCATGCGGCTCATGCCGCCCACCATGAGCACTTCGTCGATGTCGCTTGCGCTCAGACCCGAGTCGGTCAAAGCTTGCCGGCAGGGACCCTCGGTCCGGTCTACGAGTTCCGAGACCAACTGTTCCAGCTTGGCCCGGCTGAGTGTCTTGACCATGTGCTGCGGGCCGCTGGCGTCGGCGGTGATGAAAGGCAGGTTAATCTCGGTCTCGAGGACACTAGACAACTCCACCTTGGCCCGTTCCGCAGCGTCGCGCAGGCGTTGCAGGGCCATGCGGTCGGCGGCCAGATCGATGCCCGTCTCCGCCTTGAATTCGTCGATCATCCATTCCAGGATCAGTTGGTCGAAGTCGTCGCCGCCTAACAATGTGTCGCCGTTGGTCGACTTGACCTCGAAGACTCCGTCGCCCATCTGAAGGATGGTGATATCAAAGGTGCCGCCGCCAAGATCGAAAACCGCGATGGTGGCGTCAGTATTGGTCTTGTCCAGCCCGTACGCCAGCGACGAGGCAGTGGGCTCGTTGATGATGCGCAAAACTTCCAGTCCGGCGATGGTACCGGCGTCTTTGGTTGCCTGGCGTTGTGCGTCGTTGAAATAGGCTGGGACCGTGATCACTGCCTGGGTTATCTTCTCGCCCAACTTGGCTTCGGCGTCCTGCTTGATCTTCTGCAGCACGAAGGCGGAGATCTGGGGAGGGGCGTGGGACTCGTCGCCCAACTGCACCATCGCGTCGCCACTGGGGCCGGCCACGATCTTGTAGGGCAGTTTGGACATGGCGTTCTGAATCTCAGCGTCGTTGAACTTACGGCCCATGAGCCGTTTCACTGAAAAGAGCGTGTTCTCGGGGTTGGTTACGGCCTGCCGTTTCGCGACTTGGCCAACGTAACGCTCGCCCGTTTTGGTGTTCAGAGCAACGACCGACGGGGTGATGCGGGCGCCTTCTGCATTTTCCACGACCACGGGTTCACCGGCTTCGATGATCGCCGCGACTGAGTTGGTTGTTCCGAGGTCGATTCCCAGGACTTTAGCCATTTGGTTTCTCCTAAATTCTCACACGCTGGTGACAATATTGATGCGATGGGATGATTTGGGATTTGCTATCTGATCTTAAGTTGGTTCTGATTGGTCTTTGGGGGCCGTGGCCACCATCACTTGGGCTGGGCGGATGACCCGGTCATGCAACCGGAACCCCATCCTTAATATCTGAGTGATGTAGCCCGGCTCCACCTCGCTTGACTCTTCGGTGCCAACAGCTTCGTGCTCCATGGGGTTGAACATCAGACCCACGGTCTCGATGGCCGCTACGCCCTCGGATTCTAGCACGCCGGTTAATTTCCGCTGGATCAGCTTGATCCCTTCGAGGAAAGAGTCGTTGATCTCGGTGCTGGATTCGGTATGGGTGATAGCCAGATCCAACTCCTCCAAGACCGGGAGGATATTGGCGATCAACCGGCTGTTGGCGTATTTGGCGTTGGCGATGCGGTCTTCGTCGGTCCGGCGCCGGAAGTTAGCCATCTCCGCTTGGGCCCGCTGGGCGGTGTCCAGGTTCTCGGCGGCATCTTGCTGCGCTCGTTCGAGACTGGTCTTCAGCGAACTCACCTGGTCCTCCAAGGGGAGGCTGTCCAGATCGACTCCAGCCTGGGCCAAGAGTTCTTCAAGTTCCTTCTCCAGTCCCTGAGATTCGGGTTGTTCTGCCCGCTCTTCTTGCTCTTCGGGCTGGTCATCTGATTCGTTTGGTCCTTTCCCCATTGAGGTATTCCCCTAGATGTGATCGGTCTTGGTCCGAAAAGCCGGCTTTAGCGGTCTACCGGCAGATTCAAGCTCTTGAATAATAGGTCCATCTCTTCTTGTACCACCTGTTGGGCCGCAGGGATACCCTCGAGGCGGTCACTGATTCGCTGCTTGATCGTGGACATATTGTCAAACGCGGCCAAGGCGAATTCAACCCCAGCCAGATTCAGGCCCAATTCGTCGGACAGATACCGGATCAACCGGACCTTTCTGATGTCCTCGGTTGAATAGAGCCGGAGCATCCCGATGGTCCGCCCAGGATTGATCAACCCCAGCCGCTCGTACTTACGCAGCGTCTGAGGGTGCATGTCCAAGATCCGCGCGGCGACGCTGATGATATAGACGCCCTGGACCTCGATCACCGGTTCGTCATTGGCAGGCGGCTGAGCAGGCGAAATGTCCGTATTTTCGGGGCGCGTGGGGGGCGTCTGGCCCGGCGTTACCGGCTGATTCTCCACGCGAGGTCTCTGTTGTTGGCTCATATGGACTCCCCAGGCATGCCACCACGAGTTCTGGCATGAACCTCTAGAATCGGTCAATCAGCGGCGCATTTCGGTCACATTGTTGACCGGCGATTAATCATATGATAGACTCTGATACGCTTCGTGTCAAGGTTGGTGCAACAGCCTGCATTACATGACTTAAGATCATCCGGTTAATGGCTGAGGCCAAATAAGAGTTAGACCGGGAAAAAGGAGGTTAATCATGATGTACTTCAAGGAATGCCCAAAGTGCCACGGTGACCTATTAGACGGAGAGGATGTTCACGGCCGGTATGTTAGCTGTATCCAGTGCGGATACATGCGTGATCTGCCTGAGGAGACCCCCCATCCGTTGGCAGGGAAGACCTTTGTGATCGACGCTCCCAAGCCCGCCAAGAAGCGCCGAAAAAAGGTCGCTCAAGCCGCCTGAAATTAGATTAGGCCGATGCAAAAGAGGGGCGGCTAAGTTGCCGCCCCTCTTCTTTTTCTATTATTGGGCCGAGGTTCGGATCTAATCATTACTTGGCAATCACCGTCATTCCAGCGGAGGCTGGAAACCAGATTTGCTGAGTTAGCCAACCATCATACTGTGAAGGCATCCTGGGTTCCTGCCTTCGCAGGAACGACGGGGCGGCTTTTCGCTCACAGTGCCTTGACATGCGAGGTTCAGTTTATTTAGTCAGTTCGGGCCAGAATCGTTCTTCTTTCCACGGATCGCCATCGTTGTGGTAGCCGCGCTGCTCCCAGAATCCGGGGGAATCTTCGGCGATGAGCTCGATACCGTTGACCCACTTGGCGCTTTTCCAGGCGTAGATGCTGGGGACGATCAGCCTTAGTGGCCAGCCGTGGCTCGTGCCCAAGGGCTCGCCTTCCTGCTTGTGGGCCAGTATCCCCTCTTCCATGGCCAAGGCCAGCGGGAGGTTGGTGGAGTAGCCGCCGTAGCAGTGGGCCATGACGAACTTGGCCTCCGGTTTGGGGCCGGCGGCGGCGACCAGTTCGTTGAAGTTCACGCCCTCCCAGGTGTTGTCCAATCTGCTCCACTGGGTGACGCAGTGGAAATCGGCCAGCGTGGTGGTCCATTTGAGCTTGGAGAATTCCTCCCAATTAAGGGTTATCTCCCGTTCCACCAGTCCGAAGACTCGGATCTGCCAGGTGTCGATATCGATCTTGGGTTCAGTGCCGTAGGTCAGGACAGGGAACTTGTCGGTTAGGAATTGTCCCGGTGGGACGCGGTCGCCCAGGCTTTGGCCGGGCGCCGTCTTTACTTGGTCAGGTCGCTTCATTTGATAAGACTCTTCGGTTGATATTCCGCAATAGGGCCAAACCGGCTGCGAATACACAGTTTATCACCGGCTTGCGGCGTATTGAAAGAAAGGCGCCGTTGTCTGGCTCTAGGCGGATACGCTGATCCGTCCGGGGTTCTCGGCGGTGATCTCGCCCACCACGGCCTTGGTCTGCACTCCGGAGGCGTCCAGTTTAGCTAGCAATTGGTCCAACTTGGACTTGGGGACCGAGATCAGTAGGCCGCCGGAGGTCTGGGCGTCGCACATCAAAAGCTTCTGTTGGTCTGACAGAACGTCGTCCCAGTCCACCACGTCCTCGACGCTGGACATGTTGCGGAAGGTGCCTCCGGGAACCGTCCCTTTCTCCAGCAGGTCCCAGACGCCGGGCAACACCGGTACGTCCGCCACCCGAATCCTGGCCCCTGCCTGGCTGCCCTTGACCATGCCGCTCAGGTGTCCCATCAGGCCGAAGCCCGTGATGTCGGTGCAAGAGTTCACTCCCACCCTCATCATGGCCTCGGACGCGCCCTTGTTCAGTTCGGCCATCATGTCCACGGCCTGCTTCAATATGGCGTCTGGCGTGACCCCCTGTTTGACGCCGGTGGTGACTATCCCTGTGCCGATGGGTTTCGTTAGCACCAGGACGTCGCCGGGCTTCGCGTTGGCGTTGGAAACCTCTTTTCCGGGCTCGATCAGGCCGACCACCGAGAGGCCGTACTTTGGCTCTGCGTCATCTACCGTGTGCCCGCCCACGATCAGGCAGCCCGCCTCCGTAGCCTTATCGTAGCCGCCCTTCAGCACATCGCCCAGCATTTCCACGGCCAGATCGGCAGGGAATCCCACCACGTTCAAGGCCACCAGGGGCTTGCCGCCCATGGCGTACACATCGCTGAGGGAGTTGGCCGCCGCGACCACGCCGAACTCATAGGGGTCGTCGGTGATGGGCGTAAAGAAATCCACCGTCACGATGATGGCGGTTTTATCATCCAGCCGGTAGACGGCTGCGTCGTCCCCAGTTTCAATACCCACCAGGAGGTCTGGGTGGCTGACCATGGGGAGGTGCTTCAGGACCTGGACCAGGTCCTCATGGCTGAGCTTTGCAGCTCAACCGGCACAGTGGGACAGTTCAGTCAGGCGGACTTTGCTTTTTGCCATCCGGCGGTTCCTCCTCGTAAGCATGAGCCATGATTAATCTGGTTCATCAACAAATCTTATATACAAGGATACATCAAAGGAAACGTGCCGTCGGCACCTATTTGGCCTGCTTCTTGAATGCAGGCATGACCTCTTTGCCGAACAGTTCAAGTTGTTCCAAGATGACCGATTGCTCGGTGCTCATCACTGAGGCGCCCACGTTCACCTCTTCAAGACCCGGGAAACGGTCTTGAAGCGCCATCAGCCCTTCGGTGACACGCTCGGGAGGTCCGACGATCCAGGCGCCGGTTTTGATGGCGTCCTCAACGGTGGGCAGCCCCGCCGAACGGGCTGCGGACCCCCGTCCCAAGGCTGAGATCTGTTCATCCGATAGGCCCCGGACGAACCCCAAGGGAGCGAACATCTTCATGTTCTCTTCGAAGTACCGCTTCATGTTCTTTTTGGCTTTCTCTTCGGTGTCGTCGATAAACGTCGATACACCCACGATGAGGTCGCCTCCCAATTCGGTCTCGCGGCCGTGCTTGGCCAGGGTTTCCCGCCATTGTTTGACCACATCGTCCGATGCGCCTCCGGTGGCCGCCCCGCCGCCGACGATCCCCTTGATCCCGTGTTTGGCCATGAAGTCCATGGCCCGCTGGCTGGCGCTGACCAGCGGTTGGTAGGTCTCGACGGGTAATGTGCGGGGGCGTGGCACCAGGGTGATCTCCTTCAGGGTGTAACCGCGGTAGGGCACCTGCGGCGGGAGGGTGTAGTGCTTGCCCTTATGCGAGAAAGACGCTTCGTTGAACGCCTTCATGATGATCTCGACCTGCTCCTCGAAGATCTCACGGTTGGCGTCGTTGTCGGTGTTGGTGCTGGGGACGCCGAAGGTGTCCACTTCTCGCGAGTGGTAGCCGCGCCCCACGCCGAAGATGACCCGGCCTTGGGTGAGAATGTCGGCGGTGGCGTAGTCTTCGGCTAGGCGAAGTGGGTGCCACATGGGATTGACGTTGAACCCGCAGCCGAATCTCAGATTCTTGGTCAGGTGGGCCAGGTGGACGTACATCATCAACAGATTAGGGATGCATTCGTAACCCTCATGCTGGAAGTGGTGCTCGGCCGACCAGAATGTGTCGTAGCCCAGCTCGTCCATCTTGACCGCGATGGCTTCGGCTTTGGGAAATACCGAGGTTAATTGCTCATCTGAGAGACGGCGGTCATTCACCGGCGTGGCGTCGTAGCCGACGTCATCTAGGTCTACGTGTCCGGCGTAGAGGGATCCGAACCTGGTGATCATGTTGTGTCTCTCCGATAATTTTTACTGGGAAATGGGTATGGGTATCATTTTAGTCTGGGCGTGTTGAGTGTCAAATCGGCGATGGGAAAAATTCAGGCAGGTATCTCATCCGCCGGAGAGTGCATCTATATAAGCGCATCTGCCCGTAAGGAATTGATACATGCGGTAGCATGTTATCTGTTGCGATGATAGATTGTGGGATAGCGCTTTCGGGGGCCCCACTCGGGGCCGGACAGGATTGCCCGACCGAATATTTGATACGGTGATTCAGTGCCAGGGATAATCGCCAACTATAAAGAGGTTATGAACACGCCGGCGCGGCGTCAAGTGTTGACCGCCATAACCGGCGGCCAGTTGTTGGTGCAGCTATCCAGCCTGCCGGTGACACTGGCCCTTCCCAGCATGGCCCGCAGTTTCGGCACTGACCTGGAAGAAGCCGCCTGGATCGTGATATTGAACCTGCTGGTGCTTGGCAGCACGGTACTGCTGGGCGCCCGTCTCGGCGACAAGTTCGGCCACCCCAAGGTATTCTTCATCGGCACCATAATCATCACCGTTGGCGCGGTAGCCATCGCCTCATCTCAGACATTGCTGTGGGTGATTGTTTTCCGGGGAGTGCAGGGACTGGGGGCCGGACTGATCCACGGCAACGGCAATGCCATGTTGGCTTTTGCCTTCCCACCGGAGGAGCGAGGCCGCGCCTACGCCTTCCCCATCTCCGGTTCCAGGATTGGCACTCTTATCGGGATCGCCGTCTTCGGCATCTTCTTGGAATTCTTTAGTTGGCGGCTGGTGTTCTTAACCATGCTTCCCATCGGCCTGCTGGTCATGTGGACCAGTTTGCCGATGCTCCGCCGGAATGCTGAAGCGCTGCCCAAGATACCCGTCTCCATCGATTTTATCGGCGCTGGACTGCTGATAATCACGGCGGTGGTCTTCCTGCTTGGAGGCATGCATGTTCACGGCGGCGATGAAACTTTCACCTCCAGTCAAGCTCTGAATTACCATGTGCCGATGAACGTTCTGTTCGTGATCCTCTTGGGAGTGTTTATCATCGTGGAGCGGCGAATCTCCCAGCCCTTTGTGGATTTCCGGCATTTCCGGCACAAGTATTTCTCACTGTCGCTGGTGTCCAACGTCATGTTCCACGTGTCGATGCTCGCCACTATGACCCTGCTGCCCATCATGATCGAAGACGGTCTGGGCAAATCGCCCATCTTCGTGGTCGCTATCTTGATCCCACACCAGTCGTTTGGCATCTGGCTGCCGGCCATCGCGGGCAACATCCATGACAAGTACAGCCCCAAGTTGCTTAGGACTTTCTGCATGTTGTCCATTGCCGTAGGATTTGTGTTACTTGCCGTATTCGCGGCCAAGGTCAACTTCTGGCTGCTGCCGTTATTGCTGCTGCCTATCTCTTTCGGCACCAACATCTTCAACACGGTGAACAACGCCGTTGTAATGAGCGGTCTTCCGACAGAACACAGGGGATTCGCATCGGGAATGTTGGAGACAACCAGGGACCTGGGCCACGCGGCGGGGGCCACGATCTCGTCCATCATCTTGGCCATGGTCCTGCCGGTGGGTGTCGCTTTCATGGTCGCTAGCGAGGCTCAGAGCTTCTATGTGAAGGGCTTCCAAACGGCATCGTTTGCGGTCGTGGGCATAATGATTACTGGGGCGATCATCGCGGCGTTCCACCGGAGTTACGACCCGTCCAATGACCCGTCACGGGAGCAACCCAGCCCCGTGGCTGCCGACGATTAGATCGGCCAGGCCATAGCAAAAGTAAAAAGCCCCGATGATCTCATCGGGGCTTTTTACTTTGGGTCCAGATACAAATAACCGCCTCTACCCCTGCAGGTTCAACGGCTCGAAAACCCCTGTGTCCGGAACGTAGTAGTGGACCTGGCCGGAGCTGATCTTGGTGGCGATCAAGGTGAAGTCCATCTTGTATTCGTCGATGTGGCGGTAGATGCGGGCGTCGCGCCATTCCTCCGGCGCCAGCGACTCCCGAACCTTTTTAAGTTGTTCTACGATGTGTTCCATGCTGGTGGCCTATTGCTCCGGTATCACGCCCAATTGCTGCATCATGGCCATGGCGTTGGCCAGGCCCCAGTGCTCGACAGCCTTGCCATTGGCTATCCGGACCATGTGCATCTCTGTGATGGAGATCTTCTTGCCGGTGGCCGGCATCCCCATGAATTCGCCGGTCTGAGTTCCCTCGGTGGTCATGTGCCCCACCACCAAGTCCTCTTCAGCGACCAGCTGGTTGATAGTCACCTTGAGATCAGGAAAAGCACTAAAAAACATGCCCATCATCTGTCGCATTCCCTCAATGCCTGGCTCCACACTTGGCTGGGGGTCGTTTTCGATGAAATTCGGGTAGAGTAATCGGTCTAGAAAGTTTGGGTCTTGAGCGTTCATCCCGTCGATTAATCGTTGAAACAATGCCTTGTTCTCTCCTGACATGATCTTCTTCCACGAATTTTGGTCTATGGAGATCGATTACGTCTTGCGAACGTACTTGTCGATGGCGTCGGGCACCCCTCCCAGATAGATGTCGCCACGGGAGTCTATCCAGCTGCCGTGACCGGAGCCGCGGCAATCGAACCTTGAAAGCACGCCGCCTTTCTTGTCCAAGATGCTGATGCGGGCGGAGTTGTCGCGCTGACCTTCGCTGACCAAATAGTTGCCGTCTGTATCCATCGAGATGTCCATGGGACGTTGGATGTCGTCCCAGATCTCTTTAAATTCGCCGTCCAAGCCAAAGACTTGGATACGGTCATTCTCCCGGTCGCAGACCACCACGTTGTCTCCATCGACGAGCAGGCTGTGGGGTAGATGGAACTCATTGGGACCGCCTTTGCCGGGCTCGCCCCAAGACTTCTTGAGTTCCCCGTCTGCCGAGAAACGGTGCACCCGGGAATTTCGGTAGCCGTCGGCCACGTAGAGGTCGCCCGAGGCCGAGGGCACCAACTCCGCGGGGTAGTTGAACGGCCCGGCGGCCCTGGGGACCAGGTCTCCGGGGTTCTCGCAGCCGGTGTCCGAGTGGACCCCGTGGCGTCCCAACATCTGGATGGGCTTGCCGTCCAGGGTGTACATGATGCAGACCGATGTGTTGCGGTCGGTGATGTAGACCACGTCGTTTGCGATGTGGATGCCGTGGGCAAACTCGAATGATCCGTTGCCCCAGGAGTCCGTGAGGTCCCCGTCCCGGTCGAAGATGAGCATGGGAGGGTCCTTGCGCTGGAAGGCGAACACCCGGTCATTGGAGTCGGTGGCGATGGCGCTAACCATCCCGAAGGTATCGCCGGCGGGCAATTTGCCCCAGTTTTCAATCACGTCGTAAGTGTATTTTCCGGTGCCTACTGTGGCCATTTGGGGTTGTCTCCTTGATAGATCGTTGGTTTAGCGCAGGCGATGGCCTGCCTACTTTCGGTCGAACAATTGCTGCAAGGGCGATATGCTGCCCAGGGTGTCCAAGTCGATGCTATCGACCGTGCTGCGGCCGCACATGCCCATGGTTGCGTCGAGTTCGTCGCGGAGCATCTCCAACACTGAGGTGAGGCCTTCTTCGCCGCCCACGGCCAGTCCCCAGAACAGGGGCCGGCCGATCAACACCGACTTGGCGCCCAAGGCCAGGGCTTTGAATACGTCCGAACCGCGGCGGATGCCCCCGTCCATGTAGATTTCGGCTTTACCGGCAACCTGCTCCACGACCTCCGGCAAGACCTCGATGGTGGTGAAAGTGGTGTCTAGGTATCGTGTGCCGTGGTTGGATACGATGATTCCCTTAGCGCCGGATTCGGCGGCGTGTCTCCCGTCTTCACCGGTCATGATTCCCTTGACAACGATGGGCAGCTTCGTTTCGCCGGCAAGCCATGCCAGGTCGTCCCAGGTTGAGGCCGGGTCGCGGATGTCCATGGGTCCGGCCGGGGCGTCGGCGGCGAATTGCCAAGCGTGGGTGCCCAAGTCCAGACCTTCATATTCGGCATAATTGGGCGAGACCGGGCCCACGTAATCGTTGCGGATGTTACGCTCCCGCTTGGGCTTGATCTTGGCGTCCAGGGTGAGGCAGAGGGCGCTGTACCCGGCTTCTTCGGCGCGGGCTGCCATCCCAAGAGTCATCTCGCGGTCCTTGAAGAAGTACTGTTGGAACCAGATTGGTCCAGTGGCGGCCTCAGCGACATCCTCAAGGGTCTTGGCCGAATGGGAACTCAGTATCATCACAGTACCGGCGGCTCCGGCTGCCCGGGCCGACGCTAATTCGGCCTCGATGTGAGCGGCGCCGTGGTTCCCGGCTGGGTCCAGCATTACGGGGAAACTGATCTTTTCGCCGAGGACCGTGGTGCCAAGGTCACGCTGGCTGATATCGACCATCATCCGGGGTTTCATGATGATTGAGTCCAGGACTTCTCGCGTGCGCCGGAGCGTGATCTCGTCGGTGGCGGCTCCGGCGATGAAATCGTAATCGCCCTTGTTGAGTTGTTTTTTTGCGATCTCTTCGTACTCGAAGATATTAACCGGGTCTGGGGCCATGGGGATTCCTCCAGGGAATTTCTGGGATGGGGATTGCGAGGCAAGTCTAAAAGCTGGTGTGTGCGTAGTCAATCGCGCAGGGGGTTGAAAGAATGCTGAGAGTGTCGGCGGCTGGGTAGCCGCTACCCTCGACAGGGTCAGGCGTCACCAAACCGTGCTGATTCGCAAAAGAGGCCGCCCCGGTGCGGTTGGCGCTGTCGGTCTTGTTTAGTATGTTGCCGACGTGGTTTCCCACGGTCTTGATGCTGATAAACAACTCTTCGCCGATCTCACGGTCTGTCTTACCGCCAGAAATCAAACGCAGTACTTCGACTTCCCGTTGCGTTAGCCCTGCCGGAAATTCGGGCGGGCGGCTTGGCCCCGATTCCTCTACAGCTTTGATGGCGGCCGCCCGTTCTGAAAGGGGCCGCATCCCCAGGTCGCCCGCGATGGACATCGACTCATCCAACAGGTCTATCGCTCTGGCGCTGTCCCCTGTGGCGTCACGCTCAATCAGGGCTTCCGCATAGTCGCAGCTACTCCAGGCCAACTCAGGCCTATAGCCGGCCTGGCGGCAGAACTCCAAGGCGTCCTCGAAGTGTGCCATGGCCCGGTCTGGGTTTCCCGTGGTTCGAGCCATAAGGCCGAGCAGATGGTCGAAGGAGACCGAAAGAGCCGGCATGAAGGTGCCTTGCAGCGAGCCAAGGGCATCGTATTGCTCGGCAGCGAGGGCTTCATTTCCAGAATCTACGGCTTCCAAGGCGAGGCCGACCCTGGCGTACCGGGCGGCCAGCGGCAGGGCATTACCGCTGGCAAAAACAGCTTCCGCAGTCGATCTTGCCGCGTCTTGGTGGCCATGTTCGCCTGTGATCCGTCCGATCAAAGGAATCAATCCCGCCATGGACGCGTATTCGAAGGTCGGACCTGGCTCGACTTGGTGCATGACTTCCAAAGAGCGCTGTAAGTACGTTGCACCTTGTTCGAATTCCCCGAGCTGGTACTCCACCAACGTTCTGGTGGCCAGTAGGCGAGGGTCCATGGGGAGTAACTCCAATCCCTGATCGGACACATCCCGGACCGTCTGCCAATCGCCTTCCGACCCGGCCACCCATGCAACTCTGTATAAAGTGCCACAGAGAAGCAGGCGGTCGCGTAGTTTTTCCGCCAGTATGATTCCCTCTGAAACATGCCACCAGGCGGCTTCCCGGTGGCCCGTGGCAATCTCAGCCGCGATAGCGCCCCAAAGGGCCAGCAACTCGCCCGCGGGGTCATCAACGGTCCTAGCGAGATCTATCGCGCGCGGGGTTTTGTCCAAGATTTCCTGCCACCTGCAATGCCACATGTTCACGTAAGATTCCCCGGCTAAGGTTGTCAATTCCAATGCTGGGTCATCTTTCCGCCGAGCAATCTCTAAAGCCCTGCTGAAAGCAGACTGCGAAGCCTCATAGTCTCCGTCATCATAGCCGGCGATTCTTCCCAACATCGACAAGAGCCGCCCTGCCGTTCGGGAATCCGGAGGCACCATCTCCAGAGCTCGCGAAATGCGTTTAATGGCCCCGGTGTTGAGGGCCACGAGGTTGGGGAGTGGGTGTTCGGCTACTGCCACTGCCCGCTCCACATCTCCGGACGCGGTGAAATATTCAAAGGCCCGGTCCAGGTTTCCCAGCGCCTCTGGAATCTGGCTTCTTCCAAGAGTTGCTAACTGCGCCCGGCCCAACCCAAACAGCAACGACGCCGAATCCGCGTCCATCTCATGCCCTTCTTTAGCTGCCATTCCTTGCTGGAACATGGCCAGAGCCTCCTCATGGGCGTGGGCGTCGAGGCTGTGCTCTCCGGCCATGAGGGAGTATCGAACGAGTTTTTCCGGCCCAGATATCGTCTTTGCCTGAGAGAAGTGGTAGGCCAATTCTCCGGCATGTTCTCCTAGATTGCCCTCATGCAGTTCTTCTAGCGCATCTGCGGCCGCCACATGAATCTGGGCTCTCTGCATCGGTGGGATCCCCTCATATACCGTTTGTTGTATCAGCGCGTGGCTAAAGCGATAACCTCCGTGCCCGGTGGGCATCGTTTCGACAACGCCTATATTATTGGCTTCGTCGATTCCACCGAGAAATCAGTCTTCAGGGATCTCGGAGATCAGAGTGCGGAGCAATGGTAGATCGAAGTCCCGCCCGATAACCGAGGCGGACCGTAAAATGTCGTTGCAGGTCTCAGACAACCGGCCCAAGCGCTGGGATATCGCCTCCCGGACAGCCTGAGGGATATCTTCCACCCAGTCTTGGTTCCGGCCCATCTCCTCCGGGCTGACTGATCTGACAACCTCACCGACAAACAGGGGATTTCCTTCGGTGCGCTGATGCAATGAACCGACGGCCGATTCGGACACCGTGATCCCGGCACTCGCTTCGACGAACTCACCAAATTCTTCCCGGCTAAGACCCGCCAACGCTAAGCGGTGGAAGTTGGTTTCACGGACGAGGCTACCGAGGGTTTGGGTCAGTGGGCGGCTTCCGGTCGCCTCGCGATCTCGATAGGTACCCACCACCATGGTGCGACTCGACGATATCTCCCGCGCTAGAAATTCCAACAGCAGGAGAGAAGATTCATCGGCCCAGTGTAGGTCGTCAAGAATGAGCACCAATGGCTTAGACCGGCTGACTGTTTTTAGGAATGTGGTGATGGAGAAAAACAGGCGGAAACGGGCTTGCTCCGGTTCCAGCACCGGCGGCTGGTCCAATCCGTCCAATACGACGGTCAGCTCGGGGAGGATCTGGGCGATGTCCGCGGCCCCCGGGCCCATGTCTTGGCCGAGTTGCCCAGCGTCTGTGGTTTCGACCTGGGCGCGAATCAACTGCATCCAGGGCCAATACGGAGGAGCGCCGGCCTGTTCGTGGCACCAGCCCCACAGTACTTGCGCACCGCGTTCCTGAGCGTGGCGCGCCAATTCTTGGGCCAGCCGGGTCTTGCCGATGCCCGGCTCGCCGGCCAGCATCACCATCTGTCCCCGGCCTGCAAGGGCGTCGTCCAAGGTAGCGGTCAGTACGGCCAACTCTTGTTGGCGCCCGATTAATCCAGACTCATTAGGCGTGTTGATCGTCAAAATAGTGCACCGATCTATCTTGTTGGGCACATACTACAACGAACTCGAGGACCACCGCCTTAGTCGATCGATCGGAGATGAAAGTTCGTCCAGTTACCGCCCTCCGTTTGATTGGCGCGTGATAGGGTCCGCCGGTGACCGGGAAAACAGACCCGTGGTATTCTTGCCCACGGCGTATCGAGACGGCGGCTTGGAGTGGACCGATTGACGGTAAATACAGCGGACTACGAGATATTTGAGGCTGGAGACCTGGAACTCCAGTCGGGCGAGACCCTTCGCGGGGCCAAGCTGGCCTATAAGACCCACGGCCGGCTGAACACCCACAAGGACAATGTGGTGGTGTTTCCCACTTTCTTCGGTGGGCGGCACACCCAGAATGAAGGGATGGTCGGCGAGGGCCGGGCCCTGGATCCCGGCAAGTATTTCATCATCGTCCCCAACCTGTTCGGCAATGGCGTGTCATCTTCCCCCAGCAACGCCGCCCCGCCCTACAACCGCGCCCGGTTTCCCGGCGTGAGCCTCTACGACAATGTTGCCTGCCAACACCGGTTGGTCACTGAGGTGTTCGGCATCGAAAAGATCGCCCTGGTCACCGGCTGGTCCATGGGCGCCCAGCAGACCTATCAATGGGGCGCCCTCTACCCGGAGATGGTGGAGCGGATCGTGCCGGTCTGCGGCTCGGCCAAGACATCTCGCCACAATTTCGTCTTCTTGGAGGGGGTCAAATCGGCCATCACCGCCGATTCCGCTTGGGCGGGCGGGTCCTACGAGAAACCGCCGTTGACCGGGCTCCGGGCTATGGGCCGGGTGTACGCCGGTTGGGCGGTTTCCCAAGCCTTCTACCGGGAAGAGGTCTATCTGGACCTGGGCTACGAATCGCTGGAAGACTATCTGGTGAATTTCTGGGAGGCGCGGAGGACCAGCGCCGACGCCAACGACCTGCTGTCGATGATCTGGACCTGGCAAAATGCCGATATCAGCAATAACCACCTCTACAACGGAGACTTCAGCAAGGCCCTGGGCTCCATCAAAGCCAAGGCGATCGTCATGCCGTGCCGGACCGACCTCTATTTCCCGCCGGAAGACAACGAGACCGAAGTCGCCCAGATGCCCAATGCGAAATTCCGCCCCATCGAGTCCATCTGGGGTCATCTAGCCGGCGGCCCCGGCTTCAACCCGCCAGACTCAAAGTTCGTGGACGACGCCCTGAAGGAGATACTGGCAAGCTAGGCTCCAGAATTTCGAACCGCTGATTGCTGACCGCTGACGACTGACAGCTCAAAACCGGAGGACCACCATGCCCGACCTGCGCTACGAGAGATTCCTTGACAGCCACTACGCCATCTTCACCATGGACCGGCCCGACCGACTGAACGCCCAGGGCGCAGCCATGCGCGAGGAGCTGCGGGCTGCGTTAGACGAGTTCGCCGCCGACCCGGAGATGCGAGTTGGGATTCTCACCGGGGCCGGGCGCGCCTTTTCTGCGGGGGCCGACTTGAAAGAGATGACCGACCTATACGGCACGTTGGCGTCTTTGACCGAAGAGCAGCGGATCGAGGGCTACCGTGGCAACCAGCCTTTTGGCCGGAACCCCAAGCCATTCATCGCGGCGGTCAACGGGTTGGCCATCGGCGCGGGGATGGAGCGGGCCACCGACTGCGACATACGCATCGCCTCCACTGAAGCCTACTTCGGCCTGTTTGAGGTGAAGCGGGGTATCATGGCGAACTACGCGATCAACAACCTGGCGCGGGTGCTGCCCTACGGCGAAGCCTCGTACCTGATGCTAACCGGAGACACATTGAGCGTTGAAGACGCTCACCGGCTGGGTTTTGTACACGAGGTCTTGAAACCCGAAGAGTTGATGCCGCGGGCGATCGAGATTGCGGAGATGATTGGGGCCAACGCGCCGTTGGCGGTCCAGGGCACCAAGGCCGTAACCCAGTTCTGGCGACGGTACGGCTTGGAAGAATCGCTGCGATTCACCGCCACGGTTGGAAACCGGGTGCTGGGCTCCCAGGACGCGTTGGAAGGCCCCAAAGCATTCGCCGAGAAGAGGCCGCCGGTGTGGCATGGGGAATAGTATTCGTGGTTTAATATCATAGATATAGATATTATTAACGAGGCCGATCAGGTTACTCCTTTGAAGATTGACGAATGTTGAACCAAATACCGTTGGTGCGTAAAGCCAGAGGCGCGTATTACGGCTGGTGGGTGCTAAGCGCCACCTTTGTGTTGGGTGTTTTGTCCGGTGGGATCTTCTCTCACAGCAACGCGATATTTTTCGGCCCGATCAAGCGGGACCTGGGACTGAACAGCACCCAGACCTCTTTGATCTTCAGCCTGGTCCGGGCCGAAGGGAGCTTTGCCGGGCCCATCGTCGGCCGGTTCGTGGATAAATTCGGCGCCCGCCCCATGATTATCTTTGGGGGACTGCTGGCCAGCGCCGGTTTCATGGCGCTCAGTTGGGTGCACAACTACGTCCTGTTCGTGGTGATCTTCGTGGGCGTCGTGGGTGTCGGAAAGAGCTCGGGCCTTGGCCAAGTGCTGATCAGCGCCGTCAACCGGTGGTTCATCCGCCGCAGGTCACTGGCCATGTCTATCTGCATCACCGGGTTCGCCTCGGGCGGCGCCGTGTTGCTGCCGTTGATATCCATCGGCGTTAGCACCATCGGTTGGCGCGACGTCATGCTCTACTCCGGGATATTCATGGCAATCATGGTCGTTCCGCTGGGTTCAATGGTGCGGCACTCGCCGGAACGCATGGGGATCGGACCTGACCTGCCGCGGCCCCAGGACGGCAAGACGGCAGTCCAAACGGCCAACATTGACTTCACCGTGCGACAGGCGCTGCGGACGCGGTCCTACTGGATATTGTTCGGTGGCTCGGTCCTAAGGATCACCATGTGGGGCGCCATATCGGTCCACTCAGTGGAGATGTTCGTGTGGAAAGGGATGTCCCAGGGAGAAGCCGGCCTGATGTTCTCCCTGATATTTTTCCTCTCGATACCAATGCGGCTGGGAGTGGGCATTCTGGGGGACCGCGTGCCTCTGCAGCCGATGATGGGCGGGGGCATGGTGGCGGCGGCCCTGGCGGTCGTGGCCATGTTGGTTCTGGACGGGAATACCGCGGTCTATCTGTTTGTCGTGTTGATGGCCATGGAGCAGGGCGGCAGCACGTTGAACTGGGTGGCGCTGGGCAACTTCTTTGGGCGGACCAACTTCGCGACCCTGATGGGGATCATCAGCACGGCGTTCAACCTCGGGATGCTGGTCTCGCCGGTCTATGCGGGATACATGTTCGACCGCACCGGCAGCTACATGGTGGTCCTGATCTCTTTCCTGCCCATCTATTTAGCCAGCGGAGTCTTGTTCTTGATGACCCGAAAGCCCGAGGCTCCGGTTGCGGCCCGGACACCCGTTTACGGGCGGTAGGGCTAGACCAATTTCCGCAGTAGACTGCCGAAGCCCTGGATGGGTTCGGTCCAGCCGATGCGGCGCAGGGCCAGCCAGATGGTGGCCTGGTTCACCGATATCACGGTCTTGCCCAGCTTCTGTTCCAGGGGCTCCACTGCGTCCAGGCCCCGCCAAGCCGTGCCGGGCAGGAAGATGGTGTCGGCTTCGTCTTTCACCACCGTTGGGACGAAGTCGATGATGGTCTGGACCGTTTCTTCTTCGATCTCCAAGGGGTTCATCGAGTCCTGCATCCAGGGCTCACCGTCGGCGCTTACCACATCGAACCCAGCCTCCTCAAGGAGGGGCTTGAGACGTTCCCTGAGGTGAAAATGCCGGTAAGGGCCGGCGATGCTGAGGCGCTTGGAGCCCATGAACTTGAACGCTTCGATGCAGGCCCCAACGGCGGTGATGGATTCTACACCGCTGGCTAGCTTCATTTCTTCCGACATTTCCCGGTCGAACTGGATGTAGCCCTTGTGATAGGTGCCTGAGGTGCAGGCGTATACCAGAATATCGGGCTTGATGTTGGACAGGGAACGCGCTCCCCGGCTGACATCCTCGTTCATCTTGTCGGCGTCGAACCCGAACAGAGCGGTATCGACGGTGGCCGCCTCTTCGCTGGAGATATCGATCTGGTGGCCGGTGTTTTCCGTCGATCTAGGCTGATTGCCCCAGTCGCCGTTGAACATCCGCTCGAAGTGAACGGTTATCTCCGGGGGGAGCACCCGGTAAAAATCGGGTTCCACCACCGGGTTGGTGGCGGGCACCAACGCTCCAATGCGCTTTGTTACAGGCATCTCTAGCTACTCCATTATGGGTTCGCCGGTTGTATCAACAAGGAACGTCCCAACGGGACCTAGTCTGCGGCCCCGGCGGTCTTGGCGGGTGCGGCCTCAGTCAATTCGTAGAGGGTGCTTCGGGCGCGGATCTGCTCGTCCCAACCCCGGAAACGCAGGTCGATCATCAGCCCGTCCGGGCCCTTGTACTTGCGATTGGCCTTGCTGCTGCCGGGACACTCCGTTCCGCCGTGGTCCTCGACCGTTGCAACGGCCGCATCAAGATCGTCGACGTAGAAGCCGATGTGGTGGATGCCCTTCACCGTGGATGGGCCTTCGCCCAGGTTTGGGGCGTCTTCGGAGCCCATCTTCAGGATGGCGAAATAGATGTAGCCGTCGGTTAGCCAGACTCCTTCCTCACCGGTCTCGGCGGGCACGCGGCGTAGTTCGTCCAGACCGAATACGCTCTTGTACCACTCGGCGGTCTCAGCGGGATTCTCCGTTTGCAGCGCTATGTGCTTGATGCGGTTGGCCATGGCTCCTCCATCTGCCGTTATCGAATCAAAAAGACGGACGGGAGACCGATTACCGGTCTACCCGATTAAAACGCCAGGCAATTGTACATCCCGTCGATCAATTGGGTTATCGGAATTGCCGGTCAGTCCACCTGAGGCGGTTTCAGGTAAGTCTAGATCACACCGATAGAGTAGCCGACCCCAAAACTGACGCCGCCGCCCAGTGCCAGGCCCCAGACCGCGCTGGCCAAGGAAAGTGGGTTGATACCTGCCTGCTGGGTTACAACGGCCAGTCCCAGGCCCGTTAGTGCGCCCACAAATGTGCTGAAAATGGACCGTTTCCACGCAGGGACCGGTAGGATTCGGCGCAGGCCCCGCGGACTGCGCCGAGCGACCTGGACCTTGGCATCCAGCTTGGCGCTAAGGCCATTGGCCGCGAGGGGAGCACTCGCCAAAGCTCCAACCCCGGCAACCGCCGCGACACCACTGGCGACAATGGCCGTCGTGCCGCTAAACCCGGTGATGTCCAATTCGAACGGGATGGAGCAGAGTTCTATGGGCCCGCTGAACAATGCTCCTTCGACCACGTAGACACCCCGGGCGTGAGATGAGAAATCCGCCACATCAACGGTGGTGACCCCGGAGGAGATATCAACGTCTTTCCCGGCAAGCTCCGTCCCCAGGCCCTGGATGCCCCAGTGGAGAGTAGCGTCCGCCGGCAGGTTGATGCCGCGGATGGTGAGAATGGCCTCAGGGTCGATCTCGAGGGTTTCATCGCCTTAAGTGGGGAGGGTAAATGGCGAAGGGTTGCCGCCTTCGATAATTATCTGAGGGCCGCCGCAGTCGGTGTCGTGAGAACCATCGTGGGCCGACGCCGGGGACGCCATCAGCCAAAATACAGTGATAAGTAGCAGGATGGCCAGGCCGATCTGGACGCCGGATCTTGTCGTACTCAAAGTTACTTGCCGAATCGGCCCTCCATAATCCCATAGTGCCGATTATTTTATACGAACGTGTCCACTTGGGCGAGTTCTATCTCGGTCGAAACGATCAGTTTTATGGCGGGGCGTCTTCCAGCCAGTCTTCGCCGACCAGGACCGGGCCGATACCTTCCAAGCGTATGAAATAGGCCGGCAACAAGTATTTGTCGCTACTGGAACCGGACCCATACACCAGGCCCGATGCTTCAACGATTCCAGTCATTCCCATCACGTGTTGATCCGGTATTACTCTCCCCGATTCTGTCATCTCGGCTGCTTCCCGGACCCTCACGCGCTGGGTCGTTTCGAATTTAGAGCTTTCCACCTTACCTCTTACGCCGCCAGGTCATGCGGCTCGTTTGGCGTTTTAGCCTCGGAATGGCCCTAGGGCGGGCCCTTAGGCTTCCTCCAGCCACTCCTCATAAATCAGAATCGCCGGAAGTTTTCCTATCCTGATGTAATAAGCGGGGGTCATGGTGTCGCCGGATGCAGAGGCGGCGCCGTTGATCAGACCGGCTATCTCCACAGTGGCGGTCTGTCCCATGATCAGCGTGCCTGGGGGTCTTGTACCCAGCTTTTCGTGTTGGCCGGGCGTCCTAACCTTGACCAGGTCCATGGGGTGAAACTTGGGACGTTTCAATTGCCGGTAACTCCGAAGACTTTGGTAGTGAGATTCAAAGAGGACGCAAACCCTTAAGTCGTCGAGCGTCCGAACTGCTCACGTTTCGATGCCCTATATATCTGGATATCATTCCACGTCTGTTAAAGCAATGGCATCCGCCGATGGGTAAGTGACCCGCGTCACACCGAGTGTCGGTGTCGAATCACAGACCTAGGCATTGATACCGCCGGATAATTAGACCAACGCTGAAATGGTCAGGCGAAAAATTATCTGGTCAGACTGCGTGGGGACATGAAGCACAAACTACCGGCCATAGCTTTATTTTTAGTGATCGTTGTGGGAGTCCTTGTCTTTTCTCCCGTCGGACGAGGGTCGAGCGTTGCAGACCTTGGCACGGTGGTCCAATCGGGACCCAACATATATGCGGCCGAGATGGACAGTTACGTGTGTCTGTCCGAATCCGAAGTCCACACCACCGCTTCTCTCACAACTGCCAGCGCCGATTCCGAAGACCGCGACTTCATGCCAACTGTGTTCCTCATGATGCTGGATGTCGGGGTCTGCGCCTCGCTTTCCCCGATCTCTTCGACCACCCGCATCCTGGCCCAGCCAGGCGCGGAAAAAAAGCAGAGACCATGGACAAGAAAGAGGCAGCTCTCGGAGCAAAACCAGGCGTCTGGTACGTTCAGAACTAGCTTCGATCACGGCACTATACAACGCAACCGGGCCAACTACAGACACAAGCGGAGGCAAAACGTTCTCCGGCCGTTTGCCCGTAGACGACTGCCAAGTTGAGGTCGAGGCGAGGATGAGACGGCTGCGGCTTGGGTGAAAAGGAAAGACCACCGCGTCAATGGAGAAGGGGAATCGATGCGATGGCTTTCAGATTAGACCGATCGAGGCGCCGTGACGTCCCTGGAGGAGCAAGGACCAAGCACTTCGATCGCTACAGTATTCGCCGATCAACCGGGTAGGCGAAGGCCCAAATGGGCCGTGTTTATGGCCCCATGCGGGCCATATTACTGGATGACTAAACCACCGGCAGGCGCTCTTTGGACCGGCCGTCCCAACCTTGAGGCCACTCCATATGGTAAAGTAGCCCATCTCGTTGATTCGGGCGTGGAGTATCAAGGCTGACGCACTGCTAAGTTTTCCTCTCGCTAGCCACCTGTCCTAGCGGGAATCCCTTGACTGAGGTCGCGGCGACGATCGCCGGAGACTGGAGTAACGCCGATGGAACTAGGCGTATGGATGGTCATTGGGTTTGGGATTGGATTCTCGGCTGGAATCGCCGCGGACCGCCTACGATCGTTGTTTCGAAACATCGTTGGGCGGCAGGAAAATCGTCAGGCCCCTTTAACAAAGCCACTAGAAAGTGACCCGAATTCTTCACTGCCTCCGTTTCCACGCCTCAGGCCGCCGCCACGGTAGCGCGGTGAACCCCGCTCAAGTTCAATTCTGTCCGTGGCCGGACGCTTTTTCACGCGAATTTCCATAGTTCTAGCTCAAGAGGCGGCGATGTTCGTTGTTATTTACCAGTGGAAGCTCAAAGCCGGTAGTGACGCGGAATTCAGGGAAGCGTGGCGTCAAGCCACCCAAGCGATCTACGAAAAGCGTGGCAGCCTGGGGTCCCAACTCATGCAGTCTAAAGATGGGATTTATCACGCGGTTGCCAAGTGGCAGGAGCGGGATCAATGGGTCAACCGCTCTCAGCCCGAAGCCGCAGATCCTCAGGCCATGCAGACCATGGGAGAATTGATCGAAGAATCTTTCCCGCCCCTAGAGCTTGAGGTCACCGACGACATGCTGGCATTGGAGCCCTGTTCCTTACAGGATTAGACCAGTCAGGTTCCGATTGAAAATCGGCCGATTTAGTCGTCTAAGTCTCCGGCGTTGAAGGAGTTGGCGTCTGCTAGAACTTCGGGCCATAATTCCAGCGCCGCAGCCCATTGTGCGCCAGCCTCGGAGAGCGAGACAGGATAAAGTTGACCGAATCTTGCCGAGGTTTCGCCGGCTGATACCAAGCCCGCGAGGCTTTCTGCCCGAAGACTGATCATCAGCAAAGCGAGTATGTGAAAAGTCACGGCCTCTTCTGGGGGATCTAGAGCTTCCCAAGCCTCCGCTATAGCAGTGAATCGTTGATGAGAATTGCGGATCTCATTGAGTAGTTGGGAGAACGATTCGGCCGCTACGCGCATATCTCCGGTTGCGGTCATCTCTTGAAACAGCGGGTCAAGCAGGCCATCGAATTCTTGGGCCAATCGCGCCTGCTCGAATAGTAACGGGCCCATGTCTTCTTCAAAACTGCTGGAATCGGCACTGCAGGCGGCGAACGCTGATATGCCAAATAGAAGGAAGGTCATGGCGGTCCATCGAGCGAGTCTTTTCACCGGCATGAAAAAGCCTATTTGCGCTTCAGGGTCGGGCTCAGCGGTCTCTTTCTTGGGCCGCCATGTCGTAGATGGATTGGGCGGTCGCCATGTTGGCCTCGCCGAACTTGATCTCGACCGATAATTGGTTCATCAGCGTCACCCGGTCCTCTTCCGAGTCCCCGGCGAGTTCGAAAAGCAGTTTCCCGACCATTTTGTAGAAGTCTGAAGCGAGCACGAAACTGCTGTGGAAGTCTTGCAGTTCTGACGGCGGGTGGACGGTGCTTACGGCGAAGGTTATGGAATCAATCTCGATCCCCAGCTGATTAACGGACGACAACCACTCAGGGTCGTCCAATGGGCCAGCTTCCAAGAGTGCGCTGGCCTCGGCAAGTTTCGCGTCAACCTGCTTTTGCCAGTTGCCTATCTGGCTTCGGTAGTCGTCCCAGGAGATTCCCGAAGCATCGGGAGATGAGTCCCCGCAGGAAATCAAGGCAACCAATAGCAGGGAGGTTAAAAATATTAACAGTTTCATTTTTGAATCAGGCAGGTTGTAATCGAACTATTTTTTTGTGAACACTAACGTGGCACACAATTAAGTTTGAACCAGTTACCTACCGCCTATAAAGCACCTGCTACATACGGTTGAGCTTGCCTCATGGCATTCAATTACCTAGAGTCCACCGACGGAGCACGACCTGCCACGTTATTTGAGCAATGCGTGGACCGGGACCAGTTTCTGGTGAACCGGGTCGACGGCTACGCTGGCCGTTTCTAATGCCGTGGCACCCAATAGTGGTGTCGTGCCTTCGTCGGCAAAGACGACCATTGCGATTATCTCCTGGTTCGCGAGTCTGATGCTGGCATAGCCAACTGGATATTCAACAACCCGGTCGTCGGCTAAGTCAAACGACCGGGGCTCCCTGATATCTATTCCCAGGCGGTCTAGCACATCTTTTGACAATACGGTGTAGGTAGACCCAGTATCGACCAAAGCATCCAGTTCTACGAAATTCTGCCCTGCCAAGTCGCCTACTTGAATCGGAACGGTGAAGGTTCCCATTTTTCGACTCCCCTTCAGTGACAACGGGCGGAAGGCGTAAATAGTGGTGGCACCGACTGGGTTCGAACCAGTGACCTAGCGCTTATGAAGTATATTCGTTAATGCGAATTAGATATACGCCGAATCACGTTGAAAATTAGCATTTCAGGCATGCGAACAAGACGAATTAGGAACACTTTCCAATTGGCTTCAATCGAGCGAATTAGTTCTTTGCCCCGGTCCGCAATCGTTAACCTAAATCCCTTTAAATTATGCTACAGCTGGAATTGTAGCATGTAGGTTGGCCTGTTCTTTGGGCATCAACGGTACGGCCTCGGCGAGAATTTCTGGATGCGGTAGTTGCCTGAGTCTGCAACGTAGACGCTACCGTCGGATGCCTCCGCTACAAAGGTCGGGCCGCCGAACTCACCGTCGCTCGTTCCCTCCGTGCCCCATTTGCTAACGAATAAGCCTTCGGAGGTGAACTTCTGGATGCGGCTGTTGTGAAGGTCCGCAACGTAGACACTACCGTCGTATGCCACCGCAACGCCACGCGGGAATATGAACTCCCCGTCGCCAGTGCCATCAGTGCCCCATTTGCTAACGAATAAGCCTTCGGAGGTGAACTTCTGGATGCGGTGGTTCCGATAATCTGAAACGTAGACACTGCCGTCTGATGCCACCGCTACGCCAGCCGGGAATCTGAACTCCCCGCCGCCCTCGCCCCGAGTGCCCCATTTGCTAACGAACACGCCTTCGGGGGTGAACTTCTGGATGCGGTTGTTCAGATAATCTGAAACGTAGACACTGCCGTCGAATGCCACCGCAACGCCCTCCGGGTAGAAGAACTGCCCATCGCCCGTGCCAGACGTGCCCCATTGGCTGACGAACACGCCTTCGGAGGTGAACTTCTGAATGCGGTTGTTGTAAGGATCTGAAACGTAGACGCTGCCGTCGGATGCACCGCAACGCCAGCCGGGAATCTGAAC
>Ga0209554_1000183_pt1 | contig 51256 bp, 46 predicted proteins | sample MarorgKNORR_S2LV_5_FD_188221 | JGI IMG/M metagenome (GOLD analysis project Ga0209554, IMG submission 188221) | Marine microbial communities from the Southern Atlantic Ocean, analyzing organic carbon cycling - Bottom_A/KNORR_S2/LV (SPAdes) (version 2) | ecosystem: Environmental > Aquatic > Marine...
AATTTATAAATCAATATCTATGAAATTTACACCTAGAAAAATCAATGCTTTTTTACTTTTTAAGCTCCCCGCAGCGTATTTAACAGGAGTACGAGTTGTGTCTTTAGAAGCGGATACCGTTGTTGTACGAGTGCGACATCGGTGGATCAATCAAAACCCCTATAAATCATTGTTTTGGGCAGTTCAAGGGATGGCATCAGAGTTAACGACAGGGGTTTTAGTGATGCGAGAAATTGTGAGCTCTGGGCGAAAAATATCAATGTTGGTGACTTCCGTAAATGGAAAGTTCACAAAAAAGGCGACAGGTAAAATTCGATTTGTCTCTAATGACGGAAAGTTGATTAGAGCTGCAATTCAAAAATCTGTTGAAACAGGAGAGGGGCAAGTTGTGCTCATGACTTCAGAAGGGCTTAATGAAGAAGGTGTTTCTGTTTCAAAGTTCGAGTATGAATGGAGTATTAAAGTTAAAAACTAAAAGCGAAAAATTAAAAGTTAAAAAAAAGTAGCATAGGTGAGTAGGGTATTTACCCGATGTAAAGCCATGTTACTTTTTTTTAGTTTCGTTCTTTTTGATGTTGGCAATAAAATGGGCTAACTTTTTTCCATAGGTAGAGCTTTTTACTTCGTTGGATAACGAGTTGTTTACGGTGTCTAACAATCTAATATGAGCATCTGCCAACTCTGTCAATGCAATGTATGGCGCAGCAGCATAGTCTGCATTGTTTATGGCGTAATTTGTTGTGTATAAATAACGTCTTTTTACCAAACGCGAAAATTCAGCTTCTATTTTTGAAACTTCTTCCGTGTCTTTTGCTTTCTTAGCGTCAAAGCTTTCCTTAATTAAGTCCAATCTTTTACCACTAAAGCGACTCGTCATTTTGTAATATGTATCAAGAATTTCTTGGTTTTTTGATCCTGTAATTTCAGGGTTCAACCCAAATTTTGATACCTTATCTTTAATGGTGATGGTGCCTTCTTCAGCAAAAAAGATAATGCGTTTGTCTGTTGTATTTCCATCAAAAGTCAAATAATACATTTCAGGACTTGTAACATGGTCTGTCAATGTAAAAACATCCGTTCCTAACAATGCAATAGAATCTACCGATACCAATACCGTGTCTTGCATTTTTTGTAAGTACAATGTTCCTTTTTTTAAGCCTTCAATTTGACCTTGCACCAACATGTTTCCTTCTTTTTTAGAAGAACAAGCAACCGTTAGTAATGAGACTAAACCTAAAATTAGTATTTTTTTCATTTTTTTGAGGTATTGTTTTTTCGTTTGCAAAGATGCAGATTTATGTTAAACTTTCGAGGAAATTTCCATTAAAATAGTACAAAGAATTGCTCCAACGGTTCCAATAGCATAGCCAAATACAGCCAATAGAACTCCTACAGTAGCTAAAGATGGATGGAAAGCAGCGGCTACAATTGGTGCAGAAGCAGCGCCTCCAACATTGGCTTGACTTCCAACCGCTAAAAAGAAATAGGGCGCTTTTATCAACTTGGCTACTAGAATAAGTAGGCCGGCGTGGATTGTCATCCAAACAGCTCCAATGGCAATCAATCCTAAATTGTCGAAAATCAATGCTAAATCCATTTTCATTCCGATCGTTGCCACCAATATATAAATAAAAATACTCCCTATTTTACTGGCTCCAGCTCCTTCATAATTTTTTGCTTTGGTAAATGATAATGAGATGGCAATAATTGTAGAAATACTAATCAACCAAAAGAATTTTGAACCTAAAAATGTAAAGATATTTCGAGTAGTTTGTGATGCTATGGATGCGATAAAATCGCTAAAAAAGGCACTTAGATAGGTCGCGGAAAAATGAGCAAATCCAACCGTTCCAAATCCAATTGCTAGGATAATCATAAAGTCTGTTAACGAAGGGTTTCGTTTTACTTTTTGTGCAAAATTAGCTACTTTTTCTTTCAATGTTTCAATCGCAGAGGTGTCTGCTTTTAACCATTTGTTGATGCGGTCTTTCTTTCCGATTCCAATTAATAAAATAGCCATCCAAATATTGGCAATGACAATGTCTACAAAGACCATTCCTCCATATTTTGCTGGATTGTATTTGTAAATTTCTAACATGGCAGTTTGATTGGCTCCACCACCAATCCAACTTCCTGCCAAGGTAGAAAGTCCACGCCAAACAGCATCAAAATCAGCGCCTCCAACAGTTTCTGGAGAAAATATGGAGATCAATAAAATAGCAATAGGACCTCCAATTATAATACCAACAGTTCCCGTAAAAAACATGATTAAGGCTTTTGAGCCTAAATTAAAAATGGCCTTTAAGTCAATACTCAAGGTCATTAATACCAAAGCTGCAGGTAATAAAAACCGACTTGAAACATAATACACTTGCGATTGCAGCTTTACGGTTTCTCCACCCGAGTTCGTCACTTCCCATTCAGGAGCAATGATTCCGAGGGTTGTAAAAATCGCCGGCACAAAATAAGCCATAAATAAACCTGGAACTATTTTGTAAAATTTAGGCCAAAACCCTGTTGTTTTAGCTTCTGTATAAAATACAAATCCTAAAGAAATCATTAGTATTCCGAATACAATAGCGTCGTTGGTAAAGAAAGGTTCTTGCATGTGATAATTTTTGATTTCTGCTAAAGTATCAAAATTAAAGACATAAAAAAAACGAAGTGGTTTACTTCGTTTTTTTTAAGGATGTTTAGAATTTTTTGACTTCCTTAAATGGAGAAATTTCTATTTTTTCTAAGGATGCTTTGTAGGTTTTCCAATCAGTATCAAAGAAGGAATTTACTTTCTTTAACGCTTCAGCGTACGTCGCTTTAAATTGATTGACCAATTGTTTTTCTGTACTGGTTTGATTTCCAAACCTGCTTCTAACATATCTGTATGCAACACCTAGTCGTTGGTTTACAGTAACTTCTGGGTTTCTTGTAATTCCCTGTCTTTTATCAACTTTTCCTAAATACAAGGCAATTAAACCATCAATTTTTTTGCTAATTTCTTTGGTCTGTTTTAAGTACTCTTTGTATTTCTTTTTATCTTCTTTTGTCAATTTAGCTTTGAAAGAGGTAGCGGTGTTCTTACTTTCTACCAACTGCTTTACAACAGCGCCAATTGTTTTTTGATAGCGTTCTAATTCTTTGCTTGCGGTATATTTTTGATTGATAGCAGATTGCGAAACCTGTAATCTAGGATCTGATTCAACAGTGATGCTTTGTTCAGAAATTATATTGCCAAAACTCATTTTTAAACGATAAGTTCCGGGTTTTACAGAGACTCCACTTGGCTCTCTTTTTTGTTTTTTAATCGTTCTTGAAGCTCTAGCAACTCCTTTTTCATCTAAATACCAATAGATTTTATGAACTCCACTTTCTTTAGGAGCTTTCTTTTTTAACGTTCGTATCAAACGAGTACCATCAAAAATTTCAAGTTTGATAGAATCCCACTTTACAACATTGACCTCTTTTTCTGTGGTCTTTTTGCTGTCTTTTTTTGCTTTTGACTTTTTTGCTTTTGGTGGTTTGATGATGTAATACGATATCGCAGCACCACGCTTTCTGTTTTCTCCATTGTACAATGCATCTGCTCCAAACCTGCTTCCTGTTGGTTGCTGGTAAAAAGCCTGATACGCTGTTGGTGGCTTGAACAGTACTATTTTTTGAGCTAATAGATCATTGTTTTTTGCCATGGCGCGCAGCGGACGGATGTCATCCAACACCCATGCAGCTCTACCAAAAGTTCCAATCACTAAATCGTGTTCTCTAGGTTGAATGACGATGTCTTTAACAGGTACTGTTGGGAAACCTTCGGTCCATTTGGTCCATTTTTTTCCAGCATCTAATGAAACATACAGTCCGTCATCAGTTCCTAAGAAGAGCAAATTCGGATTCTCAAGATCTTCAACAATGCTCAATGTATAGCTTTCTACATCCTTTTCGGTTACAATTCGAGTCCAGGTTTTACCATAGTTCTTAGTGCGATACGCATAGGGCGTATAATTAAAACGTCGGTAATCATTCGCAATTAATAGCGCTTCTCCTTTGTTTTTATTGGATGCTTTAATTTGTGCAATCCAACTTCCTTTTGGCAAGCCTTTAATATTTTTAGAAACATTGGTCCAGGTTTCGCCTCCGTTTTGAGTTATGTGCACATTTCCATCATCGGTTCCAACCCAAAGCATGTGTTGTTCTAGCGGTGAAGGTTCAATCACCAATACGGTACAGTGATTTTCAGCACCTGTTGCATCCATGGTCAATCCGCCACTTTCGCTTTGTTTTAATTTGGATTTGTCATTGGTCGTTAAATCAGGAGAAATCACAGTCCATGTCAGCCCTTTATCAGTACTTTTATGAACAAATTGACTCCCAAAATACACCGTTGCATTGTCAAAAGGGTCTTGTCCAATTCCACTATTCCAGTTAAAACGAAGTGTAATCTTGGCGTCAGAATGTGTTGGTTTCACACCATAGTTGTGTCCGGTTTCCCGATCGTATCTCGATACATATCCTTGTTGACTCATTGCGTAACCATAGCGAGAATTGTCTTTGTCTGGCACTACATCAAAGCCGTCACCAAAAGCGAGTTCTTGCCAATATGAATTCCGAATTCCTTGTGCTTTCCAAACATATGCTGGACCACCCCAAGAACCGTTGTCTTGCATTCCGCCATATACATTGTACGGAAAATCATTATCCACATTGATGTGGTAAAATTGCGCAATCGGTAAATTGGCGACAAAGCGCCATGTTTTCCCTTTGTCTTTGGTAATATTTAAACCTCCATCATTTCCATCAATCATAAAAGAACCATCGGTTGGGTGTATCCACCACGCATGATGATCGGGGTGTACTCCGTTTGGTACGCCATATGCTGGCATTAGTTGTTTAAAATTTTTACCACCATCATCTGAAACATTGATATACGTAAAAACAGAATACACACGATTTTCGTTTTGTGGGTCTACATAAATTTCTGAATAGTAAAAAGGCCGGTTTCCAATACCGCGTTTGTCATTGATTTTTTTCCATTTAAAACCACCATCCGTGCTTTTGTATAGCGCATTTTTTTTGGCTTCTACCAATGCGTAAATGACATTTGGATTGCTTCGAGCAATCGCAATTCCGATTCGGCCTAATTCTCCTTTAGGAAAGCCTTCTTTTTCGGTGATCTTTTTCCAGTTTTCTCCGCCATCATGTGTAATGTACATGCCGCTTCCTTTTCCTCCAGATTTAAAAAACCAAGGATCGCGTTTGTGTTCCCACATGGCAGCAATTAATTTATTTGGATTGGAAGGGTCCATGACCAAATCTGCAGCACCTGTTTTGATATTGTTGTATAAAATTTGTTTCCAAGACTTTCCACCATCAGTAGTTTTATACACACCACGTTCTTTGTGTTCTCCCCAAGGAGAGCCAATTGCAGCAGCATATACAATATCCGGATTTGTTGGGTCGATAATAACGCGATGAATATGTCGTGTTTTTTCTAAACCCATCAATGTCCACGTTTTACCGGCGTCTAAAGATTTGTAGATTCCGAAACCACCATTCAAACTATTTCGTGGATTTCCTTCACCGGTTCCCACCCAAATAACACTTGGATTTGATTGTTGAATGGCAACAGACCCGATAGAAGCAGTCGCTTCTTTTTCGAAGATTGGTGCCCATTTAATTCCGCCAGAAGTAGATTTCCACAAGCCTCCAGAAGCGGTGCCGACGTACATAATATCTGGATTGGACAGGACAACATCTATGCTTGTAACACGTCCACTCATTCCACCAGGACCGATACTTCTTGGTTTCATGTTTTTAACCATGTCCATAGAAAATTCCTGTGCAGATAGTGAGGTGCTTGCTAAAAGGGTAAAAAGAAAAATGAATTTTTTCATGAGGTTTGAGTTAGTTGTTCAAACCCTAAAGATAGTTTTTATAGCCGTGTTGAAATCTTAAAAAAATGTTAACAAAAAAGAACTAAAATAAATCGCCTTTATTAATTTTTTTAGCATTCTAAAAGGGGTTAATTTCCTAAGACAATTACAGGGTCAATATTTAATTTCACGCTAATATCTCTAGCCACTTTTAAAGGAGGTTCGCTTTTCCCTGTAAGGTATTCACTTACTCTCGATGTGCTTACCCCTAGAATGTCTGATAGTTTAACCTGATTTAATTTCATTTCATGCATTCTTAATTTCATGGCGTCTACTAATGAAGGTAAAGGGACAGGGTGATTCACTTCTTCATAATCAGCCACCATGTCAGACAAGAGATTTAATTCAATATATCCTTTTGCCTCTGTATTCTCTATGTTTTCAGAATTCTTTAGTAATTCTTCGATTCTTTCAATAACTATGTTGTATTGTTTCTCTGTTTTAATCATAATTAAATAGTTTTACAATTAATTTTATCATATTCCGTATGAGTGCCTATAAAACGAATGTAATTTTTTTTAGCGTTGTATGAAATGATGGCTACTAATCTGTAATTATTTCCTTTAATATTAAAAACAACTCTGTTATTTCCAACATAATCAGCACTTCCAAAATCATTTTTTAAATCACTAAACGAATCCCATTCTTTTCTTCTTACTGAATGATACCAAAAATTTAAAGCCTTTAACGAGTCTGAGTGTTTTTTCGAAAACTCTTGAATTCTTTTATAAGTGACTATCCTCATTTTTTTTGTTATCGTTATGCAAAGATAATCTATATATTTTGTTAATCAAAATAAAATAACGAAAAACAAAATTATTTATTCTTGGTTTCGTGAATGAATTGCCAATATTTGCAGGTTGATTTAGTACTTGTAAGTCATCAATCGAGACACTATTTGTCTTTCTTTTTAGGTTCTCTTTTTGCATCTTTCAATGCACGCATCAAAATCCATTCAATCTGTCCATTGGTAGATCGAAATTCATCTGAAGCCCATTTTTCAATGGTTTTAAGCATTTCTTCGTTGATACGTAAAGCAAAAGCTTTCTTTTTTGCCATGAGTTCCTTTTTTTATTCTCCTGGGGAGGAACGTTTTTAGTTGTTAATAAACGCCACAATAGTAGCGATTAATCGCTTAGATAAAGCATAATCTGCTGAATAATACGACTTCATATTGTCAGCATCAACTGCGATATTTTTTAATACGTGGTTCATGTTTTTGATAATCACCAACGTTGATTTTTCGTTTGCCTTGTGTAACATATTGGCATCTTCTTCTTTTATCTGTATATCCTTTGTTCCACTGATAATTAACATAGGAATGGTCAGTTTTTTAATTTCTTCTGATGGATTGTATTGCATCCAATTTGCAAGAAATGGCTGATTGTTTTTTTTGAATAAAGAGAGCAACATTGGGTTTACATCTTTAATAGCGCCCGTTTCTTTCAATTCTTTGATATGCGCTTTTGTAATATCTACTAAAAACGGAGCTTGCTTGTTAATCTGTTGTATCAACGTTTTGTCGATACTTTCTGCCGGACCAACTAGTGAAATATATCTGTCAGTTTTCTCTGAAGCCAACATGGCAATTAAAGAACCTTGGCTATGACCAATTAAGACAATTTCCGAAAATCGGTTGTCAGCTTTAAAGTGTGTAATTACTTTTTGAACATCTTTTACCAAATCATAAAAGAGCGTTTCTTTAAGGAATTTAGTGTTGTTAGGATTGGCTGTTCGTTTGTCAAAACTAAAAAAAGCAATATGATGTTTGTTGATACTGTCTCTAAATTGTTTGATGTAGTTTGCTTTTATAATAGTGCCTTGATTTCCGTTTCTATCTACATTTCCAGATCCATGCACCCAAATAATTAATGGGATGTTTTCTTTAGCATAGGTTAATGTTCCTGGTAACTGAATAGAATCATTGGTGATTAATACTTCTTCAGAAACGATATTGTTTTGCGCGTTGGTAAATGACCAAACAAATAAAAAGAGGTATGTAATTTTATATTTCATTTGTCTTTATTTCAGATGAATACGTTTTTAATACAGCGTTTATTTCGTCTTTTTTTTGCGTACCAATTAAGATTTTATTTCCGTTTTTAAGCTTTAATTGTAAACCAATATTACCTTTTACATTGTAGGCTTTTCCGTTGCCTTTGCTCCAAGGGATACCACCTTTTATGCCCCAGCCGCCATATTCTGAAATGGCATCGTATTTTCTTAGGTAAGCCTTGTCTACTTCTTTCCAGTTAATCAGTTTCGATTTGAAATGAAAAGGAGCGAATTTATAAGAGATTCCTTTTTCATCGATGCGTGTGTTCAAATTTAAAAAGAGAAAAAGAAGTGCCACTAAACAGATTATTATACCGCCACTTAAAGAACCTAATTGTTTGTTTAATGGTAGTTGAGTAATAGTATCCCACTCTTTTATAATTGGAAAAAATATTACAATAGTAGCAATAGACAAGCCAATGTAAATAAGTGGTTGTGTAAATTTTTGTTCCTCTTTAAAAACTCTCATTTATCGATTTTTATCTCTTTCAAATAAAACACCACTCGTGTGTTGAAATATTGTATTCACAACCCAGCCTTCTCTTGCGTATTGATTTAAAACATCTTCGTATTTTTGATTTCTATTTCTTAAACCTATTTTAGGCTGTACTACTTTATATTCTTTCATGTGTTTGTTTTTTTAGTGAAATAATTGAATGATTAATAGGGGTAAAAAAGCGAGAATGTATCCTGTGATTTTTAGAAGGATAAGAATCATTTAATGACTTAAGGTGCCTGTATTTAAAACAGGAGAAACTTCTTTGTCTCCACATAAAATAACCATTAAGTTACTTACCATTGCTGCTTTTCGTTCATCGTCTAACTCAACAATGTTTTTCTTACTCAATTCTGTCAAGGCCATTTCTACCATACTTACAGCACCTTCTACAATTTTATGACGAGCCGCAATAATTGCAGTTGCTTGTTGTCTTTTTAACATGGCGCTGGCAATTTCTTGTGCGTAGGCCAAATAACCAATTCTTGCTTCTAGTACTTCAATTCCGGCAATAGACAAGCGCTCTTCAATTTCTTTCTCTAAGGCTTCGCTAACTTCGTTTACACTAGATCGCAAGGTGATGTCTTCAGTCACACCTTCATCGGCAAAGTTGTCATACGGATACATACTTGCCAATTTACGAACGGCAGCATCTGTTTGTACACGAACAAAATTTTCGTAATTGTCAACATCAAAAGCGGCTTTATGTGTATTGGTGACTCTCCAAACTAAGATGGTACTGATCATAATTGGGTTTCCTAATTTGTCATTTACCTTTAAGCGCTCACTGTCAAAATTACTAGCTCTTAAAGAGATTCTTCTCTTTTTGTATAATGGATTTGCCCAAAACAGCCCATTTGTTTTTATAGTGCCGATATATTTCCCGAAGAGTAAGATTACTTTAGAGGAGTTTGGATTTACTAAAATAAAGCCAAACAAGGTAATAAAGCCAATTAAGGTTGCAATTAGATGAACAGGGTTTTCTTGACGAATAGCCATTACAATTCCTCCAAAAAATAATAGCAGGGCTATTGCTAACATTAAGTACCCATTTACTGGCTTGATAATTTTTTCGTTATTCATGATTTATTTTGTTTTATAATGATATTAAAATGATATCACAAAGATATATAATTATTTTTGATATTTCCAAATTTTAGTGGCATTATTTTTATACATTAGCAAATGTTTAAACGTTTAAGATACTTACTATGAAAAATGCAATGCTTGTTATTTTTACTTTTTTATTTCTGAATAACCCGGTGGTTGAAAAAGTAGATTTTTGGGGTCCAACAGGACATAGAACGGTTGGAAAGATTGCTGAAAACCATTTGACAAAGAGCGCAAAACGTACTATTGATAAATTACTAGGAGGAGAAAGTTTGGCATTTGTTTCTACCTATGCAGATCAAATAAAATCAGACAAAAAGTTTAAAAAATTTTATCCATGGCATTATGTCAATTTCCCTTTAGACTCTAATTATGCAGACTCTGAAAAGAACCCAGAAGGAGATTTGGTGACTGCTATTGCTACCTGTGTAGCGGTTTTAAAAGATAAAAATGCGAGCCAAGAAGACCGTATATTTTATTTAAAACTGTTGGTGCATTTTATGGGAGATTTACACCAGCCACTTCATATTGGTCAAAAAGCAGACAAAGGCGGGAATGGAATTCGAGTGAAATGGTTTAACAGAGGTAGTAACTTACACACTGTTTGGGATTCTAAAATGATTGAAGAATGGAACATGAGCTATTTAGAATTGGCAGCCAATGCGCAAGACCTCTCTAAAAATCAAGTCAAAGCAATTCAAAAAGGAACTGTTTTAGATTGGGTTGCTGAAATTCATCAAATCACCAAAAAAGTATATGCCTCTGCAAAATCAGGAGATAATTTAAAATACAGATATTCATATGATCATTTTGCAACGGTACGACAACAATTGCAACGAGGAGGAATTCGCTTGGCAAAAGTGCTGAACGATATTTTTGGATAAAGAATGCGTATTGGCTTACTCTGTTACTTTTAATCGCGCTTGCGCAGTTACCGAAATATCTGCATAGTTCTTGTTCAAGAACTTTAAATATCCTGTAATTGCAATCATGGCAGCATTGTCTGTAGTGTATTCAAATTTTGGAACGTAGGTGGTCCAGCCCCAATGTTTTTCTGCCAGTTGTAAGTGTTTTCTAATTTCTGAATTTGCAGAAACTCCACCCGCAATGGCAATGTGTTTGATACCTGTATGCTTGACAGCATTTTTTAATTTTTCGATTAAAATTTCAACAATTGTGAACTGTATGGAAGCGCAAATGTCTTCTAGGTTTTCTTTGATGAAATGGGGATTTTCTTTTACTTTTTTCTGGATAAAATAGAGAATTCCTGTTTTTAATCCGCTAAAACTAAAATCCAAATCACCCACTTTTGGTTTTGTAAATGCATAGGCTTTTGGATTTCCTTTTTGCGCATGCTTGTCAATTAAAGGCCCCCCAGGATATGACAATCCTAAAATTTTAGCCGATTTGTCATAGGCCTCTCCAACAGCATCATCAATGGTTTCACCTAAGATTTCCATGTCAAAATAATCAGTAACTTTTACAATCTGCGTATGTCCGCCACTAATGGTTAAACAAATAAAAGGAAACGGAGGTTTTTTAGTGTTTTTCTCTTCAATAAAATGCGCTAAAATATGCCCTTGCATATGATTTACATCCAACAGCGGAATGTTTAAACCCATTGCCAATGATTTGGCAAAAGAAGTTCCAACCAATAAAGAACCCATTAATCCTGGGCCGCGAGTAAATGCGATAGCACTTAGTTTTGATTTGTCAATGTTGGCTTGTTCTAAAGCTTGTTGTACTACAGGAACAATGTTTTGTTGATGTGCTCTAGAAGCTAGCTCAGGAACAACGCCACCGTATTTAGCATGTATTTCTTGATTGGCAACAACATTACTTAGCACAATTCCGTTATGAATAACAGCAGCACTTGTGTCATCACAAGAAGATTCAATTCCTAAAATATATACGGACTGTTGGCTCAAAAGATTAAAAAGTTTTAAATTGCTGCTGCAAAAATATTGATTAAGATTCACTATTTCTTGAAATTTCGACTTTCTTTGCAATAATTGGCAGTATTTTTGATTTGAATAACCAAAATCACCCTTTTATAGACCAAAACATTGAGTACAAAAAAACACAGCAAAAGTAAAAAAGTAGTTAAGTTATTCGGCTATGTGTTACTTTTTTTGTTCTTAATCAGTATGCTTCTTTCTACGTCTATTGTTCAGACGCGTTTGGCAAAAATTCTTACAAATAACCTTAAAGCAACCTACAGTTCAGACATTGTTATTAAGAATGTAGATTTGTCTTTTCTAGGATCCGTTCAATTAAAAGGGGTCGAAATAAGAGATCATCATAATGACACCTTAATTTTTGTAAAAAAATTAAGTACTTCTTTATTAAATGCAAGAAAGATTGTCAACAATAACATACACCTAGGAAGTGTTTCTTTGGATGGAGTTCATTTTTATTTAAAAACATATACAGATGAAGCAGATGATAATTTGACTGTTTTTGTAGAAAGTTTTTCTAAGACACCAAAAGACTCTCTTTCTCCGATATTTTTATTGAAAACATCAAACGTATATATCAACGATCTTACTTTTAAAATAAGTGATGATAATAAAAAGAACCCCAATCAATTTGGTATTGAAAAAGCTGGCGGAAGTTTAAGTGATTTTAAGATAGCAGGACCTGATGTTTCTGCAAAAATCAGAGGCTTGTATTTTGTAGACAATCGAGGTATTGAAATTACAAATTTTACGACTGATTTTTCATTTACTAAAACACAAATGCTGTTTCAGAAAACCGTATTAGAAACAATGCATTCTAAAGTAAATGCAGAGATTCAGTTCAATTATAAAAGAGAGGATTTACACTATTTTAATGATAAAGTAGCTATAAATGCTGTATTTTCCAATAGCAGCTTGTCTTTGGTAGATTTGAATAAGCTGTATGGAGAAATTGGCGGAAATGATATACTTCATTTTTCTGGGAATATTCTAGGAACATTGAATCATTTTGACGCTAAAAAAATCGAATTGCTTTCTGATAAAGGAATGGAGATCAAAGCAGACATGCACTTTACAAATGCTGTTTATACGGACAAAGGTTTTGTCTTTGATGGAAGTTTGAAAAATATACGGACAAATTATCAGCAATTAAAAAGTTTATTACCAAGGATATTAGGAGAAAAATTACCATCCGAATTAGACAAGTTGGGAGATTTTGTGGTAAAAGGAAAGACATTGGTTACTTCAAAAAAAATTGATATAGATGTTGTTGTTACATCAGAAATAGGAATTGTAAAAGCCGATTTAAAGCTAACAAATGTAGCTGTTATTGATAAGGTAAATTATGTTGGAGAGATTGGATTGATTGATTTTAATTTAGGAACTTTTCTCAACGAACCTTTGTTTGGGAAAGTTACTTTGGGAGGGAATGTAGATGGAAGTGGTTTTAGTGTTGATGCGATGAATTCAGGGATTATTGGACTGATAAAACAGGTAGATTTTAATGGATACACCTATAAGAACTTGAGTATAAATGGTTTATTTCAAAATAGATTGTTTAATGGAAACTTACTGGTTGACGATGAGCATTTAAAAATGAGATTTAAAGGATTGGCTGATTTTTCATCAGAGATTAATAAATTCGATTTTACGGCCACTATAGAACATGCCAATTTGCTAAAAACAAAGCTGTTTACTAAAGATAGTATTTCGTCTGTGAAAGGGATTGTTTCTATAGATGTTCAGGGAAATACGTTTGATGACATGATAGGCGCAACTACGTTTACAGATGTTGTATATGTGAATCAAAAACAATCGTATATATTCAAGAAATTTAGAATCACATCAACAGTAAAAGACAACATCAGAACAGTTGCGATTAATAAAGGTATCGACTCTAGAGATATTGCAACAGGGAGCTTACGAGGAGATTTTAAGTTTGAGCAATTATTTTTAATAACTCAAAATGCCCTGGGAAGCATGTATGCCAATTACGAGCCACATAATGTAGATGAAGATCAATTTATAGCATTTAATTTTACGATTTATAACCAGATTGTAGATGTCTTTTTTCCAGAAATTTTCATTGATGAAAATACACGTGTTAGTGGAAGAATTAAAGCAAAGAACAATGTGTTTAAATTAACGTTTTCTTCTCCTAAAGTAATTGCATATGGCAATGTAATTGACTCCATCTCTTTACGAATGGACACGAAGAATACCTTATACAATACACATATAACAGCCTCAAAAATTACGACTAAATATTATGATGTTGCAAAATTCAATTTATTGAATGTGACAAAAAACGACACCCTGTTTTTTAAATCAGAGTTTAAGGGAGCTGTTGGGAATAAAGAGACCTTTAATATGGATTTTTATTATACGGTTGATACAAATAAAAAATCTGTTTTAGGAATTCAAAAATCCACATTCGATTTTGAAGAAAACATATGGAGGATAAATCCGAAAGATAACAAAGAGAATAAAGTTGTTTTTGATTTGAAGAAAAAGGAATTTGAATTTAGCCCATTTCATCTAAAATCAAACGAACAAGAAATCGCTTTTGAAGGGGTTGTAAGAGATTCTACGTATAAAGATTTAAAGATTGATTTTGTAAAAGTAAAATTATCGAGTTTTTTGCCGCCCATCGATAGCTTGTCTTTAAATGGAGCGCTAAACGGAAATTTAAACTTTATACAAAAGGAAGGTTTGTACAATCCAGAAGGAGATTTGTCTATTTCTAATTTTAAAATCAATTCTTTTGAACAAGGAAATTTAGATTTAAAAGTAAAAGGAATAGATTCGTATGAAAAATATGCGGTTGAATTAACCTTAAAAAATACAGGAAATAACAATATTTATGCAAAAGGAACTATTGATTTTACTTCTCAGAGACCAACGCTAGATCTAAAACTACACCTCCATAAATTTAAGTTAAATGCATTTAGTCCACTCGGCAAAGATGTTTTAACAAAAATTAGAGGAGAAGCAACTACAGTAACAGATAGTATTAAAGTTACAGGATTTCTTAGAAACCCAATGATGGAGGGAGAACTGGAATTGAAAAATGCGGGATTGAAATTCCCTTATTTGAATGTAGATTATGATTTTGAAGGGCTCACAAAAATTCGATTGGAAAAACAGTCTTTTATTTTTGAAAAACTAACACTGTTAGATAAAAAACACAAGACAAAGGGTGATTTTAGTGGTAGTATTACGCATCAAGATTTTAAATATTGGTACTTAGATTTGAATATAAACACGGATAATCTATTAGTTTTAGACACGAAAGAAACGGAAGAATCTTTGTATTATGGAACTGCATTTATCAATGGAAATGCAAGAATTACAGGGTTGACAAGTCGCTTGTCAATAGATGTAAACGCAACAACAAATTCAGGAACACTCTTTGTAATTCCGCTAAGTGATTTAAAAACGGTAGACAATTACAAATTAATTCATTTTAACACTGTAAAGGTTGTTGAAAGTAAAAGAGATGAAATTGCATTAAATGCTTTGAAAGGTCTTCTGCTAACAATTAATTTAGAAATCACAAAAGATGCAACCGCAGAAATTGTAATTGACAAAGCTACAGGAAGTTCGTTAAAAGGGAAAGGTACGGGAAATCTCCAAATAGAAGTAGATACCAAAGGGAAGTTTAAAATGGACGGTGATTTTATTGTTGATGAAGGAAAGTATGACTTTAAGTACGGAGGATTAATAAATAAGACATTTCAAGTGGAAAAAGGAGGAACCATTTCTTGGAATGGTAGTCCGTCTGATGCCAATTTAAATGTAACAGCAGTATATACAACCAAAGCAAATCCTGCGCAATTATTAGAAAGCTTTAGCACGAATAGAAAAATTCCTGTCAAATTAATCACTAAAATTAGTGGAGGATTATTCAATTCAAAGCAAGAGTTTGATATTGAAATTCCAAATGTAAACCCTACCATAAAATCAGAACTAGAATTTAAATTGAATGATAATGATGTGAATGGAAAAACACTTCAATTTTTATCATTGCTTGCACTGAATAAGTTTCACAATCCAGAAAATATTGTTTCAAATAGCTCATCTGCAATTATTGGAACTACTTCAAATGCCATTTCGGGTGTTTTATCAAGCTTAATTAGTAGTAAAGATGGTACGGTTCAGTTTGATTTGGGGTATGATATTGCTGATAAAAGTGATATAAACAATCTAAAAACAGATGATTTGGTAAATGTTTCTTTAGGAACTCAACTATCAGACAAGGTTATTGTAAACGGAAGGGTTGGAGTTCCTGTAGGTTCTAAAACACAATCGAGTGTCGTTGGTGAAGTAAAGGTGGAAGTGTTATTGAATGAAAAAGGGAATTTTAGAAGCGTTATTTTTAATCGCCAAAATGAAATTCAATACTCTAATGAAGAAGAAGGGTATACGCAAGGGGTTGGATTAAGCTATCAAGTAGATTTTAATAATTTGTCAGAATTATTTAAAAAGATAGGATTGAAGAAAAAAAACAAACAACGTATCAAAAAAGATACTATTTTAGCTCCGAACTTAAATAAGTTGACCAAGTTTATATCAAAAAAGAATAAAAAAAATAAGCAATGAAAGAATATTCGCTCGTAATTTTAGCAGCAGGAATGGGTAGTAGATACGGTGGCACAAAGCAATTAGAAGCTGTTTCAGACCATGGAGAAACCATTATGGATTTTTCCTTGTTTGATGCTATAAAAGCAGGATTTACCAAAATAGTTTTTATTATCAGAAAAGATATTTTAGAAGAAGTAAAAACGGATTTCAATCAAAAAATAAATGGCAAAGTAGCGGTTGAATATGTATGTCAGGAAACCAATGATATTCCAGAGAAATACCGCGCAAACAATCGAGTAAAGCCTTGGGGAACAGGACATGCTTTATTGGTTGCTAAAGAGTTGATTAAAGAAAATTTTTGTGTGATCAATGCAGATGATTTTTACGGATTTGATGCTTTTAAATCAATACTTTCTTTTTTAAAAGAAACCGATTCTACAAGTACTAATTTTGCAATGGTTGGCTATCCAATTGTAAACACGTTGTCAGACAACGGAAGCGTTTCTAGAGGAGAGAGCTTTGTGAATTCACAGCATGAATTAGACCAAATTATTGAAAGAACGGCGATTACAAAAAAAGGAAATGACATTGTGTATACGTCTGATGATAATGTAGAAGTGCTACTTCCAAAAGACACCTTAGTTTCTATGAACTTTTGGGGGTTTACACCGAAATACTTAGACCTTTTGGAACAAGAATTCAATACCTTTTTAGAGCTGAATTCTCAAGAGCTAAACGAAGAGTTCTTTTTACCTTATGTGGTTGATGTGTTAATTCAAGATAATAAAGCAGCTGTTTCTGTACTAAAAACGGATGCAGAATGGATGGGAGTTACCTATAAAGAGGATAAAGAAACGGTGGTAAGGAAAGTGAAAGTCTTAAAAGAAAAAGGAGTGTATCCTGCTAAACTTTGGTAATGGATCGTAAGCTGGAACGTATTTTTAATCAGTTTCAAATTGCCACAAAATTTGTGTCCTTTCAAGAATTAAACTCTGGACATATCAATGATACTTTTTTAATAAAGACAACACAACGTCCCAATTATGTATTGCAAAAACTAAATGGGACTGTTTTTAAAGATGCTGCTAAATTAATTGTCAATAAAGTTTTAATTAGCAATCACCTACAGGAAAAATTAGTACACTTGCCGGTTTCTGAAATACAACGAAAAGTATTGTGTTTTGTCGCTTCCAAAAAAGGTGATTTTTTTTATAAAGATGTAGATGGTAATTATTGGAACCTTTCTGTTTTTATAGAAGATTCTGTTACCTATGAAAAAACACCAAATGCTGCAATTGCTTTTGAAGCAGGAAAAGCTACAGGGAACTTTTTAGCATTAACAGCAGATTTTAAAGCAGCGGAACTGACTCCTATTTTGCCCGATTTTCATTCCGTTTCAAAACGATTTTTGCAGTTTGAAGAAGCGCTAGCCAAGGCGTCGAAAGAAAGAAAAAAACAGGCAAAAGAATTGATCGATTTTTCCAATTCTCACATCACTGAAATGGTAGCATTAGACGATGCAATCCGATTGAAAAAATTGCCTTTACGAGTTACCCACAGCGATACCAAAATATCTAATATTTTATTTTCCAAAGAGCATAAAGCACTCTGTTTGATTGATACTGACACAGTTATGGAGGGTGTCATTCATTTTGATTATGGAGATGCGATTAGAACCATTTGCAATACGTCAGATGAAGATTGTTCAGATATACATCAAATTGGGTTTCATTTCGAATACTTTAAAAAATATACAGAAGGTTTTTTACAAGAGCTAAAACAGAGCATTAGTTCAGAAGAACTAAAATACTTATCGGTAAGTATTCAAATAATGCCTTTTATTATGGGTTTGCGATTTTTGACCGATTTTTTACATGATGATGTCTATTATAAAACAAGTTATGAGCACCATAATTTTGATAGATCCAAGAATCAATATACTTTAGTACAAAAAATAAAAGAGAAGTATTCAGAAATTGAAGCTTTTATAGAAAGTGCTTTTTAGCGCATAAACGCTACTCATTTATCCTTATTTGTTGGGGTTTTTGCGAAATCGTTTTCGCTTTTTTTTCTCTAGAAGAGATTAATATTGCCTAATTTTACACCAAGTTTTATGAAGAAATTAAAGAAAATAGCAGTGATGACTTCTGGAGGAGATGCTCCAGGAATGAATGCAGCAATCCGCTCTGTAGTTAGATCTTGTGCATTTTACCATGTAGAATGTGTAGGTATTTACAGAGGGTATCAAGGAATGATTGAAGGAGATTTCGAAACCTTCTCAGCAAGAAGCGTGAACAATATCATTCAAAAAGGAGGGACTATTTTAAAATCTGCAAGATCACTAGAATTTAGAACTAAAGAAGGGCGTGAAAAAGCATTTTCTAAATTAAAAGAAGCAAAAATAGAAGGACTTGTAGTCATTGGAGGAGATGGTTCTTTTACTGGAGCTGTCATTTTTAATAAAGAATTTGACTTTCCAATTATAGGAATCCCTGGTACAATAGATAATGACATCTACGGAACTACACACACGTTGGGCTATGATACCGCATTAAATACGGTTGTAGAGGCTATTGATAAAATTAGAGATACCGCTTCATCGCATAATCGCTTGTTTTTTGTAGAGGTAATGGGAAGAGATGCTGGGTTTATAGCATTGAATGCAGGAATTGGAGCTGGGGCAGAAGAAATATTAATTCCTGAAGAAGATTTAGGTTTGGAAAGATTATTGCAGTCTTTACAAAAAAGTAGACGAGCTGGAAAATCTTCTAGTATTGTGGTAGTTGCTGAAGGCGATAAAACAGGTAAAAATGTTTTTGAACTGGCAGATTATGTAGAAAAGAATCTCCCAGAATATGAAGTGCGAGTTTCGGTATTAGGACATATACAACGAGGAGGTTCTCCAAGTTGTTTTGACAGGGTTTTAGCAAGTAGGCTAGGAGTGAAGTCAGTAGAGTTGTTATTGGATGGGAAAACCAATTTAATGGTTGGTTTGATAAATAGCGAAGTAATCACCACAGAGTTAGAAAAAGCAATAGAAGGAAAGCATACAATAAATACTGAATTGTTGAGAGTCTCAGACATCATCACGATTTAGAAAACAATTAATAAAATAAAAAGAAATGATCAAAGTAGGAATTAATGGATTTGGTAGAATTGGAAGACTGGCTTTTCGGTCTGCAATGGAGAGAGATAATGTACAAATAGTAGCCATAAATGATTTGTTAGAAGTAGACTATTTAGCATACATGTTAAAATATGATTCAGTTCATGGTGCTTTTAACGGTACCGTTGCTATTGTTGATGGAAAGTTAATTGTGAACGGTAACGAAATCAGAATTACTGCAGAACGCAATCCTGCCGATTTAAAATGGGACGAGGTTGGAGCAGAGTATGTGATAGAATGTACAGGTTTTTTTACAACTAAAGAAACAGCAGGTCAACACATTAAAGGAGGCGCTAAAAAGGTTGTGATTTCTGCACCATCATCAGACGCGCCAATGTTTGTAATGGGAGTTAACAACGATACGTTAACTGATGAAGACACTATTATTTCGAACGCTTCTTGTACCACAAACTGTTTGGCACCGCTTGTAAAAGTATTGAATGATAATTTTGGAGTTGTAGAAGGATTGATGACAACGGTACATGCAACCACAGCAACTCAAAAAACGGTAGATGGACCTTCAATGAAAGATTGGAGAGGTGGGCGTGCAGCAATTCATAATATCATTCCTTCATCAACAGGAGCTGCTAAAGCTGTTGGAAAAGTGATTCCAGAAATGAATGGAAAACTAACAGGAATGTCTTTTAGAATTCCTACCATGGATGTTTCTGTAGTGGATTTAACGGTTCGTTTAGAAAAAAGCGCTTCGTATGATGACATTAAAAAAGCGATGAAGAAAGCCTCAGAAAATGAAATGAAAGGTGTTTTGGGATATACAGAAGAGTTATTAGTTTCTCAAGATTTTGTTGGAGATACAAGAACTTCAATTTTTGATGCCAATGCAGGGATTGCATTGAATGATAATTTTGTAAAAGTAGTTGCTTGGTATGATAATGAAATGGGGTATTCTACTAAAATTGTAGATTTAATTGAATATGCAGCTTCTTTAAAAGAGAGAAAAAAAATAGTAGAAATGGCGTTTTAGTATAAATAAAACACCATTATCAATTGTGCAATTTGAATTAATTGTAGTAAAAGGCAACCTCTCGATACTTCTTGTGAGGTTGTTTTTTATTTTATAGCAATGGCACTTATTTCTACATTTACAAACTTAGGAAGGTTGGCAACTTCAACGGTTTCTCTTGCGGGTGCCGTAGCTTCATTAAAATAGGTTCCGTAAACAGCATTGATAGCGCCAAAATTATTCATATCAGAAATAAAAATAGTCGTTTTGACAATGTTTTCAAAATTCATATCAGCCGCTGCTAACACGGCTTTCAAATTCTCCATAACTTGCTTGGTTTCTGTTGTGATATCGTCTAAAACCAATTCGCCACTTTCTGGATTGATAGCAATTTGCCCAGAAGTATACAAGGTGTTTTCTACCAATACCGCTTGGTTATAAGGGCCAATAGGTGCAGGTGCTTTTGAAGTTGTGATAATTTTTTTCATGTGATGTTTTTTAGTAGTATTAAAATAATCGTCTATCTGGTAAACTACGCTTGTCCCATTTTAAATCACTTAGCATGCTAGAGTTTACACCTATTCTAAAATAGTACGATTTATTATATCCAAAAGGAGACCAATCAAAATTAAAGCTCCAGCTATCCAAATCTCTGCTAAACCCAAGTCGAGTAAACGAATACCCTCCATTTTTAAAGTCATATCCAGAACTAAATCGGACTCCCCATTTTGGCGATAGCTCAAGGTTTCCATTAAACATTAAGGTGTTGGACCCAATACCGCTAATTAGACCATTGTTAGCGTAATTAACAGCATAAGATAGATTTAAAGACCAAGGAATAGAAGCTCTGTATAGTTGGGTTTCTTTTACTTCGGTTTGTTGCTGTTGATTTGGAGAATTATTTCGACTGTCGCCGAATTGATTTGAACTTGATTCATTTTTGTTTGAAGTGTTTTTGGTGTCTTTTTTCTCAAAATCTTTGTTAGAGATTGAGTAATTCGCAGAAACATTCATGCTTGTCAATCTGAATAAGCCGCGATTGAATTTGTCAATTCTAGTTCCCTTACTATTTACTTGGTAAGGATCTAAAGAGGCACTCATGTTGATGGATAGTTTGTCTTTGAGTATTCGTGTACCTGCAGAAATAGAAATAGGGCTCCAACGCAAGCTATCAGAAGCGAAATTATAACTTGCATTAAAGTTTAAGTTGTTCAATAGGCTAATCTTTTTGTGTTCAACCTCTGTAGAATCTTTTGAGGCAACTTTTGCTTCTAGCACATTGTTGATAGAAAATCCGATGGAATTTGATAATCCGCTCGAGGGTCTTCCGTAGATTCCATTTTCAAAAGGAGAATAGGTTAAGAGGTCTGTAGGATCTGCACTTTGTTGTACTTGCTGGTTGTATTTGTCTGCAAAATCTGGTCTGTATCCATAAGATATTGAAGGTCTAATGGTATGACGAATAGATTTTAAACGCCCTTTGTTAAAGTTAACAACCCCATATATTGCTGTAGATAAAGAAACTCCTGCACGGTATTCTCGAAAGCTTTTAAAACCTCGAAGCGTATCATTTACTGCAGCACCAAAGCCTAATTCTTTATCACTATTCATGGTTAATGGGTCGTACCTTTTATTGATATAATCAAAATTCCAAACTTCTTTATAGGTCGCATTTGGTGATAAGGTAAAATATTTAAATACTTTCATATTTGTACTAAAGTTGGCATTGTGTTGAATACCTGCTTTTGCAGTTTTAAACATTTCGGGTTTAAAAAATAGTGAATCTATGGTGTTAATTCTATAATCACCACTCATATTATAATTCATGCCAATTTTTTGCAAGGCATTTTTTTTGATACCTCCTTTACCTGCAAAAGGGTAAATACGATCCATATTTAATTGCAATGACGGCAAAGTCATGGTAATGGTCTTTGTATTTGTGTTTTGAGAATGTGTAGCTGTAACATTTAGATTAAATGGAGTCCCAACAAATTTTCGATAATAAGAAATGGAAGAGTTTAACGTGTTTGTTAGGAAATCAGAAGCGTTGATTTGATTTAACGATTCTCTAAAGTATTGACTACTCCCTAAGTTTACAGAAGCAGAGATGCGCGAATTCGGATTGGCTTTAGAGTCTTGAGAATGCGACCATCTGATATTGAAATTTGTTGATTTGCTATAATCATCAAACCCTTTTAAACTTCTAATTAAGTTTTCAAATCGAACGCTAACGTTTCCGCTAAATTTATATCGAACTACATAACTAGACTCTGTTCTCAATCCCCAGCTACCATTGGTGTAAATATCACCAAGTAAGGTGATGTCTAAATAATCGTTAATGGCTAGATAATAGCCTCCATTTTGCAAAAAATAACCTTGATTTTTTGCTTCTCCCCACGTTGGAATAATCAACCCAGAAGTTCGTTTGTCTCCAAGAGGAAGGTAGGCAAAAGGTAAAAATATAGGCGTTGGAACATCAGCAATGACGAGGTTACTGAGACCAACAATAATCTTTTTTCCGGGAACTAACTTTGCTTTTTTTGTTTGAATATAATAATCAGGATTGTCTTTTTCAGATGTTGTAAAGCGGATGTTTCTGATATAAATGGTAGAATCATTTACTCTTTTGGTCTTCTCTCCGTAGGTAATCATTCCGCTTTGAATGGTTTTTAGCCCATAAATCAACGCTTTTTTTGTTTTGAAGTTATACAAGAGAGAATCTTGTTCAGAGTCTTGGCTGCCTTGTTTAAAAATAGGTCTTTGTTGATACACTCCTAAGCTATCTTTAATTCCCTTAGCAAATAAGATATTGTTTTTGTTGTCAATAATAATAATTCCTGCTTTTAAATCAATATCTTGGTAGGTAATATGTGCATTGTCATACAGGGTTATCTGCTTTTTTTTTACTTCTTGTAATGTATAACCATCCGCATCATGTGTAATGATTCCTTCAATAGAACCTTTTCGAATGATACTATCTTTTCGTATTGTATCAGTGACTTTAAGAGGAAGTAAACTGTCTTTTTTAAAGATAGGTTTTTGAATTTTTTTTACTAAAATTGGCGTTGATTTTGGTTTTATATCTTGAGCATGACTAACCTCTAAGCAAAAAAAGCTAATAAAACTAAATAAAAGTATGTATGGTATGTTTGATTGCAATCCTTTTAATGCTATTTTTGTAAAGGTGTAAAAATATGCTTCAATACCTGAAGTACCAAATTTGAAATGCCAAAAATAAATAAAATTTATTGATAGAAATCTTAGCATATAGCAAATACAATACTAAAATAAAGCTTTTGAGTCTTTTCCTATGTGGTCTTTTTCTTCTCTTCGGATCACAAAATAGTGTCGCTCAAAAAAACACATATACGGTTGTTTTAGATGCAGGCCATGGTGGTCGTGATCCAGGAAATTCAGGGAATGGCTATAAGGAAAAAAATATTGCACTAAAAGTTACCTTAGCTGTTGGTAAAATTTTAAAAAAGAATACCAATATTAGGGTTGTGTATACTCGAAATAAAGATGTTTTTGTTGAGTTATGGAAGCGTGGAGATGTCGCAAATACGGTAAAAGCAGATGTATTTGTTTCTTTTCATTGCGATTCTCATACCTCTACCGCTTATGGCTTAGGAACATTTGTTTTGGGATTGAGAGGGAACAAACAGAATTTAGAGATTGCAAAAAGAGAGAACAGTGTAATTTTTTTAGAGAAAGATTATCAGCAAAATTATGAATACGATCCAAACTCACCAGAATCTATTATTGGGTTGTCATTATTGCAAGAAGAAAATTTAGAACAAAGTTTACAGTTGGCAAGTTTGATGCAAAATGGCTTGGTTTTAAAATTGAAACGACGAAATCGTCTGGTAAAAATGGGGAATTTTCAAGTATTGAGAGAAACCATTATGCCAAGTGTTCTGATAGAATTAGGTTTTTTAACGAACAAAAAAGAAGGCCGTTATTTGAATTCTAAAAAAGGGCAGCAGGCAATGGCAAAAAACATTGCCAATTCAATACAGAAGCATATTGATCAGCTTAAACTGAATACGATTGAAGTTCAAAACAATGATAAGGTCATTGTGAAAAGGAGTGTCAAGAAATGGCCTAAAAAAAAGAAAACAGCTGTTGCATATAAAATTCAAATTGCATCTAGTAAAAGAAGAATTGCTACGAAATCGTATAATTTTAAAGGTCTGAAAAAGATAGAGCGTGTTAAAGTAGGTTCTTATTATAAGTATTATTACGGGAAAACGACAAGCTATAACAGTGCGAAATCGATGCTAAAAAAAGCGAAAAAGAAAGGGTTTCCATCTGCACTAATGGCCGCATTTAAAAATGGAAAGAAAATTTCTGTCAAAGAAGCATTAAAAATCCAGTGATTTACCAATACGCAACAGAAAATAATTAGTAATATTGTTCTTAAAATAATCGCATATGTCTAGAGAATTGAAAACAGGTTTTGTCGCAGTAATTATTATTTCGTTATTTGTTTGGGGATATAATTTTTTGAAATCTGAAAGTTTATTTGCTCCAAACGTTCGTCATTTTTATGTTGAGTATAACAACATTCAAGGATTGAAAAAATCAAGTAGTGTAACCATTAGCGGATTGCAAGTTGGTAAAGTGGTTTCGATTAAATTTAATAAAAAACCAGATAAAAGGGGAATGTTAGTTGTTGAGATACTCATTGACAACGATTTTGAATTCTCTAATAAAAGTATTGCAAAGATTTATAGTGCCAGTTTAATGGGTGGGCAATCCTTAGCAATCATACCTTCTTATGAAGGTGATATTGCAGTTTCTGGAGACTATTTAAAAGGAGAAGTTGAATCAGATATTTTTTCAGCAGTAGGAGAAAAATTAAATCCACTACGAGCAAAGTTAGAAAGTGTAATTGTAAGTGTAGATTCATTGTTGTTAGGGTTGAATCAAACCTTGACAATAAAATCAAGAAAAAGCATAAACAGAAGTATTTTTGGTTTAGAAACTACGATTATAGGTATTTCTAAAACGGTAGGTTCCGTAAACGAGTTTTTAGATTCAAGTAGAGAAGAGCTTGGTGTTACCTTTGAAAAAACAAGACATATTTTAGATAATTTTTCGCAATTGTCCGACACATTGCTCAATGCAAATATTGGATTAACCATTAAAAAAGCACAAATTTCATTAGATTATATAAATGAATTAATGCTTGGTGTTCAAAACGGAGAAGGCTCTTTCGGAAAGTTTGTAAAAGATCCTCAGATGTATGACAATTTAGCAAGCGTGACGAAAGAATTGGAAGAGATGATTAGAGAAATGAAATTGAATCCGAAGCGTTTTGTACATTTTTCAATATTTGGAAAAAAAGCAACGCCTTATGATCCTGAAAAGAATAAAAAGAATGAGAGCAACAAGCAATGAGTTGGATACGAATTATTTCATTTGAAGAAGCAACAGGGAAATTAAAACGACTGTATGAAAAGCTAACTGGTGCTAATAATAATGTAGATAATATTATGTTGGTTCATGGCTTAAGACCTCATACAATGATAGGGCATATGTCTTTGTATAAAAATGTATTACACAATAGTAATAATACCTTGCCAAAATGGTTTTTAGAAACCATAGGCGTTTATGTAAGTATGTTAAATGCTTGTGAGTATTGTATAGAGCATCACTTTTTTGGTTTGAAAAGGTTGTTGAATGATGATAAAAGGTCAGAGCAGATTAAAAAAGAGTTGGAAAAAGAGTGTCCTTCTTTTCTGGAAGAAAAATATAACAAAGGGTTGGCATACTCAAAACAACTAACGCTAAAGCCATCAGAGGTAAAAGAAACAACCGTACAAGAATTAAGAGAAGAGGGGTTTACAGATGGAGAAATTCTTGAAATTAATCAAGTAGTTGGGTATTTTAATTACGCCAATAGAACGGTTTTGGGACTTGGAGTTTCTCCAGAAGGAGATGTTCTCGGGTTGTCACCAAACAATAGTGATGATGAAGGTAACTGGAATCATCAATAAAAAAATTAATAGCAACCAAATAAAAAAAACATGCACTATTTGCCAAACATTATTTTTGCACTTGTAGTAGTTGCCGGAATTGGATTTTTTGTAAGAAACATACGCAAGGTAATTCGAAATATCAAATTGGGGAAGTCTGTAAACAGAACCGATAATCAACCTGCGAGATGGAAAAACATGGCAAAAATTGCGTTGGGGCAATATAGAATGGTGCGTCGCCCAATTTCTGGAATCTTACATGTTGTGGTTTATTTGGGTTTTATCATTATTAATATTGAAGTATTAGAAATTATTATTGATGGACTCTTTGGCACACATAGAATTTTTCAAGGTGTTTTAGGAAATGCTATTTATGGATTTTTAATTGGGAGTTTTGAAATCTTAGCCGCCTTAGTTTTTGTTGCAGTTACTATTTTTTGGACTCGAAGAAATGTAATTAAAATCAAACGCTTTTGGAACAAAGAGATGAAAGGGTGGCCGAAGAATGACGGAAACTTTATTTTGTATTTCGAAATGGTGTTGATGACCTTGTTTATTGTAATGAACGCAACAGACCTATCTTTTCAGGCAGGAGGAATAGGGAATCCAATAAGTCAGTTTGTAGCACCTTTGTTTGAGGGTTTTTCTGACGGAACAATTCATACCATTGAGCAATCTGCTTGGTGGGTTCATATTATTGGAATATTTATTTTCTTAAATTATTTGTACTATTCGAAACACTTGCACATTCTGTTAGCTTTTCCAAATACGTTTTTCGCGAATTTAAATCCGAAAGGACAGTTTGATAACTTAGAGTCGGTTACCAAAGAAGTAAAATTAATGATGGATCCAGATGCAGATCCGTATGCAGGACCAGAAGAAGGTGTAAAAGATGAAGTGCCAGAAAAATTTGGAGCCAGTGATGTGACCGATTTGAATTGGGTTCAGTTGATGAATGCATATACCTGTACGGAGTGTGGTCGTTGTACTTCTGCGTGTCCAGCAAGCTTAACAGGAAAAGAATTATCGCCTCGTGCAATTATGATGAAAACTCGTGATCGTATGGAAGAGGTGGGTAAAAACATCGATGCAAACGGAGGTGAGTTTAAAGATGACGGAAAGCAATTATTAAACGATTATATCACGCCAGAAGAATTATGGGCCTGTACAAGTTGTAATGCCTGTGTAGAAGAATGTCCTGTAAATATAGACCCGTTATCTATTATTATAGACATGCGTCGCTATTTGGTGATGGAGCAATCTGCAGCACCACAAGAATTGAATATGATGATGACAAACATAGAAAACAATGGAGCGCCATGGCAGTACAATCAAATGGATCGCTTGAATTGGAAAGACGAAGAATAAAATAATTTTTTAATTCATAATTCATAATTTAAAATTTGTAATTTATGATAGTACCAACAATGGCAGAAATGATGGCTCAAGGAAAGCAACCAGAAGTGTTGTTTTGGGTTGGAGCAGCAGGAAGTTTTGACGATCGGGCAAAGAAAATAACAAGAGCTTTTGTAAAGATATTGCACAAAGCAAATGTAGATTTTGCAGTGTTGGGAACGGAAGAGAGTTCAACTGGTGATGCTGCTAAAAGAGCTGGAAACGAGTTCTTATTTCAAATGCAGGCCATGATGAATATTGAAGTATTGAATGGCTATGAGGTAAAAACAATTGTAACTGCAGATCCGCATTCTTTTAATACCTTGAAAAATGAATATCCAAGTTTGGGAGGAAACTATGAAGTGTTTCATCACACACAGTTCATCAAAAAATTATTGGATGAAGGTCGACTTACTTTAACGAAGACTAGTTTAGAGGGAAAACGTATTACCTATCATGACCCTTGTTATTTAGGACGTGCAAATGATGAATACGAAAGTCCGAGAGATTTGATAAAGCGCCTAGGTGTTAATTTAACAGAAATGAAACGCCATAAATCTACTGCATTGTGTTGTGGAGCTGGTGGAGCACAAATGTTTAAGGAACCAGAAAAAGGAGACAAAGATATCAATGTGTTGCGTACAGAAGACGCGTTAGAAACCCAGCCTGAAATTATTGCAACAGGATGTCCGTATTGCAATACCATGATGACAGATGGAATTAAGTTTAAAAACAAAGAAGCTGACGTTGAGGTGTTAGACATTGCTGAATTGATCGCAAAAGAAATTTAGTTATGTTTGAAAACCAACAAATAGAACAGTTGCCAAGTATTGAAGAACTGACCTTTAAGGGCATCCCAAAAGCATATTTAAAAGTGGTTTTAATACATGTTTTTTTGTTTTTTACAGTTGCTTTTACAGGACTTTTTCTGTTGATTAGATACAAACTACAAGAAGAGATTCCAAACTATACCTCTTATTTGTATGTAGGGGTTTTAGGTGTTTTCTTACTTATTTCACTCATTTTGATTGTCGGTTTTTCGAGACGAAAATATGCCTTGAGAGAAAAAGATATTTCCTATAAAAGCGGTATCTTTTTTAAAAAAATAACCACGGTTCCGTTTTCTAGAATTCAGCATGTAGAGGTTGATGAAGGTCCTGTTTCTAGACTCTTTAAACTAGCTTCAATTAGCGTTTTTACTGCGGGAGATAGTAGTGACGATTTGGAGATTAAAGGCATTGAAAAAACCGAAGCACTTCAAATTAAAGAATTCATTAGCCAGCAAATCAATGAGTAGCGTACATCGTTTTACAGAGTTTTCTAAGCAGTCGCCAAAAGGGATTCTTGTCATTTATGGAAGTCTTCTGTATAAACTTTTAAAAGGAACTTGGTTTTTGTTTTTCCTTTTTATAAAAGGATTTTCAAAAATGTCAGAAGTGACACTTGTCTATATTTATATAGGAATTTCCGTGGTGTTATTGTTGCTTTTACTTCGTGCTTTTTTGTTGTATAAAAATTTTCAATTTAAAATTGCTGACAATCATTTTGTGTTAAAGCAAGGGATTTTAAAGAAAACAAACACGTCCATCTCTTTTGATAGAATTCAGAACATCAACTTTAAGCAAAATCTAATCCAACAATTTATAAAAGTATATGAAGTTAGTATAGAAACTGCGGGATCTATAAAAACGGAAATTGCCATTAAAGCATTGCCCTATGAAAGAGCTCAAGAATTAAAAAGACAAATTTTACTTACTGAAAATCCATTTCAAGATGATTCAGAAATTTCGAAAGAAAAACCCTTACTAAAAATTAGTGTTTTAGAATTGTTAAAAGTTAGTTTAACAGAGAATCACTTTAAGAGCTTGCTTCTTTTTTTAGCTGTTTTAATAGGATTATATCAACAGGTAAAAGACCTTGTAAAAGGCTTAGGGAAAACAGCTGATTTTGATAGTTATTTTGATGAGGGCGCAGCCGTGATCTACGGAAGTCTTATCTTAATCACCATATTTTTATTGCTCTTAATTGTGATTGGAGTGCTCAGTTCTTTTGTCAGAATTTTTCTTTTTCATTTCAATCTTACGGTATTTATTAGAGACCAAGCTTTTGAAATCAATCAAGGGTTGATAACGAAAAAATCCATCCTATTGAAAAAAGAAAAAGTTCAGAACATTACAATTTCTACCAATCCTATTAAAGAAAAACTCGGAATTTCATTTGTTATCTTCAAACAGGCGATTAGTGGAAAAGTGGCCAAAAAGAAGCATAAAGCAATTAAAATAGTAGGTTGTAAAGCAGCCCAAATAACAAAAATCAAAGAACTGCTATTTGATACTGAAAAACTTGAAACAGCAGAAAAGGACTATGTAGATGGGTATTACAAAACGAGAATGTGTTTTAGGAGCGGTATTGTGTTATTTTTGTTCAATCTGATTTTGTACATCAGTTTTGAGGAGGTAACATTGTTTCTTGTGAATATGCTCTTGATTCCTGTTTTTGGGCTTTTAATTCATCTGAGTTTTAAAAAAACGTTTTATAAATTTAGCAGTGACCTACTGCTTTTAGGGAGTGGGAGTTTGGGTACGCATTATACCTATCTGCCATTTTTTAAAGTACAAAACATACAGATAAAACAAAATATTTTTCAAGAAAGAAGAAATATTGTAGACTTGGTCTTTCAAACAGCAGCAGGGAAAATAAAAATTCCATGTATCAAGAAAGAGAAAGCCATAGAAATTTATGATTACACCTTATATAAAGTAGAAAATAGTACAGCTTCATGGATGTGAAAAAATACCTACAAGCGGCAAGGTTAAGAACCCTTCCATTGTCTTTATCAGGAATTGTCGTTGGAAGTTTTTTGGCGGCCTCTCAACATGTTTTTGATTGGAAAATTTGTGCATTGGCTTTGTTGACCACCATAGGCTTTCAAGTGGTGTCCAATTTTGCAAACGATTATGGAGATGGCATAAAAGGAACGGATGATCATCGAGTAGGAGAAAAGCGATTGGTTGCCTCTGGAGCGATTTCTCCAAAACAGATGAAAACAGCCATGTGGGTAGCAACAGCGCTAACGTTAGTTGTTGCAATACTGTTGATTTATAGCGCTTTCGGAAAAGATGATTTTGGGTATTCCATTTTATTTTTCTTGCTCGGTATCGCTTCTGTTGCGGCGGCAATAAAATATACAGTGGGTAAATCGGCGTATGGTTATAGCGGATTTGGAGATGTTTTTGTATTTCTTTTTTTCGGCTTGTTAAGTGTTGTAGGGAGTTATTTTTTATTTGCTAAGCACATTCGTATTCCTATTTTTTTGCCGGCTATTTCTGTTGGCTTGTTAAGTGCAGCCGTTTTAAACTTGAACAATATGCGAGATAGAACAACGGATAAAAAAGTGGGTAAAAACACACTAGTTGTTAAAATTGGAATAGAATTTGCAAAGTATTACCATTATTATTTAATCATTGCTTCCTTTTTATTTGCATTGTTATATGTGGTTGTTCACTTTGAAAAGACCATACAGTTTTTGTTTGTGATTGCGTACATTCCGTTAGTAAAACACGTAATTTTTGTTGTACATAACAAAGAAGCATCAGAATTGGATGGAGAGCTTAAAAAAGTTGCACTTAGCACATTTTTATTTGCGGTGCTTTTTGGATTGGGGCAGATTTTGTAATTTTAATCAAAATTAAATCTTATGAAGATTACGTTCTACGGTCATGCAACATTTGGTATAGAAATTAATGGAAAACATCTGTTAATTGATCCATTTATTTCTGGAAACCCGTTGGCTTCTCATATTGACCTCAATAAATTAAAAGCAGATTATATTTTGTTGACACATGCGCATCAAGATCATGTATTAGATGTTGAGGTTATTGCAGAAAGAACCGGTGCTATCATTATATCCAATTATGAAATTGTATTGTACTACCAAGCAAAGAACTTAAAAGGGTTTGCGATGAACCATGGAGGGACTTTTAAAACCGATTCTTTTTCTGTAAAATATGTGAATGCGATTCATACATCGTCTTTTGCAGATGGAACTTACGGTGGTGAGCCAGGAGGGTTTGTAATTTCATCTGAAGAAAAAGCGCTCTATGTTGCTGGTGATACTGCATTGACTTTTGACATGAAGTTAATTCCGATGCAAACAAAATTAGATGCTATTATTTTGCCTATCGGAGATACCTTTACAATGGGAGTTGAAGATGCGATTTTAGCAAGTGATTTTGTAGCATGCAATACGGTTTTAGGTTGTCATTTTAATACATTTCCACCCATTGAAATTGATACAGAAAAAGCAATTCGTAGTTTTGCCAGCAAAGAGAAAGAATTGATCTTATTAGAAATAGGAGAATCAATAGATATATGAAGAAAATAGTAAAAATTATTGTTAAGTTAAGTGCAGTGCTTTTGCTTGTTTTCTTGGCGACAGGTTTGTTGGTCAAAGAAACTTCATATCAAGTAGAAATTCAAATTAAGAAACCGTTGGCAGAAGTTTTTAACGTGTTCAATGATCCCTTAAAATGGCAAGATTGGATGCCAGAACTCAGGTCAATAGAAACGATTGATGCAAAACCTGGTATTGTTGGAAGTGTCTATAAGATGTTGCTTGAAAACGAAGGAAAAATGATAGAAGCGACCAAAAAAGTATTGGCATATGTACCTAGAAAAAAAGCAACCTTTTATATTCGTATCGACGAGATGTTAAAAATAGACGATTGTAATTTTTCAACTCGTGATCGTGTAACCATAATTACAAAAAGTGTGGTTTGTAAAAGCGACTCTTACCTGTTGCAATGTCTACTTCCTTACTTTAAAAGAACGTTTATAAGTGAAGATCAAAAATATTTAGATAACTTTAAAGCATATATTGAAAAACACTGATTTTAGATTCTGAAAAGAATCGCATAATAAATAATAAACTGACGGAAGGTATCCGAAACATTTTTTAGTTTGATAAAAGCAACTTACCAACAACACATCCTTAAATTTAAACGCCCAAGTGGAACGTCAAGAGGAATTTTAAAAACCAAAGAATCCTGGTTTGTACTGCTTTCTGATGGCAAAAGAAAAGGTGTTGGTGAATGTGGAATTCTGCGTGGTTTGAGTATTGATGACAGGCCAGATTATGAAGAGAAATTAAATTGGGCTTGTCAGAATATCAATTTGGGATTGGATGTTTTGTTAAACGAACTTCTTGAGTTTCCGAGTATTCAATTCGGATTGGAACAAGCATTTTTATCCTTGCAAAGCTCTTCAAAATTCGAGCTATTTCCATCAAATTTCACACGAGGGAAACAAGCGATTTCTATAAACGGATTGGTTTGGATGGGCGATGAAGCGTTTATGAAAACACAGATCAAAGAAAAAATCGAAGCTGGGTTTTCGTGCATCAAAATGAAAATAGGAGCCATTGATTTTGAAACAGAATTGGATTTACTAACGTCCATTCGAAAAGAGTTTTCATCCAAAGACATAGAATTGCGAGTAGATGCCAATGGTGGGTTTCATCCACAAGAAGCTTTAGAGAAATTAAAAAGATTATCAGCACTAGAAATTCATTCTATTGAGCAGCCAATTCGCCAAGGTCAGTTTGAAGAAATGGCTCGTTTGTGCGAAAAAACCCCAGTACCAATTGCATTGGATGAAGAGTTAATTGGCGTTTTTTCTGTAACAGAAAAGAAAGAATTACTACAAACAATACAGCCGCAGTACATTATTTTAAAACCGAGTTTTATAGGAGGTTTTCAAGGGAGTAACGAATGGATTTCTTTGGCAGAAAAGCAAGACGTACGCTGGTGGGTAACGTCTGCTTTAGAAAGTAATGTTGGACTAAATGCAATTGCACAGTGGACATTTACATTGCAAAACCCCTTACCACAAGGGTTAGGAACTGGAGGTTTGTATACAAATAATTTTGAGTCGCCCTTAGAAGTTAAAAACGGGAAATTACATCACGCCATTTCCGAAAAATGGAATTTTAATTTAGAATAATATGGATTTTTTACAAAGAGGTTTTACAGGAAACAATACTATTTGGCTGTATGTGTTGACGATGGTTCTTGTTTTTTTAGGGATTCAAGTGGCAAGTATTCCATTAATTATTGCAGCTTATATTACTGTTGATTACGATATGGTTAGATTTTTAGAAGGAGCCGAAAGTAGTTTTATGGATATTGGAATGGATTCAAACCTGTATCTATCGTTAATGATTTTTACCTTTTCGGTTGCTATATTGGTGTTGTTTTTATGTCTTAAATATTTCCATAAAAAGAAATTTACGTCCATCATTACCTCAAGAAAAAAAATAGATTGGAAGCGTGTATTGTATGCTTTTAGTGTTTGGGGCTTAATTTCTGTAGTGTTTATTTTTATTGGGATTTTTCTATCTCCAGAAGATTACACTTGGAATTTCAAACTGATTCCGTTTGGCATTTTACTCTTGGTTTCATTTTTGTTTTTACCGTTTCAAACAAGTGCAGAAGAGCTAGTTTTTAGAGGTTATTTAATGCAAGGGTTTGCAATTTTAGCAAAAAACAGGTGGCTTCCGTTGCTAATGACCTCTGTTATTTTTGGACTGCTCCATGGGATGAATCCAGAGGTAGAGAAATTAGGGTATATTACCATGGTTTTTTATATCGGAACAGGATTGCTTTTCGGGATTATTACGTTGATGGATGAAGGGATAGAATTGGCACTTGGTTTGCATGCGTCTAATAATATTGTAGCCGCATTTTTAGTGTCTACAGATTGGACTGTTTTTCAAACAGATGCTTTGTATATTGATACTTCAGAGCCATCAGTAGGGCTTGAGATGTTTTTTCCAGTATTGGTTTTGTATCCATTGCTATTGCTTATTTTTTCTAAAAAATATGGATGGAAAAATTGGAAAGAAAAGCTGTTCGGAAGGGTTGAAAAACCAATGGTTCAAGAAGCTAATTAAATAATTTATTTAAAAAAAGTGAGGGACTTAAAGATTCATAAAAATTTTCAACTCAACGAAAGATCATTTTCTTCGGTTGATGAATTGCTGGTGTTTTCTAAAACCATTTCTGATGCTGTTTTTCTCTTTTTATCGGACTGGTTTTCTACGGAAGATTTTGTAAAAGTGACTACGTCGGGGTCTACAGGAAAACCAACAGTGATTGAACTTAAGAAAGAGTTTATGAAAAATTCGGCATTGTCCACAGGCGATTTTTTCGATTTGCAAGAAAATACAACCGCATTATTATGTTTGCCTGCTGAATACATTGCTGGAAAAATGATGTTGGTTCGTGCATTGGTTTTGGGTTGGCATTTGGATGTTGTGAAGCCAACTTCTGATCCGTTGGAAGGAATTAAAAAGCACTACGATTTTTCTGCAATGGTTCCCATGCAATTGCAAAACTCGGTAGAAGAGTTGCATAGAATAGAGACGTTAATTGTAGGTGGAGGTGCTGTAACAAAAGAAGTAGAAGCGCAATTACAATCATTAAAAACCGAAGTTTTTGCAACGTACGGAATGACGGAGACGATTACACACATTGCTGTTCGGAAATTAAATAACTTTCGTGATGCTGAACTTGTTTCATCATCTCATTATAAAATACTATCAAATATAGCGATCACTCAAGATGAGAGAAATTGCTTGGTGATTGACGCTCCTGAAATTTCTGATACTCAAATTAGTACGAATGATGTGGTAGCGCTTATTTCTAATACTGAATTTGACTGGCTGGGACGTTTTGATACTGTCATTAATTCTGGCGGTGTAAAATTGCATCCAGAGCAAATTGAAGAAAAGTTGTCTGTACTCATTTCGCAACGATTTTTTGTAGCTGGAGTTTCAGATAGTTTACTCGGAGAAAAACTAATCTTGCTTATTGAAGGAATCCAAGAAAATGATGTTTTAGAGAAGGTGAAGCATCTAAAAACACTTTCAAAGTTTGAAATACCAAAAGAAATTTATTTTATAAAGAAATTTATAGAAACAGAAACAAAAAAAATCCAACGTAAAAAAACGTTAGCGTTAAAGTAATTCTTAAAGGAAAGTTAAATTTCGTGTATTTACTCAAGACATACAGAACTACATTTAGTAGGTTTGTTGGCCACCAATTAGCAATAATAAAATTCTTTCGAAAAATTAGATTTCACTTGATAAAACTAAATAATATATGGAAATAATAAATCAACTTTTAAATATTGATCCTAACTATATTTTGATTGGATTAATAACCGTCTTTTTTTTAATGGAAATGGCTGTAATAAGACCCTTTAATTTCAAGGGTAAATTCAAGCATTTATTTCATAGCTCGTTATTTCGAATAGTTGGAATATTCCTTGGGTCACTGCTCGGCTTTATGTTTGTTACGACATTTGATTATATATCCACGAATAACTTTGGACTTTTAAATTTATTTTCAATACCCCTTGGAATAAAAATTATAGTTGGTTTCTTTATAATTGACTTTGCCGATTATTGGCTCCATAGGTTTGATCATAAAATTCCTATTCTTTGGAGATTTCATCGAGTCCATCATAGTGATACTTCAATGGATGCATTAACAGCACTTAGAGCATACCCTACAGCAGGGGTGTATTTTACCATCGGAGAGTTATTCATTTCACTCATCTTTGGAATAGATATAATGTCAATGAATATCTTTCTTCTAATACTTATACCGCTACAATTTATCCATCATACTAACATTCAATACCCAATTTGGGTAGATAAAACACTTGGATGGTTAATAGTGATGCCCAACCATCATAAAGTTCATCATGAACAAGACCAATTCTATACAGATTCTAATTATGGGACTATATTTATTATTTGGGATAGACTATTAGGAACATTCAAAACAAAACCAGTAAATGAAATCAAATATGGTCTAATAGAGTTTGAAGGAAGTAAAAAACAATCTTTCTTGTACTTGATGAAAAGTCCATTTATAAATATTCACAGGCTTAAAGACAAAAACTAAGTTCAAACAATAAATCAATTTTTATGAAAAAATTATCATTTTTATTCGTCTTTTTTATTTCTATCAACAGTGTTTTTTCACAATTTGAAGAGATAAAATCATTCCAAAGAAACCTAATTAAAAATGAAGTTACTGCAAGTAATGTTGCTTTGGTTTTTAAAGATGGTGAAGTCATTTATCATCATATAGAAAACTCAATGAATCCTAATGGAAAACTAATCAATAGCAATACTATATTTCCAATATGGTCTATATCAAAACCGATTACTATAGTAGCGATGATGATACTACATGAAAGAGGGTTAATTGATTTTGAAGATAAAGTTTCTAAATATATTCCTGAATTTGAAGATCTTACATGTAAAGGTGAGGATGGAATTTACAAATGCAAGAAAGATTTGACGCTATTTCATTTAATGACACACAGGTCTGGATACAGCTATTATGGAGCCCCTGGACTTGTTCATACAAGTACTGAAAAATATGACAACCTAAAAGACTTTGTTTCAGATGTTGCAAATCATCCTGTAGAGTTTGAGCCAGGTTCGGAATATTTATATGGCCTAAATATGGCTATTTTAGGAAGAGTAGTGGAAGTTGTATCATCAAAAAGTTTTTATAAGTTTTTGAAATCTGAGATTTTCGACCCACTCAATATGGATGAAACAAAATTTTATTTAACAGAAAGCGATCGAGAAAAATTTCATCCACTATATATTAACAACGGATCAATTAAGGGTTTTACAAATGATCTTGACGAACTTACTTATGATATTGACAACAAAGCCTATTTTGGTGGGGAAGGTTTAGTTTCTACATTAAACGACTATGCTAACTTTTGCCAAATGTTATTAAGTGGAGGAACATTTAAAGGGGAAAAAATAATAACACAAGAAAGTATTGATATGATGACAGGGTCTTATTCTAAAATTGAAGGCGATCCTTTTGATTATGGTTTTTCTCTTTTTGTTTTAAGAGACCCTGTTCTTGACGGAACAAATTCTTCAAAAGGAATTTTTGGTTGGGCTGGTTATCATAACACCCATTTCTGGATTGACCCAGAAAAAAAACTTTATGGATTATTTATGACTCGAGCAAGAGAGTTCAATTGGGGTATTCAAAAAAAATTTAGAAAAGCCGTCTACAGTTCATTGAAATAGCATCAAACTATTTATAGTAAGCTTAAAAACTGTTTATAAAATTACATCTGCATAGAATGATAGACCTGTTGCACATCATCGTCTTCTTCTAGTTTTTCTAATAGTTTTTCAACGTCAGCTTGTTGTTCTTCTGGTAGTTTTGAGGTTGTTGTTGGCATTCGTTCAAAGCCAGAAGAGAGTATTTCAACATTGTTTTTTTCAAAGAAAGATTGGATCGCTCCAAATTGTTCAAATGGCGCATAAATAATAACACCTTCGTCGTCAATAAAAACTTCTTCTACATCAAAATCAATCAGCTCTAATTCTAATTCTTCCAAGTCAATAGTGATGTCTTCTTTTTTAACGGTAAAATTACAAACGTGGTCAAACATAAAAATCACAGAACCAGAGGTTCCAAAATTTCCGTCACATTTGTTAAAAATAGCTCTAACATTGGCAACGGTTCTGTTATTGTTGTCTGTTGCGGTTTCAACAATTACTGCAATTCCATGTGGTGCATATCCTTCAAACAAGACCTCTTTATAGTTAGAAGTGTCTTTGTCAGAAGCTTTTTTTATGGCGCGTTCCACATTTTCTTTAGGCATGTTTGCTGCTTTCGCATTTTGCATAACAGCTCGTAAGCGTGAATTTGTTTCGGGATTTCCGCCTCCGTCTTTAATGGCCATGACAATATCTTTACCGATTCTGGTAAATGTTTTTGCCATTGCTGACCAACGTTTCATCTTACGTCCTTTTCTTAGTTCAAATGCTCTTCCCATTTTTATGCTGTCTTTTATGTGTTTTTTGTTGCAATTTTTTTATTTAGACTTTACTACCTACTGAATACTAAACCTGTATGATGCCTAAATTAAATTTCTTTTCAATAGGCGCGTGGTTTGCTGCTTCGATTCCCATAGAGATCCAGGTTCTTGTATCTAGCGGATCAATAACACCATCTGTCCAAATTCTTGCGGCTGCATAATAAGGAGAGGTTTGATTGTCATAACGCGCTTCAATAGATTTTAAAATTTCTTGCTCTCGTTTTGGGGTGATTTTTTCTCCTTGTTTTTTCAAAGAAGCCGTTTCTATTTGGAGCAATACTTTTGCGGCTTGTGATCCACCCATTACGGCCAGTCTTGCCGAAGGCCATGCAACAATCAATCTTGGGTCGTATGCTTTTCCACACATGGCATAATTTCCTGCTCCGTAAGAATTTCCTATAATAATCGTAAATTTTGGTACTACTGAATTGCTTACCGCATTCACCATTTTTGCACCATCTTTTATGATTCCCCCATGTTCAGATTTGCTACCAACCATAAAGCCAGTAACGTCTTGTAAGAATACCAGTGGAATTTTCTTTTGATTGCAATTGGCAATAAAACGCGTTGCTTTGTCGGCAGAATCAGAATAGATAACACCGCCAAATTGCATTTCTTTTTTGGCATTTTTCACTACTTTTCGCTGATTGGCTACAATACCAACGGCCCATCCATCGATTCTGGCATAACCAGTAATGATGGTTTTTCCGTAATTTTCTTTGTATTGTTCAAATTCAGACTTGTCTACCAATCGCTTTATGATTTCTACCATATCATATTGATCGGTTCGTGTAGCGGGTAAAATTCCGAATATTTCTTTTGGATCTTCTTTTGGTGCTGCAATTTCTTTTCTATCAAAACCAGCTTTATCAGCTGCTCCGATTTTATCCATCAGGTTTCTGATTTTATCTAGCGCATCTTTGTCGTCGGTTGCTTTGTAGTCAATAACCCCTGAGATTTCGGTATGTGTAGTTGCTCCTCCAAGAGTTTCATTGTCGATGTTTTCTCCGATAGCTGCTTTTACTAAATAGCTTCCTGCTAAGAAAATACTACCCGTTTTATCAACAATGATCGCTTCATCACTCATAATTGGCAAATACGCTCCGCCAGCAACACAGCTTCCCATTACGGCAGAAATTTGTGTAATTCCCATGCTGCTCATTATGGCATTGTTTCTAAAAATTCGTCCGAAGTGCTCTTTGTCTGGGAAAATTTCATCTTGCATTGGTAAGTAAACGCCAGCGCTGTCTACCAAATAGATGATGGGTAATTTATTTTCAATGGCAATTTCTTGCGCTCTTAAATTCTTTTTTCCTGTGATGGGGAACCAGGCTCCTGCTTTAACGGTGGCATCATTTGCGACAACAATACATTGCTTGCCTGAAATATAGCCGATTTTTACAACAACACCTCCAGATGGGCAGCCGCCGTGATCTTTGTACATCTCATCACCAGCAAAAGTGGCAATTTCTATACTTCTTGTTTTTGAATCAAATACATAATCGAGACGCTCTCTAGCAGTCAGTTTTCCTTTTGCTTTGTGTTTTTCTATCTTGCTTTTTCCACCTCCAAGTTTTACTTTTAGGAATCTTTTTTTTAAGTCAGAGAGTAAGAGTCTGTTATGATCTTCGTTTTTATTGAAGTTGATATCCATGTAGTTGTGTCTCGGTTTTGAAAGGCTAAAGTACAAAAATGTCTTCTAATTAGCCTAAAACAATTAGAACAATAACTAGTTGTTCGTTTTGAATAAAATTTGTCAATTGGAGTGAATTTTACGAATGAAAACTCGAAAAATTAGTATCGAGAATCAGATTTTCAATTTTGAAATAGTTCTCGATACAATTTTCATCCCGATAATTATCGGGACGAAAATCACTCGAACTGACATTCTGATGGGTTAAATAAATTATAATACACAGCGGGATAATAATAGTGAATGGTTATTTTATCCGTTTAGTTGTATGAATCTATGATGTTGTCTACGGTGTTAGAAATTTCAGCGTATTGCTGATGCTTGTGTAAAGTTGATGCTTCTGCAACACGTTCTTCGCAGTTTTTGACCGAACAGGTTTCGCAGGTTACTCCTACAGTTTTTTTAGGAATCGATTGGTCTTTAGTGAATTGAAGTTTCTTTTTTAGATGAGGAGATAATAAGAGTCCGATACTAACGCTTCGATTTAATTTTTTTCTAAACGGATCTGGGGTTGCTGATGAGAATACGATGTATTCATTGCCAGAATTTTCATAAGAAGAAATTTGAAGTCCGAATGTGGCTGTTTTTTCTGTTGATTCTAATTCCTGAATTGTTTGTAAAGAAACCCATCTGCGACAGTAGTGTTCATTGTTTCTATTGGCGTGTGGAGCTTGTTGTTGTGTAATGTGTAGTTCTTTGCTTAATCGAAAAGTGTTTGAGTTGAATTGATGGGTGAAGCGCAAGAAAAACAAGTTCTTGATATGAAATTGTTTTGGTAAAATATTCGTTAAGCGTTGGTAAAAAGTTTCTACAGAGCAATTGTATTTTCGAATGATTTTCTCAAAATCAGCCTGACTCCATTGTCTTAGGTCGAAGAATTTTTTCAATTCTTTGGTCAATGATTTTTTCGAAATAATAAGAGCGCCTGCAAAATAAGAGGCAATAAAATTATTCAATACTTGGTCAAAGCTCTCGAATTTAATCCAAGGAAAGGTGTAGAGTCTGTTTTCTGTTTTTAAATAATTGTATGCCAGTTCTTTCGCGTAGATAAATGTTTTCTGAGCTTCGCTGATGTTTTTGCTAATCAATAAAACATTCTTCTTAGGGATGTAGATGGTACGCAGTACAACCAGGTTTTGATGTTTTGATAATTCTTCAGTGTCAATCGTGTAATTAAATTCCTCAATTAAGATCTCTTCTAGGTCTTTTGATAGAATTTTTTTACTGAGGTCAATATGATAGGATTTTGCAAATTTCACAACAGACTCTTCAATTTCTTCGAAGTAATTATTATGCGCTTCTTGGTAGGAGCGAAGCGATGCTAAGAAAAAACTTTCACGGGTTAAATTGTAGTTCTGGGCAATTTTAATGATGGTGCTAATAAAGGCATTCACTTTTGCAGGTGCATTTGCGATGATGTCTATTAGGTTGTTTTCTTTAATTCCGAATAAGTCTAGTGGGATTTCTTTTAAAATTTTTGATTGTAAAATTTCGCCAATAGGAGCTAGATTTTTGTCGAGTTTTAAGGAGACGAAATGATCGTAAGGAACTTTTAAGCTTTCAGATAGTAAGCTGATTTTATCAGTTTTAGGATATTTTTTTCCTTTTTCAATTTCGTTTAAATACGATTTTGACAAGCCAGTAAGTTTGGCTAGTCCAAAAAGAGATAATTTCTTTTCGGTTCGTATTTGCTTGAGTTTTAGCCCGAAAATAAGGCGGATGTATTCGTCTTCTATTAACATGAGAGCGAAGGTAGTTAAAATAAGCGAACTAAAGAAAAAATAATTATTTTAATAAATAGCGAACGTTCGCTTGCAGCGTTCAAATATTTTTTATATCATTGCAGAGTAGAATGGTAAAAATAACAAGTATGTCACAAAATGTATTGGAAAGTAAGTTAGAGTTAAAAGGTTTTGAAGTAGGTTCTTATGATGGTATTTTAACAAATGAAGCAACTGGTTTTTTAGTGGCGTTGCACGAAAAATTTAATAACGAAAGGCTGTTGTTGTTAGCAGAAAGAAAAAAACTGCAAGCGCATTTTGATGCGGGGAATTTTCCAATTTTCCCAAAAGAAACTCAAGAGATTAGAGAATCAGAATGGGTGTGTGCTGAATTGCCAAAAGATCTATTAGATAGAAGAGTAGAGATTACAGGTCCAGTAGATCGGAAAATGGTGATCAATGCGTTAAATTCTGGAGCAAAAACATTTATGGCTGATTTTGAAGATAGTAATTCTCCAACCATAAATAGTTTGTTGGATGGTCAACTAAATTTAAAAGACGCCGTAGACAAAACGATTTCATTTTACAATGAGAAGAACGGAAAAAGCTACCAATTAAATGAGCAGACGACAATACTTTTGGTACGTCCGAGAGGATTGCATTTAAATGAAAAACATTTTTTGGTAGATGGAATTGAAATGTCGGGATCCTTAGTGGATTTTGGATTGTTCTTTTTTCACAATATCAAAACATTGATGGAGCAGGGTTCGGCAACATATTTTTATTTACCAAAATTAGAGCACTATTTGGAAGCGCGTTGGTGGAACGATGTTTTTGTCTTTGCCCAAAACGAATTAAAAGTTCGTCAACAGACAATCAAGGCAACAGTGTTGATTGAAACGATCACAGCAAGTTTTCAATTGGATGAAATCATCTATGAATTGAAAGATCATATGGCTGGATTGAATTGTGGGCGATGGGATTATATTTTTTCATACATCAAAAAATTTAGAAACCATGAAGGCTTTGTGGTTCCAAATAGAGACCAGGTTACCATGAGTACCCCTTTTATGAAAGCCTATTCGTTGCGTGTTATTCAGCGTTGTCACAAAAGAAAAGTGCATGCAATGGGAGGAATGGCGGCTCAAATTCCTATAAAAAATGACGAGGAAGCAAATGCATTGGCCTTTGCAAAAGTATTGAAAGACAAGCAACAAGAAGTTGAAAACGGACATGATGGAACATGGGTGGCGCATCCAGGGTTGGTGTCAGTAGCGATGGACGTTTTTAATGCGCATATGAAAACAAAAAATCAAATTCATATCAGTAGAAATGACGTTTCAATTACTGAAAAAGAATTGGTTGAGATGCCTAAAGGGACCATTACAGAAGACGGAATTCGGAAGAATATAAATGTTGGAATTTTATACATAGAAAGTTGGTTAAGAGGTGTTGGTGCTGCGGCATTGTACAATTTAATGGAAGATGCAGCTACAGCAGAAATTTCTAGAACTCAAGTTTGGCAGTGGATGCATAAAAAAGCTCACTTAGAAGATGGGCGCATTTTTACTGAAGAAATGTATAAAAAATTAAAAAAAGAAGAAGTCGAAAAATTAAAATCATTGGTTGGTGAAACTCGATTTGCAAACGGGAAATTCCCATTAGCGATTCAATTGTTTGACGAGTTAGTTCTGTCAGAAGAGTTTGTAGAGTTTTTAACCTTACCAGCATATGCTTACTTATAATATATAAAAAAAGTGTCCCAAGAAATGCTGCAACATTTAGAGGGACGAATTATCAATAAATAATAATCTATCGCAAAATTATGAAAACTAAAACAAGAATTCAAGAATTAATTACTGATTGGACCATAAATCCACGTTGGAAAGGTGTTGAGCGTCCTTACACAGCTGAAGAAGTGGTAAAATTACAAGGATCTTACAAAATTGAGCACAGTATTGCCAAGTTAGGAGCTAGCAAATTGTGGAGAAAACTAAACTCACAAGATTTTGTAGCAGGTTTAGGTGCTTTAACGGGAAATCAGGCGGTACAAGAAGTAGAAGCTGGTTTAGAGGCTATTTATTTAAGCGGATGGCAAGTGGCTGCGGATGCTAATTTAGCGGGCGAAATGTATCCAGATCAATCGTTGTATCCGGCAAATAGTGTGCCGATGGTAGTACAGCGAATCAACAATGCGTTGTTGCGAAGAGATCAAATACAATCGGTAAATGAAGATGCTGCTAAAATAGATTACCTAGTGCCAATTGTAGCGGATGCAGAAGCTGGTTTTGGCGGTAATTTGAATGCTTTTGAATTGATGAAATCAATGATTGCTGCGGGAGCTTCTGGAGTGCATTTTGAAGATCAGTTGAGTTCTGCAAAAAAATGTGGACATCTGGGTGGTAAGGTTTTAGTGCCAACTCAAGAAGCGATTAATAAATTAGTGGCAGCTCGTTTGGCAACAGATGTTATGGGAGTTTCTACGCTTATCATTGCTCGTACCGATGCTGACGCAGCAAATCTGATTACCAGTGATATTGACGAGCGGGATGCTGGTTTTATTACGGGAGAGCGAACAAACGAAGGCTTCTATCATGTGAATAATGGAATTGATCAAGGTATTGCAAGGGGGTTGAGTTATGCTCCGTATGCCGATTTAATTTGGATGGAAACTTCAAACCCTGATTTGGACTATGCACGTGAATTTGCTGAGGCGATTCATGCAAAATATCCAGGAAAACTGCTCGCATACAATTGTTCGCCTTCATTTAATTGGGCAGCAAAATTAAGTGTAGCAGAAATGGAAACATTTAGAGAAGAATTGGCCGCGATGGGCTATAAGTTTCAGTTTATAACCTTAGCCGGTTTTCATGCCTTGAACACGTCTATGTTTGAGCTTTCTAAAGCGTATAAAGAACGCGGGATGGCAGGGTATTCTGAATTGCAAGAACGTGAATTTGCTTTGCAAAAAGATGGATTTAAAGCAGTAAAACATCAAGGATTTGTTGGAACCACCTATTTTGACGCTGTTCAAAGTACCGTAACTGCTGGAGCATCAAGTACTGTGGCTATGGCAGGATCTACAGAGGCAGAACAGTTTCATTAGGTCTCTTTTAGGGCGTGTTGTTAAAAGAGTTTTTTGGAATTAATTAGTTGTTTGTAATGTAAACTCCACTGAGAAATTAGTGGGGTTTTTTTTAAACAAAGTATTTTCCATGGAAAATAAAAATATTTATTATACCTTTGCCCTGAATTTAAAACGAATTAAAATGAAACGAAATAAGATTATCTATTATGTGGCCACGGGTTTATTAACCGTATTGTTGTTGTTTTCTGCTGGAATGTATTTCTTTAATCATGAAGAAGTAGCAGGGGTATGGATTGATTTTGGGTATCCAACCTATATTATTTATCCCTATGCGGTTGCCAAAATTTTAGGATTGCTAGCTATTTGGTTTGTTAGTAGTAAAAATCTAAAAGAATGGGCCTATGCTGGGTTTTTCTTTGCCTTTGTTTTGGCTTTCTTTGCACATGTGATGGTTGGAGATGGAGAGCAAATGGGAGCCGTAATTGCGCTGATTTTATTGATCGTCTCTTATATTTATAAAAATAAAAAATAACCAAATGAAAAAAATAATAGCCTTTGCAGGGAGTAATAGTACAAAGTCCATCAACAAAAAATTGGCAGCGTATGCCTCAAGTTTGGTTGAAAATGTAGCAGTGGTCATTTTGGATTTGAATGATTTTCCGTTGCCTATTTACGGAGTTGATGAAGAAATAGCAAATGGAATTCCTGAAAATTCCATCAAGTTTTTAGAAACAATCCATGATGCTGATGGAATTATTTTATCGTTGGCAGAACACAATGGTAATTTTTCATCGGTATTTAAAAACGTTTACGATTGGATGTCAAGAATTGAACAAAAATTATGGAATGACATTCCGATGTTGGTGATGGCAACATCTCCTGGAGGAAGAGGTGGAGCTTCTGCCTTGGCAATTGCTAAAAGTGGGTTCCCGCATATGGGCGGAAATATTGTATCTGAGTTTTCTTTGCCTTCTTTTTATGATAACTTTAAAGACAACCAAGTAATTGGCGAGTCTAAAGAGAGGTTGAAAGAAGCGGTTTTATTATTTCAAAAAGCAGTGTAACATGGGAAATATCTCTAAAGACATCAATACGAAGTTTCTTACACAGAGACTAAAAGCGTTGATCAATATTAAATATACAGCAAACTGGCTGAATAGCAAAGAGATTGAATTTTTTAAACCTTTTGGAATTTCACCACAGCAATATAACATTCTACGGATTTTACGCGGTGCGGGAGAAGAAATCAAAGTGCAAACCGTTAAGGATAGAATGATTGAGAGAGCACCCAACGCTACTCGATTGATGGACAAACTATGTGATAAAAAACTGATAGAACGTATGCGTTGTGAACATGATAAAAGAGTTGTGTATGTAACTATTTCTAAACAAGGACTGCAGCTGTTAACAAAGATAGGTGTGTTAGCAGATATTAGCTTTATGGATAAGTTGACCGAAAAAGAAGCATTAGAGTTAAGTGACTTGCTAGATAAAATTAGGTAGAAATTAATTACTATTTTTTGATGAAAACACTAAAAACGATACAACATACAGTAGGAAGCCCTTTGGTAAACATGGGTCCAATTCGATTGCGACAACCAATTCCAACGGATGGGATTGAGCAAGTAGATCCATTTATTTTATTACATCATTACGGACCGTACGCAATTAGTGAGTTTAGCAATCCTTTTGACTTGGGGCCGCATCCTCATCGAGGATTTGAGCCCATTACACTCCTGTTTCAAGGAGAACAATTGCATCGAGATTCGCTCGGAAATGAAATGCTTGTAAAAGCTGGAGATGTACAATGGACAACGGCAGGAAGAGGTGTTGTCCATGCAGAAGGACCTACCAAAGAGTTTGTAAAAAAAGGAGGAACGTTAGAAGGAATACAACTATGGCTGAACCTTCCTGCTAAATTTAAAATGATACCAGCGGCTTATCAGCATATAAAAAGCGAAGATATTCCTGTTGTAGAAAATGAAGACAAGAGCATTGCGTTGAAAATAGTTACCGGTGAGCAAGCGGAGAAAAAAGGATTGATTAAAACGCAAACCCCCGTTAATGTTTTTACTGCAAAAGCGATGGTAGGAGGAAAGATGCGTGTTGATCTTCCCAAAACACATCAATCGTTGCTATACATATTGGATGGTGAGATTTTGGTAAACAATGAAGTTGTTCTTAAAAAAGGAGCCTTGCAAATGGTTACCTTTAATCAAGATGGAAATACCATTGAATTTGAAGCCAAAGCAGAAAGCAATGTACTGATTCTTTCTGGAGAACCTATTAATGAAAAAATAGCACAATACGGTCCTTATGTGATGAATACGCAAACCGAAATTATGGAGGCTATGCGAGATTATCAACAAGGAAAAATGGGGTATTTGTATTGATTTCGATACAAGATGTTAGATTGCTAGACTGTTAGATGTAAGAGCGTAGATTTAATGTTGCTAATGATAATCATTGGATTATATTATAATCGCAAAAACGAAATGCGTACAAAATCAAAACGAAATTCATATTTGCTTTTTTAAATTATTGAGAAGCTTTTTTTATTTAATATATAATAGGAATACTTATCGATTTTTCCAATCTTCAAATTCTTTTTTAATTTTTTTATCAACTAATGGGTATAGTCCAAGAACTGGATATCCCAGTGATACTTTTTCAAGCACGAAATTTTCATATATAGTCATCTCAATGCATTCATCTGCTACTTTATTAGCAATGTCAAAAGGAATTACGATGATGCCGTCATCATCTCCTACAATAATGTCTCCTACAAAAGAAAGTCTTAAGTCTTGGTTTGATTCAGGAGTTACCTGTGTTGGAATAGGGTCAAAATTAATAGCAAAGAAAGCGAATGGTGACTATGATTTGGGTAAAATAACTTCATTAACTAAATCTTCATTAGAGATTATAAAAGAGCTCCGACTTTAAACGGTAAGGAAAGCATATTAAAAATAAAACAATTTAATTATGGCAAAAGGTAGCCTTACTTTTTTAGATAAATTTAAAAAAAAGTCTTAAAGACTTTGGACCCGCTTTTTTTATTATAGGTTATGTATTTGGAACTAAAAAAATGAAAAGCAGGGGGTGTGACATCTAAAAATGTGTAATCTATATATTATAGCTATGGCCTTATATAAGTTTTAATCGGACAATAATAATTCAAAACTCAAGAAATAAATCTTGAGTTTTTTCTTTTACTATAATTAACATACCTTGCCATTTATTATGCGTGCATAATAAATAAAGCATTAAATTATTTTCAATGAGCAAATACAAACATATTTTTCAACCCTTAGATTTAGGTTTTACTACGTTAAAAAATAGAATTTTAATGGGTTCTATGCATACAGGTTTAGAAGAAGAAAAGAGTGGTTTTGAAAAACTTGCAGCATATTATGCTGAAAGAGCAAAGGGTGGTGTAGGCTTGATTGTTACTGGGGGAATTTCACCCAATATTCAAGGTTGGACAGGGCCGCTTTCAGCAAGAATGTCGACCAAAAAACATGCGCGTCAACACAAAGTAATTACAGAAGCTGTACATAAAGAAGGAGGTAAAATTTGTATGCAAATATTGCATGCGGGTCGTTATGGATACCATCCATTTAGCGTAGCACCTTCGGCTATAAAATCACCAATTACACCTTTCAAGCCTTTCGAATTGAAAAAATCTGGAGTGCGTAGAACCATCAGAGATTTTGTGAACTGCGCCAAGCTTTCTAAAGAAGCAGGTTATGATGGTGTAGAAATTATGGGTTCAGAAGGGTATTTGATCAATGAATTTATAACCGTAAGAACAAACAGACGAACAGATGCATGGGGAGGAACTTATGAAAATAGGATGCGTTTGCCTATTGAATTAGTAAAACAAGTTCGTGCAACAGTTGGTGAAAATTTTATTATAATTTACCGATTGTCGATGTTGGATTTGGTAGAAAAAGGGAGTTCTTGGGAAGAAATTGTTGCTTTAGCAAAAGAAATAGAAAAAGCAGGAGCTACAATTATAAATACGGGAATTGGTTGGCATGAATCTAGAATACCAACTATTGCAACATCGGTTCCCAGAGCGGCTTTTACATGGGTAACCCAACGGATGAAAAAAGAGGTAAGCATTCCTTTGATTACGACGAACAGAATTAATATGCCGGAAACGGCTGAAAACGTATTGGCAGAGGGGCACGCAGATATGATTTCTATGGCACGACCTTTTTTAGCGGACCCAGATTGGGTAAACAAAGCTTTTGAAGAAAGAGAAGATGAAATCAATACCTGTATTGGTTGTAATCAAGCGTGTTTAGATCATGTTTTTGAACAAAAAGTTGCCAGTTGTTTGGTGAACCCAAGAGCTTGTCATGAAACAGAATTGAATTACCATCCAGCAGAAATAAAGAAGAAAATTGCAGTTATAGGTGCTGGTCCGGCAGGCATGTCAACGGCAGCAATTGCAGCACAACGTGGACATGAGGTTACTTTGTTTGATGCTGATTCTGAAATTGGAGGGCAATTTAATATTGCAAAGCAAATTCCGGGAAAAGAGGAGTTTTATGAAACCATTCGCTATTTTAAAAGGCAATTGGAACTGCATCATGTAACGGTAAAGTTGAACAAGAGGGTTTCTGCAGATGAGTTGGAAAACGGAAATTTTGATGAAGTTATTTTAGCAACGGGAATCAAGCCAAGAATGCCAAAAATTGATGGCGTTGAGCATGAAAAAGTATTGAGTTATATTGATGTGTTGAAATTGAAGAAACCTGTGGGTAAAAGAGTTGCCGTAATTGGAGCAGGAGGAATTGGTTTTGATGTTGCAGAATATTTAGCACATGAAGGAGAGAGTACTGCGTTGCATTTGGACGCTTGGTTAAAAGAATGGGGGATCGATAAAACAATGAGTGCTAGAAGTGGAATTGAAGGTGTGAAATCTGAAGTAAGTCCATCGGCAAGAGAACTATTTATGTTGAAGCGTAGCAAAGGAAAGTTTGGAAAAAACCTTGGAAAAACGACAGGTTGGATACATCGTTCTACACTAAAGAAAAAAAATGTACAGTTTATCAACCGAGTTGAGTATACCAAAATAGATGACAAAGGCTTGCATTATGTTCAAAATGAAGAGCAGCATTTGTTGGAAGTAGATACTATTGTTATTTGTGCTGGGCAAACTCCGTTTAAAGAACTATTGGTTCCATTGGAAGAGAAAGGAATCAAAGTTCATGTAATTGGCGGTGCAGATGTTGCTGTAGAATTAGACGCAAAACGCGCCATCGACCAAGGTTGTAGACTAGCAGCGATTTTGTAAGTTTATGTTTTGGTATTTAGTGTTCAGTGTTCAGTGTTTAGTCCTGAGTACTAGGGATAAAAAGAACTAATTCGCGTGACTCACTTTTAAATTGAGTGAAAATTAACAATAACCACGCCTCAAGTCTTGGTTCTGGTTTCCCTGCCTGCCGCAGGCAGGTTGATTCTTTAGTATAAGAAGTCTCAAATGTATCTAGGCTTCTGATGGTTTCAGCTAACATGAAAATTTTCTAAGATTTCTGTAAAAGTATCCATTTCTTATTTCATAAATAATTCCGATATTTGCGGTTCACTTTGCGCAAAGGATTGAGGTATTGTTGAAGCTCATTAGAACTTTTATATAGTATTTGATGTAGATGGAAGACGTCTATTGAGATAAGTTGTAATAGTGACTACCGAAAGCCTTACCACTTTTGTGGATGCGCCCAAAAAATGATTAGATATGTCGATGAATAAAAATACAGTGCTCGCTTGGGCAACTTTTATAATGATTTTTGTAGGATTGGGTTTAATTGCTTTAGGAGCTTTTAGATATCAACATGTTTCTGGATGGGGATTTGCAGCAGTAGGTGTTGGATTTTTTGCTATTTCCTGGGTTTTTAACGCTTTAAAAGGAAGAGTGTAGTTTTATTAAAAACTAAAAGTTCAAAGTTAAAAGTCAAAGTTAAAAAGAGAATCTAGAACCTAGAGCCAGGAAACAAGAAAGTTATGAATTGTGAGTTTTGAGTTTTGAGTTGGAATCTGGGAGTTGAAAACTAAAAACTAAAAACTAAAAGAGATTGCTTGTATTGAGATTTTTTTTAATTTCACCTAACACCTAACACCTAACACCTAACACCTAACACCTAACACCTAACACCTAACACCTAACACCTAACACCTAACACCTAA
>Ga0209554_1000184_pt1 | contig 51251 bp, 40 predicted proteins | sample MarorgKNORR_S2LV_5_FD_188221 | JGI IMG/M metagenome (GOLD analysis project Ga0209554, IMG submission 188221) | Marine microbial communities from the Southern Atlantic Ocean, analyzing organic carbon cycling - Bottom_A/KNORR_S2/LV (SPAdes) (version 2) | ecosystem: Environmental > Aquatic > Marine...
GCGAAGCGACGTTCGGCTCCGGGCGCGCGCTCACGTCCGCTGTGGCCACCGCGATGCGTGCAGGCGGCTGGGGCATCGGCTTTGCCGGCGCCTACTCGGTACGTGGCGAGTTCGAGCCGCTGGCTGGGGGCGACGAGCTTCGGTACCAGCCCGGCAACGAGACCCGCATCAGGGTCGGAGTGGACCGTAACATCGGCACGAACACCTTTACTGCCGGCGCAACGTTCCGGCAGTACACGTCGGACCAGGCGAACGGACGGAATCTCTTCCAGGCCGGTAACCGCCTTCGCTTCGACGCGACCTATGCGTTCAGGGCAGGCGCCGGCGTGTGGACCATCTACGGGGCAGGAGTACTCCGCGAGAACGGCGACCTGACGCTCTCGATCCTCGATGAAAACTCCGTGCTCGTTGGTGACACCGCGATCGTAACCGCAAAGCAAAACCTGATCTCCGGTGGCGTGATCGGCACGCTCAGCGTGGGTGGTGGCTTCGTGTTCCGGCCCCACATCGACATGAAATATCAGATCCGCACCGAGCCGGACGGACGGGATGAGGGCTCGGGCTGGGTCCTCGGGGCCGGCGGCGACCTACCGATTCGCATCTTCGGCGCATACGACTTCTTCCCGAAGGCCCGGATTCTGTACGGCTCCATCAAGGATCCGACCGGCGCAGGAATCAGGGTGATGGGGGCGGAGTTTGCCGGCACCATACGATGGGCACTCGGCCGATGATGTGACGGTCATCCCGAAGGCGCCGCATCGCTCGCGGACCTTCGGTGGCAGGAACTAGGTTGGGCGTCCGGCTTCGGCCGGGCGCCCTTTCCTTATGTAGTGACAACCCCCGGCCAAGGCCCACATGAGCGCACAGATCCGTCGCATAGCGGTGAACACGGGTGGCGGAGACGCTCCGGGCCTGAACGCTGTGATCCGTGCGGTGGTGCGCTCCGCGATTCAACGCGGCTGGGAGGTGCTCGGCATCAGGGACAGCTACGACGGCCTCTTCGAAGAAGGCGGCGTCATTCGGCTCGACCGCACCTCGGTTCGTGGCATCACCCACCAGGGGGGCACGATCCTGGGCACGACCAACGCCGGGAACCCCATGAGGTGGCCCCTCGTCGCCGACGACGGTTCGACCACCTACGTGGATAAGACCCAGGACGTGATCGACGCGCTTGCCGAGCTCGATGTCGACGCCCTCGTCGCGATCGGCGGAGACGGCTCGCTCACCATCGCGCAGGCCCTGCACGAGAAGGGTCTGAACGTGGTCGGCGTGCCCAAGACCATCGACAACGACCTCGCGGCCACGAACCTCACGTTCGGATTCCTGACTGCGGTCGAGACCGCGACGGATGCCATCGACAAGCTTCACTCGACCGCCGAGGCGCACGAGCGCGTGATGGTCGTCGAGGTGATGGGGCGCAACGCAGGCTGGATCGCGCTCTTCGCGGGCGTGGCGGGGTCGGCCGATGTCATCCTGATCCCGGAGCTCCCGTATGACATCGAGCGTGTCTGCCAGAAGATCGAGGAGCGGTACGAGAGCGAACGGCGAAGGTTCGCGATCGTGGTGGTGGCGGAGGGCGCCTTCCCGGTCGGGGGCGAACCTCTGTTCAAGCAGGAGGACGGAGGACAACAAAGGCTCGGGGGCATGGCCGGGCGGGTTGCCGACGACATCGCCGAGATCACGGGTAGGGAGACCAGACAGCTGGTGCTCGGGCACCTACAGCGCGGCGGCGGGCCGAACGCATACGATCGGCTGCTGGCGCTGCGCTTCGGAGCCGCGGCGGTAAGGCTCGTCGGCAAGGGCGACTTCGGGACGATGGTCGCGCTCGACCCGCCCGATGTGTTGGCGGTACCGCTCGCCGCGGCGGTAGCGAGGATCAAGACGGTTCCGCTCGAGGGCGACATCGTGCAGACGGCGCGGGCGCTCGGGACCAGCATGGGTGACTGAGTAGCAGAGACCTACCTGGATGAGGAGTGAGGTGATGAAGAAGGTGCGCACGATGGCGGCGTTGGTTTTCCTGATGGTTCTGGCGCTGGACACAGGGCCTCTGGCGGCCCAGAGTTCTGCCGATTTCGTACCCGAGGCGGCGCGGGGGGAGCAGTTCGAGCTCTCGATCCGGAACATCATGCGCGCCCAGGAGCACGTGGGCACGGCGCCGGGTCAGGTCCGTTGGACCGATGACTCCGAGTGGGTCTACTTCAACTGGCGGCCCGGCGGCCTCGACTGGGACGCGCCCTCTTCGTTGTATCGCGCTTCGGCGGACGGCGGCGCGCCCGAGAAGCTGTCGGACGAAGAGGCAGACCGCGTTCAGCCGCTCATATCAGGGGGCGACATCTCCCGCGATCGGCGCTGGAGGGTATCGACGCTCAACGGTGACATCTATTTGGTCGACCGCCGGTCCATGGAGGCCCGTCGCCTCACGCACACGGAAGACGGCGAAGGCCAGGCGATGTTCAGCGAGGACGGGGAGGCCGTGCTCTTCCGTCGGTCGGACAACGTGTACCGGCTCACGTTGGATAGCGGTGAGCTGGAGCAGCTGACACGAATCGGTGGCCCCGAGGATGACGAGGATGACGAGGCCGAGGGCCAACGAGGCTTTCTGGAGGAGCAGCAACTGCAGCTCTTCGAGCACATCCGACGCGACGAACGGCAGAGTGAGCGCCAGGACTCGATTCGTGACGCTCGCGACGCACGGGAGCCGAAGACGGTTCACCTCGATGACGATGAGAACGTTCAGGGGCTTCAGCCCACGCGGAACGGGGCCTATGTGCTCGTGCGGGCCTCGACCCAGTCTGAGGACGCGAAATCGACAATCGTGCCGGACTGGGTCACCGCTGATGGCTACACACGCGATCTGACCGTACGCACCAAGGTCGGCGACAATCAGGGCGCATCGCGGGCAGGCATCATCGAGACCGCCACGGGTGAAGTACGCTGGCATGACGAAGCTCCGAGGGATAGCGACTCGGACCCGGCGCCACGCGTCTTCGGTAGCGGCTGGAACGACGCGGGCACCAAGGCGTTCATCTTTGAGGTCTCGTTCGACGACAAGGACCGTTGGCTTTGGTCCATCGACGCGGCTACGGGCAACACGACGCTACTCGACCACCTACATGATGACGCGTGGGTGGCCGGCCCCTGTTTCGGTGGCTGCGTCGGTTTCATTCCCGGCACCGACCGCGTGTACTTCGTCAGCGAGGAGAGCGGCTACGCCCAGCTGTACGCCGTGGACGCCGACGGCTCGGCCAAGCAGGCGCTCACCACGGGCGACTGGGAGGTGCTCAGCGTGACGATGCCGGAGGACCGATCCCGCTTCCTGATGCGCACGAACGAGGGTTCGCCGTTCAACGAGCACGTCTTCTGGATGGACTTCGACGGCGGCAACCGCGAGCAGCTCACCGAGGGTGACGGCCGCTTCATGGCGACGCTGTCTCCGGACGGCGACCGCATGGCGATCGTCCACGACGTGGCCAACCGGCCGCCGGAGCTCTTCCTCACCGACGCCGACGATGCCTCCGACATGGAGCAGATCACGACCTCGCCCACCGACGAGTGGTCGTCGTTCGAGTGGATCGAGCCGGAGATCATCAACTTCCGCGCCGAGGACGGCACGATGGTGCCGGCTCGCATCTATCGGCCAGCCGACCTCGGGGCCGATGCGAACGGTGGCGCCGTGATCTTCGTGCACGGCGCCGGCTACCTGCACAACGTCCACAACTACTGGTCGTCGTACTTCCGCGAATACCAGTTCAACCATCTCCTCGCGGCGAGCGGCTATACGGTGCTGGACATCGACTACCGCGGCTCGGCCGGATACGGCGCCGAGTGGCGCACGGGCATCTACCGTTGGATGGGCGGCAAGGACCTGTCCGACCAGGTCGACGGCGCCCGCTACCTGACCCAGAACGAGGGGGTCGACCCTGGGCGCATCGGACTGTACGGCGGCTCCTACGGCGGCTTCATCACGCTGATGGCGCTCTTCACGGCCGACGACACCTTCAAGGCGGGCGCCGGGCTACGGTCGGTCACCGACTGGGCGCACTACAACCATGGCTACACGAGCCGCATCCTCAACCTGCCGCAGGAGGACGTGGAGGCGTACGAGCAGTCGTCACCGATCTACTTCGCCGAAAACTTCCGGGACGATCAGCACCTGCTGCTCCTGCACGGGATGGTCGACACCAACGTGCACTTCAGCGACGTGGTGCGGCTCGCCCAGCGACTCATCGAGCTCGGTAAGGAGAACTGGGAGTTCGCGGTCTATCCGGTGGAGAACCACGGCTTCGTCGAGCCCACGTCGTGGACCGACGAGTACCGCCGCATCTTCGAGCTCTTCGAGCGCACGATCAGGGACCCGGGCTGCACGGACGACGGGGACCTGTGCTCGGTGAGGCGAACGGGCAGGTAGCGAGCCGGGTCGGGTCGGTCGATTACGTCGGCCGGCCCGCCGGCTCCCGCAGGCGTTGGGCCCGGTCGGCTGGCCGCAGTGGGGCGGTCCTTACGCCGCTACGCGTCCGCCTCACCCTCCGTCGATGAGCCTTCACCACCAGGCCGGTCGGCGAGCAGCTTCTCGGTGAACTCGACGTTCTCGGTCAGCTGCCTGACTTGATCCTCGAGAATCGCGATGCGGTCGTCCTGAAAGCCCCGCCGATCTTCTTCGAAGCGGTCGGGCGGCAGTGCGGACGCCAAGTGCCGGCGATTCCGCGATGCGATGAGCAGCGCCACCCCGCCGCCAACCGCGAGCGTCGCGAACAGTACCATGACGATGAACACGACACCCCAGTGCACTCGGCCCTACTCCCCTGAGTCGCTCGAGCGCTCGGTCAGCAGCTTCTCGGTGAAGTCCGCCTGATCGCTTAGCCGCTCGACCTCGTGCTCCAGGAGCGCGATCCGGTCGGCCTGCGCGGAGAGGTCGCGCTCGAGCTCGAACGATGGCTGGAGCTGCTGCGGTTGGTGACGTCTGCCGCTACGTGAGTTGGCGACGATCGCGACGATCACGATGATCAGGATGGCTAGGGTCATGGTCTCAACCTAGTAGAGCGGTGCTGGCCGCGCCTCTTCGTGGGGCTCGATGCGCCGTTCGTGCTGGCGTACTGGGTTCTAGGCAGAACCACCCGCCGGCCGGCGCCTGAGGCCAGCCGACGGGTCCTGGCGCCCGCGGTGGGCGCCTGCTTGCGCCGCGTCGGACGCCCGTCGAGCTTGCCGCTTCCTCGAGCCACCAACCCCCGAGAGCCGATGGTCGACGAGACACCTGACCCGAAGCCAACCAGCTCCCGATTCCGAACGACGCTGGTCCGCGTGATGATCGTGCAGATCATCGCATTGAGCGTCCTGATGTTTCTGCAGATCCGCTATAACCTGTGAGTCAGCGACCGCACGGAACCACTGCGGCCACTCACGCCCCCGGTAGAGCCTAGCTGATGCATTGGGTCAACTGGACCATCGTCGTCACCTATCTGACCTGGGTGGTGTGGGACGGGCTCCGGAAGTCCAAGGACACGGACACGATGTCCGGGTACTTCGTCGCCAACAAGAGCCTGCCGTGGTGGGTCGTAGGCCTTTCGGTCATGGCGACGCAGCTGTCGGCCGTGACCATGATCGGCACACCGGGCCAGGGCGCGACGGACGGCATCAGGTTTGTGCAGCTCTACCTGGGCCTGCCCATCGCGATGGTGATTCTCGGCGTGACCATCGTGCCGCTTCTGCACGGGTCGGGGGTCTACACCGCTTATGAGTACCTGGAGCAACGCTTCGACTCGAAGACCCGGTCGCTGACCGCGTTCCTCTTCTTGATCTCGAGGGCGATGTCCTGCGGAGCGATCATGGCGGCACCCGCGGTGGTTTTCAGCGCCCTCTTCGGAATCCCCCTGGTCTGGTCGGTCGCTCTGATCGGCGTACCGACCGTCATCTATACCATGGTGGGGGGGGTTCAGGCCGTCGCTTGGGCCGACGTGAAGCAGATGGTTCTGATCATCTTCGCTTTGATCGCGATCATGGTCGTGCTCATCGTCCAGATGCCCGTGAACCCGGACGAGGCGCTCAAGATCGCCGGCGCTACCGGCCGGCTGAAGGTGCTCGACTTCTCGTTCGACCTGACCGAGCGATACACGTTCTGGTCCGGCATCATCGGCGGGACCTTCCTCATGTTGTCGTACTTCGGGACGGACCAGAGCCAGGTTCAACGGTACCTCGCGGCGCGGTCCGTCGACGAAGCGCGAAGCTCCCTGCTCATGAGCGCCTACTGGAAGATTCCGCTGCAGGCTCTAGTGTTGTTGGTGGGGGTCGCGATCTTCGTCTACTACCAGTTCGTGCAACCGCCACTGCTGTACAACCCGGCGCACGAGGCGGCCGTGATGGCCGAGCGCGGCGCGGCGTACGACGCCCTGCAAGCTCAATACGCCGACGCGTTCACGCTTCGCGAGGCCGCTGCTCAGCGCGTCGCCGATGCTTCGGGCACGAGTGCCGAGACCGCCATGCAGGCCTTCGTCGCACGTGAGGCCGACATGCAGGTCATCCGGGGCGAGGCCCTGGCCATGGCCGAAGAGGTCACCGGCGAGGGCTCGCGCGACGTGAACTACATCATCACCCGCTTCGTGCTGTCCGAGCTGCCACTCGGCCTGGGTGGGCTGTTCATCGCCGGGGTATTCGCGGCTGCGATGTCGAGCATCGCCGCGGAACTGAACGCGCTCTCGACCACGAGCGTCATCGACTTCTATCGACGGTGGGTAAGGCCGGAGGCGGACGACGCGCACTACTTGATGGTCTCGAAGGGGGCGACTGTCTTCTGGGGGATCTTCGCGTGTTTCGTTGCCACATATGCGGTGTCTCTCGGGTCGCTCATCGAGGTCGTGAACCAATTCGGGTCGTTCTTCTACGGCTCGATTCTGGGCGTCTTCCTTCTGGCGATGGTGCCGGGAGCCAAGGCCCGCGGAGCGTTCGTCGGGCTCATCTTCGGGATGACCACGGTCGGCTTCGTCGCTTTCCTCACGCCCATCGAATACCTGTGGCAGAACGTGATCGGCGCGGTGGCCGTGCTGGCCGTCGGGGTGCCGCTGAGCATGATCGGCGAGGCGCGTGAGGCGTAGCGTCGACCGGACGGCCAAGAAATACAAGCTTTGCGCACGCCACGGATCGACTCGTATCGTGAAGGGGTGAGTCTCCTCCAAGCGGACTGATCGGTCACATGAGATTCCTGCGAATCGTCCCCTTCGTCGCGATCGTGCTGCTCACCGCCTCGGCCCAAAACGAGTATTTGGAGCAGCTTGAGCTCGAGATCGAAGCGATGGACGAGACGATGGCGGACGACGACGCGTTCCCGGACCTCGAGTTCTTCACGGGCATGCTCCAGGCAGGCGCCACGGAAGGGATTCCTCTGCTCCTGGTCGGGGGAACCAGCTATCAGGCGGGGCGGTTGACCAAGGCACGATATCCGAGAGGGGCGCGCTGGCGAGTGGAGACGAGACGCTGCGCACCGGCGAGTACGTGGACGAGTACACCTTCGAGGGTCGTCCAGGGGAGCGTGTGGTCGTAGACCTCTCGTCTTCGGGCTTCGACACGTATGTGATGCTCGTGGGCCCCGGAGAGTTCAGAGAGGAAAACGACGACTGGGACGATACCGATGTGGGTCACAGCGTGATCGAGGCCGACCTGGCGGATGCTGGGACCTATCAGGTGCTCGTGACCTCGTTCGAGGCCGGCGAGACCGGTGCCTACGCGCTGCGAATCGACCGAGGCGAGGTCACCGCCAGTGTGGGCCAGCGTGACGTACAAACGCTGGAGCTCCGGCGGCCAGCGTCGGGCTCCTTGGAGAGCGGCGACGGTGAGCTGGACTCGGGCGAGTTCCGTGACACCTGGGTGTTCAATGGCCAGGCCGGGCAGTCCTTTTCGGTCGAGATGTCGTCTGACGACTTCGACCCCTATCTGATCCTGTTGTCGCCAGACGGCGATGTGATCGATGAGAACGACGACTTCGATGGACGCACGGACCTTTCACGAATCGACGCCACCCTACCTCAGGCAGGGCGGTACCGCGTCATCGCGACTTCGTATGCTGTGGGCGAGTCCGGCGGGTATGGCCTAGCTCTCTCGTCTACTGGCACGAGCACGGGTCGCATGGCGGCCCCCGCTATGAGCGGTGCGGGTGGCAACGTATACGGCATCTTCGTTGGCATCAGCGACTACGGCGGGCGCGCGAGCGACCTCTCCTACACAGCGGATGACGCTGTTCGGGCCGCGGATGCGCTCAGGCGGGGCGGTGGGATGAACGCGAACAATGCCATCGTACTCACGGACAGCGAGGCGACCGTCGACAACATGAGGGCGGCGTTTCAGGACATGGGCCGGCGCGTGGGGCCCGACGACACGTTCGTCTTCTTCTACTCGGGGCACGGCTCACGCGTCCCGCGCGATGGTGCAGAACGGTCAGATCCGGACGCATTGGACGAGACCATCGAGCTGTACGACGACGCGATTACCGACAACGAGATGAGCGACCTGTTCACCCTCATCGACGCGCAGGTGTCGCTGTTGATCCTGGACTCGTGCTTCAGCGGTGGCTTCTCGAAAGACGTGATCTCCGTACCTGGCCGCATGGGCTTCTTCTCGTCGGAGGAGGACGTCACATCACAGGTCGCTTCAAAGTTCAGAGCGGGTGGGTACCTCGCACAGTTCCTCTTCGACGGGGTGGGTGACAGGCTCGCCGACGCCGATGGGGACAACGCGATCAGTGCCATCGAACTGAGTCAGTACATCCACGAGCGATATCGGACGGACGTGAAATCAGGTGGCGTGAACGACTTCGTACGAACGGGCGGGCCGCAGTCCGGCTTCCAGCACTTCGTTGCGGACCGAGGAAGCATCGGGCCGAACGACATCATCTTCCGGTAGGTATGCGTCAGGCTTCAGTTGCCCGCTCGGAACTCCGCCCACTGCTCCGAGTCGAGCGAAATCAGGTTGGCGAACAGCCGATACGCGCCCGGCACCCGCCCCGCCCACTGCCGGAAGAACGCGAGAGCAGCATAGACGAAGACCCCGTCGCCCACTGGAGCCACGAGCAGCGACCCCCGAAGCGGATCCTCGCCCACATCGTTGAGCGCGAGCAGCGGGGTGTACCCGTCGCCCCAGCTCGCGGCGAAGTAGAGCCCACGCTCCTGCACCCATCCCTCGAAGTCGTCCTGTGTGATCTGGTTTGGCGTCGTGAAGACCGGCGAAGTCGGCTCGAGAATCGTGACGGTCGCGGTCTCTTCCGTTACACGCCCGCGCCCGACTTGGAGGCCGTTTACCCCGAGAGCTCCGAGCGGGCCGCGATTGTACTGCATGACGACGGTGCCTCCCGAGCGCGCGAAGTCGAGCAGTTGTTCGCCTGCGGCCCTTAGATCTGCCCGCACCTCATAGGCTCTCACGCCCACCACGATCGCGTCGAACGCGCTGAAGTCGCCCTCGCGGACGCGTGCCTCGCCGAGCATTTCGACTTCGGCGCCCATCTGACGGACGGCCTCGGGCCCATCGTCGCCGGTGCCCATGATGTAGCCGACCCTCAGCCCGTCGGTGACCGAAACTGGCACGACCGTCACATTCGCTTCCGCGTCCGTGTACATCGGCGAGCGCGGGACGTGATCGTAGTCGATGAGCGTGAGCCCCTCGGCGTAGGTACGCCCGTCGTCTGTGGTGACCACCGCCGCGAAGGTGTGCTCACCCGCTCGGGCGCGGCCGTCCGGACGCACCTCGAAGGTCAGGGTGCGCTCGGCGCCCGCACCCCCGAGCTCGAACGGCTGCGATGGCGGCGTGGCGGTCCACCCCGACGGGACCTCGAGCGTCACGTCTCCCCGAGCGCCTTCGTCGTCCTCGGAGCGGACCAGGACCGTTACGCTCTGGGCCGCCGACTGATCGGCCGGCCACACCATGCCACGCGGGAAGACGTCCACCGAGACTGCGGGCACGACCAACACCGGCTTCTCGAACTCGCCCCGTGCCGGGTCGACTCCCACGTAGCGCCACGGGGTGGTGGCCACGACGCGGGTCCCGAGCTGGTCATCGTCGAAGACCTGAGAGAAGGTCACCGCCCCCTCGAGAGCCGGTGGATCTCTGGGCAGGCCCCAGAGCCCGGGCTCATTGGGCCACCTGTAGCGGGCACCATCTCGGGTCTCCCGAAGAAAGTAGAGGCGAGATACATCGGCATCTTCCGGGATCGTGAGGTTGTACGTCCACGACGCGAGCGTGCCGGGAGCGACGCCGGCATTGTCCCCTAAGCCCGTGACGGAAGTCCACTCGATATCCCATCCATCGCGCGATACCAACTGGATGCCTGCGGCCACGATCGGGGTCGTACCGCCGTTCCAGAGCTGCACCTCCACCTCAACGGTCTGTCCGGGCACGATCAGATCGTCAGCCGATCGTATGTCGAAGACGACACCCGCGGCGGCCATCAGGGCCTGGGTCGCGATCCGCTGTTTCTGCCGCATCACCTGCGCGTACTCGAGGTTTGCCGCGCCGCCGATGGCTCGGTTGGCCAGAACCAGGTGCTGGAGCGCCTCGGCCAGATCCGGGACGATGACACTGGGGTCGAGACCAAGGCCGTCGCGGGCCCGTGCGACAGCTTGCCGGTAGGCCTGGAGATGGGGGGCTGCGACCTCGGCGGCCTCCGGATCGATGCTCGCGGCGATGCCCACCAACGTCGTGTCGATACCCGTGAACAGGCCGCCCTCCTCTCCGCCCACACGTGAGTCGACGAAGATGACCCCCGTGCTGCGCGGACCGAACGGCTGACTCGCGCCCATGTTCTGAGAGCGATGCTGGCTACGGCTCTCCATCGAGAGTTGGAACAGAGACCGGCCGAGAAGTGGGTCCATCTCGCCCGTCGGGATGATGATGGCGTCGTCAGCCGCGCCGGCCGCGCCGCCGCCCCTGCCCCCGCCCCGTCCAAACGCGCGGCGGCGGGCCGACTGATAGAGCTTGAACGGTGCCCACGCCTCGACGCCCATCGAGAGCTGCTCCGGGAAACGGTTTGGGTCGCCAGCAGCGGCGAACACTTCGCGAGCCATGATCCCCGCGGCTTGATGCTGTCCGTGCCCGTCGGCGGGAGTCCCGCTGAATACCGAGACGATGACGTGGGGGCGGAACTTCCGCACGACCCAGGTCACGTCTTCCAGGAGCTCTTCTCGCGGCCACAGCGATAGCGCCTCAGCCGAACTCTTCGAGAAGCCGTAGTCGAAGGCGCGTGTGAAGAACTGGCGCCCTCCGTCCAAGGCGCGGGCGGACTCGAGCTCGCCCGTGCGAATCACCCCCAGCCCCTCCCACAGCTCCGGACCGATCAGGTTCTGCCCGCCGCCGCCCCGCGTCAGCGAGAGGTAGGCGGTCTCGACGCCCCAGCCGCGAGAAAGTGCGGTGAGGAAGCTGGTGTCCTCGTCGTCCGGGTGCGCCCCGATGAGCAGGACACGTTTCACGCCGTCCATCTTGCGGAGCAGGAGGCCGGTCGGAACCAGACCGGTGCCCTCCATCGACTGCGACGCGAGCGGAGCCGGGAGCCCCATGAGGACCGCCAGTGTCAGCGGAGCCAGCCAGCTCCGCCAAGTGCCGTGTTGCCGCATTGTCGCTCCTACAGGAGACACAAACGTTTGGTGCACAGAACGCCGAAGATAGATCGGGTGGTTCGTACTACGACACCCGGGCCGGACCGCCTGCTACATACGGTGTGGCATTCCGACGGTTCCCCGAGTCGGCCGAATGCCCGCCTAGTGGTCTTTCGGCCAGGGGAGTGCCAGCGCAGCCGGCGCCCGCGATCGCCCCACCCACCCAGCCAGTGCGGCCAGAGTGAGCAGGTAGGGAAATGCGAGGAAAAGCTGATATGGCAGGTCCAACCCCAGCGTCTGAGCCTGGAACTGGAGCGCCGAAGCGGCTCCGAAAAGAATCGCCGCGAGGAACACCAGCATGGGATTCCATCGGCCGAGGACGACGACCGCGATCGCGATGAAGCCGCGACCCGCGCTCATGTTCTCCGAGAACGTCCCGGCGTGCGCGAGCGCGAGGTGGGCGCCGGCGACGCCGGCCAAAGCGCCCCCGAACAGCGTCGCCCAGAACCGTGTCCATCGTACGCGAATGCCTGCCGCGGCCGCAGCGTCCGGCTCCTCCCCAACCGCACGCAGCTCGAGTCCCCAAGCAGTTCGATACACGAAGTACCAAAGAGCGGGCGCCAGCGCGTACGAGAAATACGCCGTCGGCGCCTGGTTGAAGAGCGCCGTCCCGATCAACGGGAGGTCGGCCAAGAGCGGAATCCGCATCGGCGGGAGCGTCGGAAGCGTGAGCGCGGTGCCGGTGACCCCGAAACGCGCCTGGTAGATGGCGCCGGTGAACCCGATGCCCCCCAACATGATCGCGGTGCCCGTGATGATCTGGTCCGCGCCGAGCCCGATCGCGAAGGCCGCGAAGACCGCGGCGACCAGCGCTCCAGCCAGGGCGCCCACCAGGATGCCACCGCCAGCACTTCCGAGGGCCAGCGCACCGAGGGCACCCCCCAACGCGCCTGCGATGAGCGACCCCTCGAGTCCGATGTTGATCACGCCGCTGCGCTCGGTGATGGTCTCGCCCATCGCAGCAAGCGCGAGCGGGACGCCGAGTCGGACGGACGCCTCGAAGAAGGCGATGAGCGCGATCGTCTCAGGCATCGTACCGCCGTCTGATCTGGTCCGCCGCCAAGACGAAAAGGATCACCATCGCCTCCACCGCGCCGACCCAGGCGAGGGGGATGCCGGCCTCACGTTGCATCGCCGCTGCCCCGGCTTCCAGAGCGCCGAACAGCAGGCCGGTGCCAACGACGGCTGCGGGGTGGAGCCGAGCCAGTAGCGCGACCGCGATGGCCGTGTACCCCCAGCCGGGAGACAGATTCTCGTAGAGCGCATAGGTCACGCCCGACACCTCCACGCCACCCGCGAGCCCGGCGATCGCCCCCGACGCCAAGAAGGTCGCGAGCACGACCCGGTCCCTGCTGATCATCCCGGAGATTCGCGCTGCCTCAGGGGCGGCCCCGACCGCACGGATCTGGAAGCCGAGGCGGGTCCACCGAAGCGTGGCCCACAGAGCCGCTCCGATGAGCAGCGCGATCAGGAACCCGGCGTGGAGGCGCGTGTCCGGGATCAGCAACGGTAGGCGCGCCGCGTCCGCAATCGGGTCCGTCTGCGGGAAGATCCCGCGAGCCTCCTGGAGCGGGCCGCGGACCACATAAGCCGCGAGTAAGATGCCCACGAAGTTCATCAGGATCGTCGTGATCACCTCGCCCACACCCAGTCGCACCTTCATGACCGCGGGAACCGCCGCCCACGCAGCGCCGGCGAGCCCGCCGGAGACGAGCACGGCAGGGATGAGCACCACTGCCGGCAGCGCACTCCAACTGAGCGCCACCCAGACCGACGCGACCGCTCCAGCGTAGAGCTGTCCCTCGGCGCCGATATTCCACACGCCGGCCCGGAAGGCGAGAGCGACCGCAAGCCCCGTGAGGATCAGCGGCACCGATCGGACCATGGAGGACATGACGGCGACCGGACTGCCGACCGATCCTCGCAGTAGCGCGCCCGCGGCATCGATGGGGCTGTACCCGCCGAGCCAGAGTGATCCGGCCGCAAAGACGGCCGTGGCGAGGAGGGCTCCGGCGGCGACTCCCAAAGGCTCGAGTCGGCGCACTACGCCTCCTCGGACTTCGCGCTCAGCATCAGCGCACCCACGCCATCTCGGGAGTGCTGCTCCGGCGGGACCGGGCTGAGGCGCCCCCGCACCAGTACGAAAATCCGGTCGCCGAGGTCGAGCACTTCGTCCAGATCTGCCGAGATCAGGACGACCCCGCAATCTCCGTCACGCGCGATGCGGCGCAGCTCTTCCCGGACGAAGGCGGTCGCGGTCACATCGAGTCCACGCGTCGGGTTGTCAGCGACCAGTAGATCGACACGCCGGCCGAGCTCTCGGCCTACGACAAGCCGTTGCTGGTTCCCGCCCGAGAGAGTGCCCGCGAGCGTCGCGACGTCCCGCGCTTGTACCTCGAACTCGTCGCGTACCTCGGCAGCCCGCACGCGAATCGCGTCCCACCTCAGCAGCACGCCTCGGCGGAACGCGGGGTCGCGGTGCAACGCCAACGCCATGTTCTCCGCTAGATCGAAGTCGAGCGCCAACCCCTCGGTGCTGCGGTCCTGCGGAATCAGGCCGACGTCTTCCGGGATCTCGACGACGCCCGCTGTGGCTTCGAGCCGGCCCGACAGGACCAACGCGAGCTCGCGCTGTCCGTTGCCCTCTACGCCCGCGATGGCCACTACCTCACCGCCCGAGACCTCGAGGTCGACGCCGTGCAGGGCCACCCCGCCACCCGCGCCGCGGGCATTCACCCCGGCTAGCCGTGCAACGGATCGCGCGACGGTGGAGCGTTCGGGGCGATCGCCAGACCCAGCAGGGAAGCCGGGCGTGCTGTCTGGGGGACCCTCGGGGCCTCGGGGTCCACCGACCATCGCCTCTGTCAGAGTCCGGGAATCGACCTCCGACCGAACCGCGGTCAGCACCGTGCGACCCCCGCGAAGCACGGTCACCCGATCGGCTACGGAGAGGATTTCGTCGAGCTTGTGTGCGACCAGCACGACCGAACGGCCGTCCTCCGCAAGGCGCCGCAGAAGGGCGAAGAGCTGAGCAACCTCGGTGGGCGCGAGAACGGCGGTCGGCTCGTCGAGCAGAAGGAGGCGCGGCTCGCGCAGGAGTGCCTTCAGGATCTCCACGCGCTGACGATCTCCCACGCTCAGGTCCTCAATCGCAACGTCGAATGGGACGCTCAGCCCGGTCTGCTCGCTGAGCAGCGTGGCTTGCTCGCGAATCGTGACGAGGGGCGACTTCCAGCCCGGCCCCACGTCCCTGCGACCGAGGGCGAGGTTCTCCAGCACCGAGAGCCGCGGCACCAGAGCAAAGTGCTGGTGCACCAGCCCGATCCCGTGCGTCCAGGCCACCCGGGGGCTGGATAGCTCGACAAGCGCTCCGTCCAGCTCGATCGATCCGCCGTCGGGCCTGAGAAGGCCGCCGAGTACGCTCAGAAGGGTGGTCTTGCCCGCTCCGTTTTCACCGAGCACACCGTGCACTTCGCCGGCCCGCAGCTCGAGCGAGGCGCCGTCCAGCGCCGATATGTGCCCGAAGCGCCGGACGATGCCGTCGAGCCGAGCCAGCGGGGGGGTCACGACCCTCCGGTCTCACCCTCGACGAAGGCCACGCTCGGCACCCGAAGGCTGCCATCTCGGATTCGGGCGCGGGCGTCGTCCATGCTTCTCACGAAGTCCGGCGACAGCAGGTCCGCGAGCTCAGGGTTGAGGACGAAGTCGATGACCCGTTCGTTGGCCCCCGCATAGATCGGTTCACCGCCGATCTCTCCGGCCTGCCACGCGAGCGCGGTCTCGAGGAACGATAGAGGGATTCGGATGACCGCGCTGCCGACAATGACGCCGGGAGCGATGTGGTTCTGATCGCTGTTCATGCCCAGGGCCCACGCGGTCCCACCGGCTGCGACGACCTCACGGACGGCGTTGAATACGCCGAGCGCGGCAGCGTCGACGTTGTGAATGAGGACGTCGGCGCCACGTGTGAGCTGCGCCACCGCTGCCTCCTTGGCGGCCCCCACATCATCCCAGTTTCCGGTGAAGGCCTCGAGGACCTCGATTTCGGGGTTTACACTGCGTGCGCCGGCCTCGAACGCTCGGAACGTGCCCTGCACGGGCGGAATCTCGACGCCACCAACCATCCCCACGATGCCCGACGAGCTCACATGTGCGGCGACCATGCCGGCCAGGTAGCTCGCCTCCCCGAGCCGGAAGATCAGCGGCGCGACGTTCTCGGAGAACCTCCCGCCGCTGCTAACGATGAACGTCGTGCCGGGAAACTGCTCACCGGCTCGGATGGCGGCGTCCTGATATTCGAAGCCGTGTGCAAAAATCAGGTCGTATCCCGTCGACGCGTATGAAAGGAAGGCCTCATCGAACTCGGCCGGAGTACGCGTCTGCTGATGGCTCACCTGTGCACCGAGCGAGTCCCGAAGGAGCATGAGGCCCTCGTACGCACCGGCGTACCAACCCGCGTCGCTGACGGGACCGGCGGTGAGAAGTGCCGCGCGGAACGTCGGCTCGTCGGCCCCATCTGCCGACGTTCCAGCACGATCGTCTCCTCCGCAGGCGGAGAGCGCGAGGGCCACCGAGGCGAGCAGAACGAGAACGATGCGGCGCATGAGTCGGTGAGAAAGAGAAGGCCTAGGACCGGATTCGGTAGTGTAAACCGTTGTCTGTTGGGAGTTCAAAGCGCCCGGTATGTTGAGCGCCGCAGAGCAAGGCTCGACCGGGTAACAAGGTACAGAATCGGGCAACACCGAGAGACGCCACCCCTACGAGAAACGCGGAGCGGATCGCATGGAAGAGCAGCGCGGCAGCTGGAGCTCGAGCGCAGGCTTCATTCTCGCGGCAACCGGAAGCGCGATCGGCCTCGGGAATCTGTGGAAGTTCCCGTTCATCACGTGGGAGAACAACGGCGGAGCGTTCGTCCTCGTCTACCTGATCTGCATCGCCGCCGTGGGGCTCCCGATCATGATGGCCGAGCTGCTGATCGGTCGCAAAACCCAGAAAAGCGTGGTCGGCGCCCTGAAGGAAGCCATCGGTCCCCTGTGGGGCTACGTCGGCATATGGGGCGTCCTGTGCGCGTTCACGCTGCTCAGCTATTACACGGTGATCGCCGGCTGGTCGCTATTCTACTTCTGGAAGAGCGCCAGCTGGATGATCAGCGGGTTCCCAGCCGGTCTCGCCATGGGCGACCTCTTCGGTGAGCAATCATCGAACGGCACGCTTCAGTTCGGCCTGTCCCTCGCGTTCAGCATCGCGACCGTTTCGGTCGTGTACTTCGGCGTGCAGAAGGGAATCGAGCGGATCGCGCGGCTCTTCTTGCCGGTGCTGTTCGCGATTCTGGTGCTGTTGCTGTTTTCGGCACTCGGCATGAGCGGCTCCGGAGAGGCGCTCAGCTTCATCTTCCGACCCAACTTTTCGACGCTCGAACCGACCGGCGTCCTCGAGGCGCTCGGACACGCGTTCTTCACGCTGTCCTTAGGCTTGGGGGCGATGGTCACGTACGGCTCGTACATCGCCAAGAACCAGTCGATCGTGAAGGCGTCGGCCATCATCGTGCTGCTCGACACTCTGATCGCATTAGTCGCGACGGTGATCATGTTCTCGGTGATCTTCAGTGTCGCCGGCATGGAGGAGCAGATCGGCCAGTCCACGGTCGGGATGCTCTTCATCTCGCTTCCGGAGCTCTTCTTCACCGAGGTGCCCTTCGGACGCTTCCTGGGCCCGCTCTTTTACGTGCTGGTGGCGCTCGCCGCGCTGACGTCCACGATGTCGCTCCTCGAGGTCGTGGCGAGCTTCGTGATCGACGAACACGGGATCGACCGCCACAAGGCGACGCTCATGTGCGGCGGGGCGGTCTTCCTGTTCACGATCCTCGCGATCGTCTCGTTTGGCCCGGTTGCCGGCATCACCAACCTCCAGCTACCAGGTGCAGTCGGAGACATCCTCTTCGGTGGCAAGGTCGGCTGGTTCTCGATGGCCGACCACTTCGTATCCAACTGGATGCTCCCGACGGGTGGACTGGCGATTACCATCGCCGCGGGGTGGATCATGACACGAGATGAGACGTTCGCCGAGCTCATGGACGGCACCGAGCCGGGCTGGTTCAACTACAGCGCGTGGCGGTTCTTCATCCGCTTCGTCGCTCCGGTCGCGGTCCTCTCGATCATCATCGCCGTGATGTTCTTCGGCGTGGACTTCAGCTAGCGGCCTGGCCGCTAGGCGGACCCGGACAGCACGTCGGACTCGAGCCCACGCAGCGCGTGGGCGAGTCCGACGTGCACCGGCAGGAAAAGAGCGAACAGCATCCCAGTGTGTTGCTCCGTGACGGGCAGCACTTGAACGAGGAGTCCCAGCGCCGCTAGCCCCGCTGCGGAATAGCCGACGGCGCGCGCGCGCTTGGCGGCCTGGGGCCGGCCGAGTAGCGCCATCGGCACCAGCACCACCAACAGCATCGACAGCGGGTTGAGGAGAAGAAGATTCTCGTTCATCCCCATAGACCAGTGATCGGTAAACAGCACGAAGAAGAGGACGGTCCCGCTCACTCCGGCGAGTAGGCTCCACCCACTCGCGATCGCCCCGAACAGAACACGGATGGCCCGGGCGCCACCGGCCGCCCGACGCCCAAGCCAAGCCAGCAGCCCGCCCATCAAGGATCCGAGCAACAGATAGCGGAGGAGCCAGGAGCCCGCTCGATCCGGCTCGGCGACCCTGGACGATGGCACCACTACCTCCTCGGACATGACCAACGGCACCTGACTACCGTCCTCGTCGGTCACGGCGACATCGCGAATCGCGTCGCGAAGCACCATCGGCACGAACATCTCCTCCCAGATCCCGATTGTCTGGTCGCCCGGGCTGCCCAACACGTAGTTCGTAGCCACGAACGCGATCGGATCGGCCTCGGTCAGGCGCCGTATATGGGTCCGGTACGAGTTGCCGGCCTCCACATCGCCGAGCTGCGCGAAGAGTGCACCTTCCAGCACCTGGTCGATCAGGTCCCGGACGCGGGTGGAGCAGTTGTCCAGGAGGGGGTCGTAGGCGTAGTCCCGATTCTCGGGCAGGGCGTTGGTCTCAGCGAGCGTCAGGAGGCGGAGCCGCTGAGCGGGCGTCAGCGCCAACTCCTGCATGACGACCTCGCGATCAGCGGCGGCGTACACGTCGATCATCGCCTGGGTCGCGAAGGGCGCCATCATGTAGAGCATCTCGCCTTTCAGGAACCGCGGCACAAAGCCCGGCTGGTTGAAGTCGAAGATGCCCCAGTTGTAAGAAGCGTCCCGGCCGGTCTCAGTGTTGAGGACTCGTAGGGCGTTGTGTCCGAAGAGCTCCCACACCACGTCGCCCTGCCCGAACGTGAGGAGCCAGACACGAAGTTCGGATCCGGGCTCGCGAAGCTGCCCGGCCGCTGCGACCGAGTCGCCGGGATTCACCTGCCCATCCAACTCGGACGACACCGGGGTCGATGCGACCCAAGCGAGCGTCAATGCAATGAGTACCCTCGCCCTCACAGCGCCTCGCTTCTGATAATCCGTCACTCCACTCGGGTGGTTCTGACTCGGCACGCATGAGGCGCAACAGCTGCCCCGGTGTCAACGCTGGTTGAACAGTAGCGGGGTCACTGCCTATTTCTTCGAAGAACGTGAATCTTTCGCCGACCCCCGCGTAATCGAGGATGCGGTCGGTCGGTCGGTAGCGATCGGCTCAGTCTACGCCGCGCTCGATCGCATGGAGAGGAAGGCGTACCTGGGCTCGAACATCGGGGACCCGCCCTCCGTCCGGGGGGGGCGAGCCAAACGGTTCTATTCGCTCAGGCCCCCGGCGCGGAGGCGCTGAATGACTCGCGAAGCGTGATCGATACACTGTGGGACGGGCTGGAATCGGATCTCGCGATCGCGCTGGTCGCCAACCTGATCCCGGCCCGCCGCGCCACACGCGTCGACCCCATGGAGGCGCTGCGGATCGAGTAGTGGATACCACCCGATCCGCAGCCTCCCCGCCTGGGTCGTTACCGAATGCGCTCGGGCAGCCTCCGCACCACGACTCGCGGCACGTCGAGCTCATCCCTCTCCAGGAACGCCGCCAGACCGTTCGGCCCGAACGAGCTGGGCATTTCGGTGGCGCCGGTCGCAAAGGTGCCCACGTACTCACCCTCAGCCGTAAGCACGTCGATCGGTCCGTCGCTCGTGGGCTCGTCACCTCGGCGCTGCACCCAGATGCGTCCGTCCCAACTCGTCGATAGGCCCCGAAGCACGGGGACCTCTGGGTAGAACTGCAAGCCCTCAAGCCGATTCACCATCATCTCCCGAATGGCGTCCTGTGAGACCGACTGCGCGGCTCCGCCACCCGGTCCGGCGGTCATGATCCTCATCTGAGGGCCCTCACCTTCTTCGATCTCCTCCAGCTGACGCTCCTTCTCCGCGTCCTTGACGGACTCCGTGACCGGCTCTGGTGTGAAGGACCGGCGCAGGACCCGCTCCACCCCACCGCCACCCGCCGGCTGGATCTTGAGCGCGTACGCTGAGGAGTCAGAGTAGACGACGCCCCCACCTGCGAGCGCCCCCACTAGAAGCGGCGGCTCGAAGGTCCGCGGGCCCATTTGCCCGATTGAGAACCTCATCCCGCCGCCCTCGAGCGTCTCCGGACGTCCGTCCCCACGGGGCGGTAGCCAGGCATCGACGACGGTCTCGACGCTCGCGGTCTCGCCATCGAGCGTGATCCGCTCGATGGGCCTCGACGTCGGTGGCGGCGGACCGCCACCCGGTCCACCTCGTCGGCTCATCGCAACCTGTATGCCCCCACCACCGGAGTAGATCGCACCCCCCCGTGGATCCGGCTGCAGTCCACTCAAGCGGATCATCCCATCGTCTCCGCCCATGGAGACCATGCGCTGGAATTCGCCCTCGGCGCTGAACAGCTGGTAAGCGCGGTGTCCCATGTCGGCGATCACGATGTCGCCGTCACGCATGACCGCGAAGCCCAACGCCATACGGAACTCCCCGGGCCCCTCGCCCGCCTGCCCGAACTCGCGGAGGAAGTTGCCCTCCGCGTCGACGACGACCACCCGCGAACTCTGGGCGTCGAAGATGTACAGGTTCCCCTCGGCGTCGAATCCCGTGCCTCTGATGTCGCCGAACGTCTCCCACAGCGCGCCATCCAGAGCACCGACCCGGAAGACTTCAGAGAAGTTCGCATTGATCGTGCGGTCCGCGGCAGGAATCTCGATGATCTCCTGTGCCGTTGCCGGTACCACTACTAGCGCGACCGCAAGCGCTGTCACGCTCCAAATCTTCATACCAAAACGACTCACGATACTACCTCTTTTCGGGGTGAAGCCTAGATCTCCGACAAGTGTAGATGATAGATCCTCCCCAGGGGGTTGCCCGGGGTCTTTGCCGCGGCCACGGCACGGGACACCTTTCTGGTCCGCTTCACGATTCTGCCCTCTCAACTACGGCCCATGATCAAGGACCTCCTCGAGCGGCACATCGAGAAGAGAGCCACCACGCTGCGGTTCGAGGGGCGCACTCTCTACATCCTGGATGACGCGGAGTTGATGCGGGCGCAACTCTACGACGGCGTGGATGTGGAGTTGACCGACGAGCTCAAGGGGCGCCTTCGCGACCAGATCTCCACCGACGAGATCACTCCGGCATACATCTGCTTTTTCTACGACGAGACGCTGGGCGACTTCCCGTACCTGGGGCTACGCACCACCAATCAGACGAGTGGCGAGACCGAGTATCCCGTGGAGAGGCATGCGGTTCGCAATGGCGGCTTCGTCTGCTCCGTCGCCGGGAAGCGGAGAGGCAAGGGAAGCAGCCGCGAGGCGAGTCCGTACGCAGAGCTCCACGCGGGCATCAAGGTCGTCGTGGCCGAGAGCATCGAGCGGATCTACAACGAGAACTGCCAGAATCTCGGCGTGCTCACCACAGCCGACTTCGGAATCATCGATCGCATCGCGGCCGGGGAAGAGATCCCGCTCGAGGAATTCACGCGCGGCGAGGACGAGATCACCAAGCAGATCATCGAATACGGCGGATTGTTCGAGTTCAACGTCGCCCGGCTTCAGGGAAAGATCAGCATCCCAGTCACGGCAGGTCTGAAGCCGGATGCGCCGGCAACCCGACCGATGACCCTAGCCGAGAAGATCTTCGCAACTCACCTAGTGACGGATGCGGCCGAGGGAACGGTCGGCGCTCCGTGGGTCGAGCCCGGTGACGCGGGCTTCTTCCGCACGGACATCCGGTTCAGCCACGAGTACGTCACCCCCATGGCCTCGATCTTCTTCGAGGAAAAAGTCGGGAAGGACGCCAAAGTGGTGGACCCCGATTCGATGCTCTTCTTCCGCGATCACCTCACGTTCCTTTCCCAGGTCATGAGTCAGGAGCGGATCGAGGAAGGTCTTCTCGATGCGGCGAACGAACTCGAGGTGAAGCAGCGCGAGTTCAGCCAGAAACAGGGCGTGAAGCTGTACGGCGAGCAGATGGGCCAGCGGCTCGGCTCGCAGGCGATCTGCCACTCGAAGATCCTCGAGGAGTACGCCGAGCCTGGCATGCTCATCATCGGCACGGACTCGCACACGCCCCACGCCGGTGCCATCGGGGCGGTCGCGTTCGGAGTCGGAACGACCGCGATCTTCAACTCGTGGATCACGAAGGACGTGCGGGTGCGCGTCCCCCAGTCGTTCAAGGTCGTGATCAGCGGCGAGCCCGCCGCCAACGTGACCGCCAAGGACTACATGCTGGAGATCCTTCGGCATCCGTACATCCGGGACGGGCAAGCGATCGGGCAGATCATCGAATACGCTGGGCCGGCCGTGGAGGCGCTCAGCGTAGACGAACGTGCCACCATGACGAACATGGCCGCAGAAGTTGGAGCCTTCACCGGCATCATCGCGGCGGACGAGAAGTCGGTGGACTTCATGGTTCGCGATCGCGGGATGGATCGCATCAACGCGGAGTCGCTCATCCAAGGGATGTTCAGCGACGAAGGCGCAGAGTACGTGAAGGTCATCGAGATCGATGCGTCGGCGATCCGCCCGATGGCCGCCCTGCCGAACGACCCGGGCAATGGCGTCTTCATCGATGAGCTCGGCAGCGACGAGATCCGCATCGACATCGCGTACGCGGGGTCGTGCACCGCCGGAAAAAAGGAAGACATGGATATGTACGCCCGTGTCTTCGCGGAGGCTGACGCACAGGGACTGACCGTGCACCCCGACGTGAAGGTCTACATCCAGTGCGGGTCGACCGAGGTCCGCGAATACTGCCGAGAGCAGGGGTACCTGGAGCTGTTCGAGCGTATGGGCGCCGAGTTCATCGAGCCCGGTTGTGGCGCCTGCATCGCCGCGGGACCGGGGGTCACCAACTCGAAGGACGAGGTCTCGATGTCGTCTCAGAACCGAAACTTCCCGGGGCGATCGGGACCCGGGCAGCTGTATCTGGGCTCGCCCTATTCGGTCGCTGCCTCCGCCGTCGCAGGGTACGTGACGAGTTGGACGCCGGGTCAGCCGTTCGAGCAGACGAGCGCGAGGAAGCTGGCCACGGTTTAGCCAGGGTTCAGTCCGCTAGCCCCTGCCGCCAGCGCCCACCGACCATGACCGGTTGGGACGGCGACACTACTGGATTCCGTCACCCACATCGATGCGATACCGCACCTGACGGATCGCCCTCATGGGCGCTCCACGATCGAGCCGGAGGGTGCTCTCGCGCGGGGGCTCCTCGACGAACAGGAAGATCGGAATCGCGAAGACGAGGAAGATCAGCGCCGTGAGACGGAAGACCCCCACGTAGCCGACCCAGTCGAGCAGCAGGATGCCCGTCAGCACGCCTGCGAACGAGCCGAGGTAGCCCAGGCCGATGCCGAAGCCACCCACGATGCCGCGGGTCTCAGCCGTACTTACGACCGGGAGTGTGGCGTCGTAGAAGATCAGCCCGGCCTGGAAGAAGTAGTTCGCTACGACGAACAGGCCGAGCGTGACGAACAGGCCCCACGTTCCGAGCAACGCCGTGCACGCCACGCACAACACCGTCGAGACCAGGAAAAACGGCATCCTGCGGCCGGCTTGATCGGACAGCGCGCCCAGAATTGGCGCCGTCACGAAGACCACCGCGTACGTGAGGCTCCCGGTGTAGCCCCACACGGCATCGCTCTGGCCCATGACAGTGACGACCCAAATACCCAGGTAGAACGACACGATGTTCATGGAAAACACCGTGTTCGCGAGATCGTACAACGCCCACGATATCACCGGACGGGTGAGCAGCGTCTCTCTCATGGACGGCCGACCCGTGGCCGCGGTGGTGGCTTCCATCAGTAGAGGTATCCCAGCCCTATATACAGAGGCATTCCCGCCTCTTGAGATTTTCCCATGTCGATGGCGACCACGAAGTTCTGGCCGGCACCGATGCGCACGCCACCTCCGAAACCGCGGTGAAGGTCGGTCAGCACCTCGTCGAGCTGGACTCCGGCGTCCCATACCCGGCCCTGATCCAGGAACGCCGACAGGACAACGTGGAAAGGCACGCTCCCGACACTGAAGTCGGCGGCACGGAGCCTCAGCTCGGCGTTCCAAACGAGCAAGCCGCGGCCGACGAAGCGGTTCTTGAGGATGCCGCGGACGGTCTTTGCACCCCCGAGACCCTCCTGCTGCGAAAAGGACGTCTGCACCTGGAAGAGCTCGTGGGTGGGCGCCCCGTCGCTAACTCCCTGAAGCAGATAGCGATGTGCGAATACCAACCGATCGCTCAGCGAGAAGTACCGTCGGTCCGTGAAGGTCCACCTCGCATAGTTGGCATCCGCCCCGAAGCTCTCGTCGATGTGCTGGACCAGGAACTCCGTCCACGTGCCGCCCGTCGGCCCGGTCTCCCGGTCCCTCGAGTCCCACACGAGACCCGCGCGCACGTAGTTGGTCCACGCCGTGGCGTCCGCCGAGCCCTGCTCTTGAGCGAACAGCGTCGTCCCCTCGTTCTCGGGAAACGGGTCAACGGTGGTCCGTACCAAGCCGGCGCCGAAGAGTGCGCGGAGCGGCGTCCCGGAGACGGCCCGCTGAAGGTTGAACGTCGCGCTCCGGCGGGTGCGCCCGAAGCGGTAGAAGTACGGGTCAGGCCCGTCCTCGGCGTCACGCAGCTCGTCATACTCCGAGTCGTTCCCGAGCCCATAATAAGGATTCGCGATCTGCTTCTCGGAGCCCACGTACGCATCGACCCGCCACCCCGTCGGGAAGACATGTGGTGCGTCGAAGAAGAGCGTGAAGTCACGTCGGCCGCCGGTCGTGAGAAACACTGTGGGCCGAGCCGACCACACGTACGGATCGAGTCCCTCCTCTCCGTACTGGTAGATCTCCGCGAGGGCGCCATAACCGAAGCCCTCGTCGGCGTCGAAGTTGATCGCGGGGAGGCCGGCGATGAACAACCCGGTGGGCGGGTCCTGGGCGAGCACCCGACTTGGGGTCGCGAGCGAGGCGGCGCCGAGCGCGGCAGCCGTCGATGCGATGCGGAGGTAGCGAATCATGGCACCCCTTTGTTGATCCGTGTGTAAGATACTCGCCGTGACGTGGCCCGCCGAGTACGTAATTCGACGTAGCCTAGGTTGGTTCGACCGCTCTTTCGTCACCTTATGTCTGCTGCATCGTAAGGCCGCGCAGAATCACCCCGCCCCGGAGCGCCTGATTGAGCTACGTCCCGCCCTTTAAACCAGATCAACGCCTCTTCCCGTTCGAATCCAAGTGGTTCGACAGTCGGGCAGGCCGCGTGCACTACGTCGACGAGGGTGCAGGCGACCCCATCCTGTTTCTGCACGGAAACCCCACGTGGAGCTTTCTCTACCGGGGAATCATCATTCGGCTGAAGCAGAAATACCGGTGCATCGCGGTCGATTACCCCGGCTTTGGACTGTCAGAAGCGCCCGAGAATTACGGATACACGCCTGGCGAGCACGCCGGCATCGTGCGGGACTTGGTGCAGCACCTGGACCTGAAGAATCTCACGATCATGGGTCAGGATTGGGGCGGACCGATCAGCATGCATCTCGCGGTCAACGAGATCGACCGGCTGCGGGCACTCGTGATGGGAAACACATGGTACTGGCCGATCGACACGCTGCTCATGAAGGCATTCGCCTACGTCATGTCGAGCCAGCCGATGCAGTCTCAGATCCTGAGAAGGAATCTGTTCGTGGAGAAGATCATGCCGGTGAGCGTGAAGCATCCGCTCGCGCCGGAGGTCATGCATCACTACCGCGAGGCTCTTCCCACACCGAAGCGCCGCATCGGCGCCGCCGAGTTCCCGCGCCAGCTCATCGAGGCGGATCTCTGGCTGGGAGACCTCTCCGATCAGGTACGCGACCGACTGTCGAACGTCCCCCTCCTGCTCACATGGGGCATCCACGACTTCGCCTTTCCCCGTACATACATGGAGCGCTTCCGCGAGGACTTCAACTTCACCGAGATCCTTCGACTCGACGCGAAGCACTACATCCAAGAGGACGCCCCCGGAGAGATCGCCGAGGCGATCGAAGGCTTCCTGTCAGGGCTGGAGCGGTAACGCCACGCTCTGCAACGAAGGCCGGATTTCGAGGCTATCATCCGTGAGTGGTCGTGTGCCGACACGTGACTCAATGAACCAGCCGAAGTCCGAACATCGGAAAACCAGAAAGCCGTCCACGCTCCGATGTAGCGCGGGCGGCTTCGTGTTCGACTCCGGCTCCAATGGTCGCTGCAGGACTTGAACCTGCGACATCCACGATGTGAACGTGGCGCTCTACCAACTGAGCTAAGCGACCGATACCCCCACGGGGACTCGAACCCCGGTCTTCGCCGTGAGAGGGCGATATCCTAGGCCACTAGACGATGGGGGCACTGCCACCCCTCAGGCAAATGAAGGGCCCAAATCTTTAAAAGAGCGGTCCCAGAGCGTCAACCCCTCAACAGCTTTCCGCTCGCCGGTGTCGTCTAATAGCGTGTGCGTGTCGGCTTGGCCAGATCGAGAAGCGAGTCCGCACATGTGAGATAACTACTTATCCCACAGGGATTTGGAAGAAATGCAGACAACTTTGGTGGCAGACAAGCTCAATGCGGAGTCGGTGCGGGGGTGGCTACAGGGTCATAGAGGGTGGAAGCGGCGGTCCAACCAGCTGACGAAGCGCTTCCAGTTCGGCTCCTTCCGAGATGCGATCGTATTCGTGAATCGGGTCGCGACCTTGGCGGACAACCACGATCACCACCCTGATATCGACATTCGGTATTCGGATGTCGCGCTTATGCTCTCTACGCATGACGCCGGGGGCATCACTGAGAAGGACCTTGCGCTCGCCGAGCAGGTAGACTTCGCGACGTCCACTAGGTAGCCCGCTTCGGAGGCGACTGGAGCGGCATCTGCGTCCGTTAGTCGGGGGTGAGGGTGAGTACGTCCTCGAGCCCTTGTAGAAGGAAGTCCGGTTCTTCAGCCGTGAGTGCGTGGTGCGGAAACGGGCCCCAGAGCGCGGCAGCCGTGCGCACACCCGCGCTCCGCCCAGCCTGCAGGTCGAACGGCGAGTCGCCCACGAACAGGACCTCGTCGGCCCTTAGTCCGAAGTGGTCCAACGCCCGCACGACAGATTCGGGTTCGGGCTTTGGCCTCTTGACCTGATCCGCACACACGACGAGATCCAGCGAGTCCGACAGACCGCAGCACTCGATGGTTCGATGGGCGATGCGAGTGTGCTTGCTGGTGACTACCGCCAGCTTCGTGCCCCGGTCGCGAAGCGTGGCGAGCACGGACGCGGCGCCCGGGAAGGCGCGCACCATGTCGTCGTGAACGCCCTCCTGGAACTCGACGTATGTCTGCCGCATGCGCTCCGCCTCCTCGTCGCTACGGGCGAAGCCACGCATCTGGACGGGCAGTGGCGTGCCGATGGTCGATATGACGACCTCGTCCGGAAGCGCCTCGCCCAGGTGGACACGAGAGGTGTGACGGAAACAGCGCAGGATCAGGTCAACGGTATCGGCGAGCGTCCCGTCGAGGTCGAAGAACACTCCGCCCCACGTCCCTCGCACGCTCAGCCCTCTTCGCCCACCAACGTGGCGAGCACGTTGGTCGAGGTCAGGCGACCCACGCGCATCACCAGACTTCCTGGATCAGCGACGATAACATTCTCACCGTATAGGCGGCCTGGTCCCCGGTGAGGGTGGCTGGCGGGGTCAGCTCAACCACGTCTCCCTGGGCGCCAGCCGGCAGAAGAATCAGACCCGCCGCAAGCGCTGCTTCCGCGACCCGCACGGCGCGTCCCTCACTCGGAGCGCCGTGTGGGTCGGTGAGCTGTATGCCGATCATCAGCCCCACGCCACGCACCTCAGCCACACCCGCCGTGCCCGACAGCCCGCCCCGGAGCGAAGCCAGCAAGGCCGTGCCGAGCCTCTCCACACGAGCCGGTATCTGATCACGCTGCATCACGTCCAGAACAGTCGTGGCTGCCACGCACGCGAGCGGGTGTCCCAGGAACGTGCTCGTATGAATCGCCTCGCCGCTACTGGCCGGCCATGCGTCCATCACCTCGTGGGAACCGATACACGCAGAAACGGGCATTCCACCGCCGAGCGCCTTGCCGAGGCAGACCAGGTCCGGCTCGAGCCCCATGCGCTCCGACGCGAACGTCGCCCCACATCGCCCGAGCCCCGTGAAGATCTCGTCCGCGATGATCACGACGCCGGCCTCGTGGGCCAGCTCAGATAGGGCGGCCAAGAAGCCATCTGCGGGCACGCGCACGCCGGCCCTGCCCTGCACCGGCTCCACGATCACTGTTCCGATGGCATCGCCATTCGGCGCGCCGGCCTCGAGGGCGGCCCTGACTGCGGCCAGTGATGCCTTGGTCGCCTTGCCGCGCGAGCCCGCGCCCGGATAGGGAGCGAACACGACGCCCTTGTACAGGCGCTCTTCGAACGGCGAGCGGAAGTGTGCCCGGTCCGTAACGGCGAGCGCGCCCATCGTGAGGCCGTGATAGGCGCCTTCGAACGCAACGATGCCGGGACGCCCCGTCTTGAGCTGCGCCGTCTTGAGCGCGGCCTCCACCGCCTCCGACCCGGTCGAAGCCAAGATCACCCGTGTGTCGTCCCAGGGAGCGAGCGCGCAGAGCCTTTCCTGGAGGTCGACCTTCACGGAGGGTGGGTGGACGTCACCCATCCCGTGCAGCATCACCTCCGACTGAGCGCGCACGGCGGCGGTGACGTCCGGGTGGGCGTGCCCCATGAGAGCGACGCCGAAGGCCCCCGTGAGATCGATGTACACGTTCCCATCTACGTCACGGACGTTGGCGCCTCGGGCCTCCTCCCAAAACACCGGCCACCCGGTGCCGACGTGTGTGATGTTCCGAGACTCGACCGACTTCAGGCGATCGGCGAGAGCGAGCGAGGCTTCGCCCGGTGGATATTCGCGGATGTCGGGAAGGAGGGATCCGAAGCGGGGTTCGAAAGCCGCGGTCACTCGTCCTCGTCGCTGAGCAGCGCCTGCGCGGGCATCCCCATCGCGTTGTATCCCTTGTCCACGTGGAGTGTCTCTCCCGTGATCCCCGCGCCGAGCGGCGAGCACAGAAAAGCGGCGGCGTTGCCAACGTCCTCCGCAGTGTTTGCCTCGGGCAGAGCGGCGTTCTCGCGGTAGTAATCGACCATGCGCTCGATCGGGCCGATGGCCTTGGCGGCGCGGCTCGCGAGCGGGCCTGCGCTGATCGTGTTCACTCGTATGCCGTAGGCGTGACCTGCCTCGAACGCCAACATGCGAGTGTCGCCCTCGAGCGCCGCCTTCGCTGAGCTCATGCCTCCCCCATACCCCGGGATGGCTCTCTCTGCCGCCAGGTAGGACATCGACACGAAGGCTCCGCCCTCCCTCATGAGCGGCCCGAAGCGCTGCACCATGCTCACCATCGAGTACGCGCTCGCGCTCACGGCGGCGAGATACCCGTCGCGACTGGTTTCGATGAGCGGGTTCTTCACCTCCGGCCCATTCGCCAAGGAGTGCACGACGATGTCGAGGCACTTCTCACCGAAATCGGATCGCAACCGGTCGGCTACACCCTGAATCGAGTAACCCTCGAGCTCGATATATCGCTTGCTGGTGCGGGTCTCCTCCGGCACGTCGTCCGCCGTGTCGAAGACGGCATCCAGGGGATAGATCCGCTCGAACTCCAACTCGCCACCGCCCGGCAGTGTCATGTCGAGCTTCCCGCGCTCCAGACTCATCGTGAAGATGCGCAGGGTAGGCGGCCAAGTGCCGACACAGATGGAGGCGCCTGCGGCGGCCAAGGCCTTCACGATAGCCCAACCGTACCCCTTGTCGTCCGCGACACCCGCTACAAGGGCGCGTTTTCCGGTAAGGTCGATCGGAAGCATCCAGCCAGACTCCTCGGGTGGGTCGAGCCTATCGGGGCTCGGGAGGCCTTCGGAAACTACTTCGGGCCCGCGACGGAACCCAGGGCGGTTGCCTAGAGGCATTGAACTTCTCGGCCTCCGTTCGCCTCTCTTGGGGTTGGATCCACCGCGTGGTCTCTCCTCGCCGCGCTCCTGCTAAGGTCCTGCGTCGGGGTGTCTTGGCGTCCGTCTTCATTCCGGCGTCGGCGCGGGCCTTGCCGCTTGCGCGCCGAGGGCCGCTTGGTCGTGACGCGCTCGCCGACTTCGTCCGGGCTCGTGCTTGTCTCGCTTCGCTCGACGGGGCTGGCGGCGCTGCGCTGGCCAGCCTGAGGACCTCGGACTTGCTCGCTGTTCGCGGAGCGACGCATACGCACTCTGAGGAGAGACCACGCGGCGGATCTCGAGCAAGAACCGTCGACACACACTTTTTGGACACGGCCGCGCTACCTTCTAAGGTAGTGCGCGCTCTTGGTCTGCGCGGTCCTCGGGCGTTCGGCCTGGCTTTGGGGTGGGCTGGGGGTTTCTTCGCAGGCGGCTGGGCTTCGCCGGCCTGTGCACGGCCACAGCCTCACTGATTCCTCTGGCGGGCCGCAAGCGAGCCCCGCGACGCGAGCGACCAACAAGGCCGTCCGACCCTAAACGCTCCGACCAGGTCTGCCGTCCACCGCCTCTGGTAAGTCCCGCCCATGATGACGACGTCCAGCGCCGATTTCAGCGTTACGCCTATTGAAGGAGCCAGAATCCTGCGCCTAGGTAAGCCGTCAGCAAAATCGCCCCTTCCCACCTGCGAATCCGCCAACCACTCCGCAGCACCGGGAAGAGCAACAACATCATGAAGACGACCGCGGCCAGCTCACGGGTGAGGAAACCTGCCGGAATCGGCAACGGCTGCACCAACGCGGCCGTGCCCAGAATCCCCGCGATGTTGAAGATGTTCGATCCGATCACGTTACCGACTGCGATGTCGGCCTCGTTACGCATGGTCGCCACCAAAGAGGTGGCGAGCTCGGGCAATGATGTACCCACGGCGACCACGGTCAGGCCGATCACGACCTGTGAGATGCCGAGCGCACCCGCAATCTGCACAGCACCCACGACGATGCAGTAGCCTCCCAGCACGAGGCACGCGGACCCGGCGACGACCCAGCCGACGTCGCTCAGCGAGACGAGTGAGCTCGTCTGGGCCGACGCCTTCATGAAGTCCTCATACTCGCCGATGATCTCTGGCGACTCATCTCCGACCGACTGGAACACGAACAGCAGGTACGCTACCAGGGCAAGCAGTAGAACGACACCGTCGCTTCGGCCCAACTCGTTGTCCGCTGCCAGCGGATAGAGTGCGAACGTCACCAGCAGCATGAGTGGCATCTCCCGCCACACTACCCGCGCGTGTACTTCCAGCGGGCGCACCAACGCGGTCAGTCCCAGAATCAGCCCGATGTTGGCGAGGTTGGATCCCATCACGTTCCCGATCGCCAGGTTGGGGTTGCCGCTCATTGCGGCTACGATGCACACAACCAGCTCCGGCGCCGAGGTGCCGAACGACACCACCGTAAGGCCGATGACGATGGGGCTTACGCCGAGCGAGCCGGCCAGTCGGGCCGCCCCACGCACGAGCCAATCCGCACCGAAATACAGAACGCCGATCCCACAGATCAGCAGAACGACGTCGAGAATCAGGCCCGGCACAGCACTCGTCTCGTCATCGGACCCGTCCCAGCCACCGCCGCATCTCCTCGAGCGAGCGACAGTTCAAGACGTCCCCGGGCTCCAGCCAGCCCCTTCGCGCCTGGTCGACCCCATGGCGCATGTCGGCCAGGCCCCGCGGCGAGTGCGCGTCGGTGCTGATCACCACGGGAACGCCTAGCTCTTTGGCTCGGTGCACGTGCACGTCGTTGAAGTCCAACCGGTTCGGGTTCGCGTTGAGCTCAACCGCCACAGACAGATCAGCCGCGGCTTCGAGCACTGCCTCGATATCGAGTTCGAAAGGCTCGCGGCGATTGATTCTGCGCCCTGTGGGATGTGCCAATATATCGACGTTGGGATGCTGCATACCACGCAGCACTCTCTCGGTCATGGTTTTCTTGTCGAGTTCCATGAACGAGTGAACCGAAATCACGACGAGATCCAGCTCCTCGAGAATGTCATCCGGCATGTCTAGAGTGCCGTCCTTGAGGATGTCGATCTCGACGCTCTTGAGAATGACGATCTCGGGAATGTTCTCTTGCACCTCGTCGATCTCCGACCACTGCTCCCGCGCGCGCTCGGGCGAGAGGCCCTGCACCATCGCCATCGCTTGACTGTGGTCCGTCATGGCGAAGTACTCGTATCCTCGCTCCAGACAACCGCGGGCCATCTCCTCGATGGATGCCTTCCCATCGCTCCAAGTCGAGTGCATCTGGAGATCGCCCCTGATGTCCTCGAGCGTCACCAAGCGGGGCGCGCCCTCGTCCAGCGACAGCTCGACCTCACCTCGGTTCTCCCTCAACTCGGCGGGGACCCACACCATACCTACCGCAGCGTACACACTCTCCTCGGTGTCACCCCCGACCCGCTCCCCGTCTTCCTTTCCGAGGGTTTCGGGCTCTACGTCCTCCGGGATGCGGAACACACCCCACTCGTTTACCCGCAGACGCTTCCGCACCGCCCGGGTGCGCATGGCTACGTTGTGCTCCTTGGATCCACTGAAGTACTGAAGTGCAGCGCCGAATGACCGGGGCGGAATCACACGGAGGTCGACTTGGAGCCCGCCGTGCAGCACCAACGTGCCCTTGGTGCTGCCTGAGATCTCGACCCGATCCGCGCCGCTGAACGCAACGAAGTGATCGACGATCGGCGTGCCCACCCCATCGTACTCGGCCAGGATGTCGACATCGCCGATCGTTTCCTTTCGGCGACGCAGGCTCCCGGCGACCTCGATGCGGCCGACGCCCGGTGCCCGGGCCATGTGCTCGAGCAGACCAGCGATCATCTTCTCGACATTGTGAATCTGGAACCTTCCGACGTGCTTACGATGGTCATCGATGGCGCGCAGAATCTTGTCGGCGCTTCGCACTCCGAAGCCGTCGAGCTGCTGGACCGTGCCGGCCTTCAGCTCGGCGTCCAGGTCATCCACCGTCCGAATGTCGAGCTCGTCGAAGAGCTTCTTGGCCTTCTTCGGCCCAACGCCGTCTAGCCGCATGAGCTCGACGAGCGTCCGCGGCAACTCGGCCGAGATCTCCTCCAGCCGAGTGATCGTGCCGCTCTCGAAGATCTCACCGATGTGCACGGCCACGCTCTTGCCCACACCGGGCAGCTGGGTCAGATCCTCGCCGGCGTCCACCATGCTCTGGAGCGACCGGCTGAGGCTCTGGACGGTGTTGACCGCATTCCGGTAGGCACGGATCCGAAAGGGGCTTGCACCCTGTATCTCGAGAAGATCCGCGAGCACCGTGAGCGTCCGAGCGACGTCGATGTTCTCCACGGCTATCTCGATCGGCGCCCGGTCATGGCACGTCGATCTCGCCGCCGAGATCTCTCACCTTCTCGACGAACGCATCGAAGGTGAGGACCTCGACGCCCAGGCGCTCCGCCTTCTCGAGCTTCGATCCCGCGTTCTCGCCAGCGATGACGAAATCGGTCTTCTTCGACACCGCCGACACCGTGCGACCGCCGACTGACCGCCATGCCGCTTCCGCGGAGGCACGCGGAATCGGGATCGTGCCGGTAAACACGGCAGCTCCCGCGTCGGGGAGATCATCGGCCACAGGCTCCGGTCCCACGGGCTCGACTCCACGCGCCAGGACCTCGTCGATGGCTGATGCGTTCCGCACGTCACGGAGAAACGTGGTGATCACCTCGCTCATCTTGGGACCGATCCCATCCACCGCCACCAGTTCCTCGACCGACGCGGCGCGGATCGCCTCCAGGCTACCGAAGTGCTGAGCGAGATCGCGCGCTACGGTGACGCCGATCTCAGGGATGCCTAGCGCGATCAGAAAACGCTGGAGGTCTGGCGTCTTCTTCGACTGGATCGCCGCGACGAGTGCGGCGGCCGACTTCTCGGCGAAGCCCTCCAGCTCGATGAGCTGCTCGGGCTGGAGGTCGAACAGCTCAGCGACGCTACCGACCAAGCCCTTCTCGACCAACAAGGTGGCGGTCTCGTCCCCGAGACCCTCGATGTCCAGAGCCGAGCGAGACCCGAAGTGCACGATGCGGCCCTGCAGCTGAGCCGGGCACCCGAAGCGATTGGGACACTTCGTGCGCGGTCCGTCCTCGAAGACCGCCGTGCCGCACGCCGGGCACTCCGTCGGCATCTCGAACGGCTCGGCTCGATCGTCTTCGTGGGCGATTACCTCGACCACCTGAGGAATGACGTCACCCGCGCGCTGGATCCTGACGGTATCGCCCTCGCGAAGGTCCTTTCGCCGAAGTTCCTCGCGGTTGTGGAGCGTCGCGCGGGACACCGTGACGCCGCCGACCACGACCGGCCGGAGGAACGCGACGGGAGTCAGCACCCCTGTGCGACCGACGTTCACGCCGATCTTTTCGATGCGGGTCACCTCCTGCCGGGGCTCGAACTTGATCGCGAGCGCCCACCGGGGATGGTGGGACGTCACGCCGATCGCGGCTCGGGCTGTGAGGTCGTCGAGCTTCACAACCACGCCGTCGATCTCGTAGTCGAGGCCGTCGCGGTCCTCACCGAACGCCGCATGGTACTCGAGAATCTCATCCACCGTGTGGACCACCTGGATCCGCTCCGGGACCTTGAACCCCCACTGCCGAATCGCCTCCACTCCGTCCGCGTCGCTTCGGAACGTTGCTCCCTCGACAGCCAGAACGTCGTATACCAGCAGGTGGAGCTTGCGGCTCGCGGTGATGCGCGAGTCGAGTTGACGTATAGAGCCCGCGGCAGAATTACGCGGTGATGCATACGGCTCTCCACCCGCCTCCACCAAACCGGCGTTGAAGTCCTGGAAGTCCGAGATGTACATCAGGACCTCGCCCCTCAGCGCGAGGAGCGTCGGTGCGGGCCGGTCGTCGGTCCGGAGCCGGAGCGGGACCGAACGGATCGTGCGGACGTTCTCCGTGACCTGCTCACCGGCTCTCCCGTTGCCCCTCGTGACAGCCCTGACGAAGACGCCATCCTCATACACGAGCTCTATCGACGCGCCGTCGAGCTTCGGCTCCACGAGGTAGACCGGATCGTGACCCTCGCCCAGAGCCTTCCTGAGGCGCTCGTCGAAACGGCGCACCTCGTCGGCCTCCTTGGTCGAGTCGAGCGAGAGCATCGGTGCTGTGTGCTCGACCGTCTCGAACTTCTCGTGCGGATCGGCTCCGATTCGCTGCGTTGGAGAGTCCGTCGACCGTAACTCAGGGTGCGCCTCCTCAATGAGCTGCAGCCGACGGAAGAGCTCATCGTACTCGGAGTCACCGATCTCGGGACGCGCCTCGATGTAGTACAGATACGAGTGCCGATGAAGCTCGTCTCGCAGGCGTGCCGCTTCGACACCCGCTTCGTCGAGCGTCAACTCACCGACATCTTGATGTGGATCGGGGCTCAATGGCGACGAGACTCGGAGGGTGGCTCGGAACGCACGAGAGCGTCAATAATACCCTCTCGGCCCCTCGGACGGGGGGCCTTGGCCCGGGCCGCGAGTGACAGCCATGAAAACGAACGCCTCCTTCCTTTTCGCCCTGTTGGTTCTCTTGGCCGCGGTCGCCGCGCCAACCCCTGTGCGTGCGCAGGCGACGCTCAGTGCCGCCGACGTAGTAGCGATGCCGTCGCCGGCTCCCGACCACGTGATCTCGTACGGTCCCGGAGAGTTCCAGTTCGGCAACCTCCGCTTGCCGCCGGGCGACGGCCCTCATCCGGTTCTGGCGTTCATTCACGGAGGGTGCTGGCTGTCGATGTTCGGTATCGGACATGTCGGGCAGACTGAACAGGCCATAGCGGACGCCGGGTACGCCGTGTGGAGCATCGAATACCGGCGCGTCGGCGACGAAGGCGGCGGCTGGCCCGGGACGTTTCTAGACGTCGCCAACGGTATCGACCACCTCCGAGAGCTCGCGGAGCCGTACGCTCTGGACCTGAGTCGGGTAGTCGCGTCCGGCCACTCGGCTGGAGGCATGCTGGCGCTTTGGGCGGCAGCCCGTGACCAGATCGACCCGGCGAGCGAGATCCATACTCCTGATCCCCTACCCATCCACTCGGTATTCGCCCTCGCCCCAGCCGCCGACATGGAGGGTCTGGAGATGAGCGGCGCGTGCGGGAACGTGGTGGGCCGCCTCATGGGAGGCTCCGCCGCGGAGCTACCGGACCGCTATGCCGCCGGGTCACCGATGTCGCTCGCTCCTGTGGACGTGCCGCAGACGCTCCTCGTCGGCGGACGCGACGCGGCGTGGGCACCCGCAGGGCGCACGTACTACAACCGCGCGGTGACGCTCGGGACGACGAGCGTTCGACTCATCGACCTGCCCGAGTCGGGTCACTTCGAGATGGTCGTGCCGTCTACATCGTCGTGGCCCGCCGTGCTCGCTGCACTACACGAGACGTTCAACGCGCTCGACGGGGCTCGGTAGCGGGAAGATCGCCAGCCTCCGATACTTACGCCCCGTTCCGTCCGCCTGGGCGGAGTAACGAGAGTTCGGAGGCATCATGAAGAGGCACCATCCGCTGCTTCGCGCGGTCCTCGCGATCGCCACCCTGATACTTGCTGGTGATCTCGCCGCGCAGATGGAGGTCACGACCCCACGCCGCGCCGACGAGGGTGACGGCCAGCACGAGCGACTCATCCTCCGAGGCGGCACGTACATCGATGGCGCCGGCAGTCCGCCGCTGGGCCCGGTCGACATCGTCATCGAGCACGACCGCATTGTCGAGATCCGCTCCGTGGGCTTCCCCATGTCTCCGATCGACGAGAACAGGCGCCCAGAAGGTGCCACGCGCGAGATCGACGTGTCCGGCATGTACATCCTGCCAGGCCTCGTGGATATGCACGCCCACACGGGTGGAGCCCCCAAGGCTCCGCAAGCCGAGTACATCTACAAGCTGTGGATGGGGAACGGGATCACCACGTCGCGCGGTGTCGGACACGGCTCGATGATGTGGGGACTCGCGGAGAAGGCGAAGGCCGAACGCAACGAGATCGTCGCACCGCGCATGTTCACGTATGCGCGTCCGGGCGAGGCTTGGGACGAAGGTGCCGTAGACAGCCCGGAGAAGGCCCGTGAATGGGTGCGTTGGGCCGCTGCGGTCGACGTCGAGGGAGCCAAGATCGATGGCCTGAAGCTGACGTCGTACCCGCCCGCGATCATGGAGGCGCTCATCGACGAGGCACATCAGCACGGCCTGGGCACGGTGGCTCACCTGGCGCAGACCGGCGTCGCCCGCATGAACGCGCTCGACGCCGCACGCCTCGGCCTCGACATGATGACACACTACTACGGTCTCTTCGAGGCGCTATTCGAGGACCGCACGATCCAGGACTTTCCGGCCGACTACAACTACAACAACGAGCAGCACCGCTTTGGGCAGGTCGGGCGACTCTGGAATCAATCTGCGGAGCGCGGCTCCGAGCGATGGAACGCCCTGATCGACGAGTTCCTCGAGCTCGACTTCGGCCTCGACCCGACCATGACGATCTACGAGGCGAGCCGTGACGTGATGCGCGCGCGCCGGGCCGAATGGCACGACGAGTACACGCTGCCCAGCCAGTGGGAATACTACCAACCGAGTCGCCAGGCCCACGGGTCGTACTGGTTCTACTGGACCACCGAGGACGAGTACCACTGGGGCAAGTTCTACGAGAAGTGGATGGACTTCCTGAACGACTACAAGAACGCCGGGGGTATCGTCACCACCGGCTCCGACTCGGGCTTCATCTACAAGCTGTACGGCTTCGACTACCTGCGTGAGCTCGAGCTGCTGCGGGAAGCGGGCTTCAACCCCCTCGAGGTCATTCGGGCAGCTACCTATCATGGCGCCCTCCAGCTCCACAAGCCGAAGGGGATGGAGAACGATCTCCAGTTTGGCGTTCTCGAGGTGGGCCTGAAGGCCGACATGATCGTGGTCGAGGAGAACCCGCTGGCGAACCTCAAGGTCTTGTACGGCACGGGCACACCGAAGCTCAACGACGAGACCGGCGAGGTCGAGCGCGTCGGCGGAATCGTCTACACGATCAAGGACGGCATCGTGTACGATGCCAGACAACTCCTTGCAGACGTGAGGGAGATGGTCGCCGAGGCGAAGGCGAGAGCCGTCACGGAGGAAGGAGCCGGGCGCTAGGCCGAGCCGCCGAGAAGGGGGGCGGCGTGTGGCCTAACGCACCCCGACCCAACCCTTCACCGACTGGAACAGCCGCGCTGAGTCGTACCCCACGCCGTCCTTGAAGACCACGGTCATGGCCCGAAACACGCCCTGATCGGCGGTCGCGTCGCCCGCCATGAGGACCATGTCCGCGCGGCGGCCCGTTTGGATCGTGCCGATGTCTCCGTCACGCTCCAGGTACAGCGCGCCGTTGTACGTCGCGACCTGAACGGCCTCCTCGACGGATAGGCCCATCTCGATCAGCAGTTGAACCGCTCGCTGGTTCGCGTAGCCGGGCACCACATCGCCCGCTCCCGTCGGATCGGTCCCCACCACCAGTAACCCCCCGGCATCGTAAAACGCCTTCTCCATGGCCATGTACCGAGTCAGTAGTTCCCCGGCGTCGTTTCCGGGACGATCCGCGCGCCCCAGACCAGACATGACGCGGTCGCGGAGTTGGGGCAGCATCGCCTCTTGAGCACCGGCCGGCGGCGCGTCGCGGCCGGGAGCACGGCGCTCGACGACGGTGAGCGTCGACGTCAGCGCGACTCCGCGCTCCACCAGATGATCGACCAAGTCCGTGAACTCGGGACTGTCGAGGTCCAGCTCGAGATAACGCCGATCACCGTCGGGGCACTGGTCCGGCTGTTTTCCCTGCACCCAGTCGGTGGCAGCGAAGAAGCCGTGCTCCAAGTTGTCGATGCCGAGGTCCGCCGCTTCCCGGTACGTGATCGAGCACAGGTGTCCGGTCACCTTGATGCCGCGCTCGTGCGCCGCCTCGATAGCGGCACCGAGCGTCGCACGATCGATCACGTTGTATGCCTTGAAGGACGTCGCTCCGCGGTTCGCCCAAAACGTCACATGCTCGCGCGCTTCAGCGGGTGTGGAGAGCGTCGGGAACGCCCACACGAAGCCTCCTGGCCCTTCCAGATAGGGCCCGGTGACGTCCATCCACGGGCCGGGCAGCCGCCCCGCCTCGACCTCCCGCCGGATAGAGAGATCCGTATAGGGGTCCAGGCTCCCGCCGGTGCGGATCGTCGTCGTGCCCCCGGCCAAATACAACGGCGGGAAGGAGAACTGGTTGGTGTTGTACCGCGCCTGTCCGGACGGATAGAACATGTGCTCGTGGAGCATCACCAGGCCCGGAATGAGCGTATGCCCCGCCCCACCCACCGTGGCGGCGCCCTCGACCGTCCCGACCTCATCGGTCGGCCCCACATGGATGATTCGTCCGTCGCGGACGACGACCGACATCCCTTCCCGGGCCGCGGCTCCGGTTCCATCGATCAGGAGCACGTTCTCGATGACGAAATGCGGCGCCGGCATGGAAACGAACTGTTGAACCGCCGGCGAAAGCTCCTCGAACGACTGGGCGTGTCCGGCATCGGCGTTGAGCGTTACGGCGAGTGCCATTACAGCGGCGACTCCGAGAACGGAGATACTTCGGCGATGCACTGGGAACGCTACGACAAAACCCCTCGCCGCAGGTTCGTCATGGAGGACCCGTATGCGTTTCTTTTCGTGCACAGTTGATGCCTTTGACGAGATCGACACCCGTCGATGTTGAGAGAAGCTCGAGCAGTCGTCAATCTGTTCCGCCGACGTTTAGAAAGGATCGTTGCTACGTGAACCTCGCCGATATCAGGGCTGACACACCCGGGTGCGCGAACCGCGTCCATCTGAACAACGCTGGGTCCTCGCTCATGCCTCGCCCCGTTATCGAGGCGATCGAGGCCCACCTTCAACTGGAGGCGAGCATCGGCGGATACGAGGCGGAAGCCGAGGTGGCCGAACGAATCTCTGATGCGTACGAGCAGGTCGCCCGATTGATCGGCACATCGCCGACGAATATCGCCTTCAGCGAACATGCGACGGCCTCCTTCGTCGCCGCGCTTTCCTCTGTCCGCTTCGAATCTGGAGATGTGGTACTCACGACGCTGAGCGACTACGTCTCCAACCAGATTCAGTACATCGCCCTGGCCGAACGATTCGGCGTGGAGGTCGTTCGCGCCCCCGATGCTCCTGAGGGTGGGGTGGACCTCACGGCCATGGAGGCGCTCATCCATCGGCGGCGGCCCAGGCTCGTGGCAGTCACGCACGTGCCCGCCAACTCTGGCCTGGTCCAAGACGTCACGGCAATTGGCGAAATGTGCCGAAAAAGGGAGGTCCTATACCTCGTAGACGGGTGCCAGTCCGTCGGCCAAATGCCGGTGGACGTTGAGGAGATCGGTTGCGACTACTTTTCGGCTACTGCCCGGAAGTACCTACGAGGGCCTCGGGGCGCCGGATTTCTATACGTCTCGGACCGAGCGCTGGACGCCGGATTGGAGCCCCTCTTCCCAGATCTTCGCGGCGCCGACTGGGTTGCACCCGACCTGTATCAACCCGCACCTGACGCAAAGCGTTTCGAGACCTGGGAGTTCGCGTGGGGCCTGGTCCTGGCCACCGGTGAGGCGGCGCGGTACGCGCTGGCTCTGGGCATTGAAGCCATCCAGGAGCGCGCTTGGATGCTCGCCGCTCGGACCCGTGAGCTTCTCTCCGACCGCGACGGCGTTCATGTTCTCGATCGGGGCGCCACGTTGGGTGCGACCGTGACGGTTTCGGTGGCCGGGTGGTCCCCCCCCGATCTGGTGCGCGAGCTGCGCGCGCGGGGCATCAACACGACCGGACAAGAGCGAAGCGACGCCGTCATCGACTACGAGGACAAGGGTGTAGAGGGCTCGCTCAGGGTGTCGCCGCACTACTTCAACACGGAGGACGAGCTGGACGTCTTCGTGGCGGCTCTGGATGAGGTCATGGCCCAACAGTGAAGGTTCCGTGCCGCCCGCGCGTAGAGCCGGTCACGTAATGGGAGCCTTGATTGCAACCTGACCTGGAGCGCGAACTGATGAGGAAGGTCAAGGGCGGTGACGCCCGATTCTACGAGCCGTTGGTAAGGGCGTACGAGCCCTCCGGACTCCGTTTGACGCTCGCGATGATGGGCAACACGGAGGACGCGAAGGACGCGCTTCAAGAGGCGTTCATCAAGACATATCACTCTCTGTATCGCTTCGACCCGCTAGCGCCAAATACGGGCCCGAACGGGTGCGTCAACGCAGCGCGGCCAGTGAGATGCTGTGGAAGGGACTCGAAAGGATTGGCGAGGAGCACCGGGAGATCCTGGTCCTCAAAGAGCTCGAAGGGTTCCGATACACCGAGATCGCAACCATCCTCGAGATTCCGGAGGGCACGGTGGCCAGCCGCCTGTATCACGCGCGCCACGCGCTGCGTGATGCCCTCGTCGGAATGGGAGCCCAGTACCCGTAGGCCGTATGTCCCAGCCCAACTCTCACGACGACCTGATGCGCTATCTGGACGGCGAAATGCCGCCCGATGAACGCGCACGCTTCGATACCGAACTCGCGAGCTCGACCGAGTTGTCCCGCGAGCTTGCGATTTTCAAGGCCATGAGGGCCGATGTACAGGGGCTCAGCCTCCATCCCGCGACGCACTACCGGTCCGTTTGGGACCAGGTCAATGCCAGCGTGGCGAGGCCGGTTGGTTGGATTCTGATCGTGGGCGGAGTGATCGCGTGGACGGGTTACGGTGCCTACGTGTTTTCGACGAGCCCCGGTGATCCGTGGGAGAAGCTGGCGACTGGCGCCATCGTGATCGGCATCCTGACCCTGCTCGCATCGGTGATCTGGGAGCGATACCGGGATTGGGGGACGGATCCCTACCGGGACGTGCACCGATGATCATCGTGACCGCGCTCGATATACCCGGTTCGCGCGTGACCGAATCTCTTGGGTTGGTCCGTGGCAGCTCGGTTCGGACTCGCCACATCGGTCAAGACATCATGGCGCTGCTCCGCAACATCGCCGGCGGGGAGGTACACGAGTACACCAAGATGCTGGCCGAGGCGCGTGAGCACGCCATCGACCGCATGGTCGAGGAGGTGCAGGTCCTGGGCGCGGATGCCGTGATCGGTGTTCGTTTCCAGACCTCCATGGTCATGTCCGGGGCTGCCGAGATGCTTTGCTACGGGACGGCCGTCAGGTTGGAGACGCCGGGCTAGCAACGAGTCGTCCTGCGCAGGCCCTTTTGCGACGCCAAAGCTCGGCCGACTGACTTTCTTGCCGTTGGCCTCGAAGCCCGGCACTTTTGCCGAGGCCCCCTGGGGGGGTTGGGCCTTCGACAAGGGATTTTCTTGGCGCTGCTGGCGGTTCTTCAGCCCGATGCGCGTGCCGCTGCGCGCGTGCTCTCCGCTTTGGCCGGTACCCACAAGGCTGTGGTGACGGATCACCCCCGGCGGGGCCGAGCCCAGAGCGAGATCTCGTCCATACGGCGGATGCACCCTACGCTCGCCCTCATCGCCTATGCCGACGTCGAGCATGAGCTCGACTACTACGACTTGGGCAGCCTGGGTGTCGACGGCTTATTGGTCGCCGGCGTACACGACGCTGCGACCATCCGAGAGACGATCGACCTCGCGCTCGGCAACGCTTTCGCAGCCCACATCGCCCAGGAGCTCGAGGCGGAGTTCGGGGCAATCGGGGCTCAGGCCATGGCCTGGTCTGTGCAGCACGCTGCGACCGACCCATCAGTTGCACAGCTTGCCCGGGGCCTTGGGATGGCGCCGGGTGCTCTCGCCGTCCTTCTCAAAGCCGATGACCTGCCTGTACCGAGAACCATCTTGTTGTGGGGACGATTGCTTCGTGCCGCCGCCTATCTCAGCCGTGACCAGCGCACCGTCGAGGAGACCGCGTTCAACTTGGGATACTCCACCGCCACCGCCCTCGCTCGTGCCATGAAGAGGCACACCGGGCTGACCCCTGGTGCTGTCGCAGCCCGGGACGGCCTGGATAGGGTCCAGACCGCGCTTGTGTCCGGAGGCAAGCAGCCCCGGCGATCGACGAGAGTCGCCGCGCCACTCTTGCTGTCTGCCCTACTGGCCGGATGCGCGGCGCTCGGGGGAGGGTCCGGAGGGATCGACCGAGATGCGGTAGAGAGAGTCCTGGAGGCATCTCCCATGGATCAGGTGCACTTCGGGGTCCTCGTGGTCGATGCACGCACTGGACGGACGCTGTACTCGCGGAACGCGCACCGGAAGTTCGTTCCTGCGTCCAACCAGAAGATCCTCGTTACCGCGACCGCGATATCACTCCTTGGCCCGGACTTCAGATACGAGACCGAGCTGTGGGCGACGGGCTCCTTGATCGGGACGCTCCTGGATGGTGACCTGGTCGTTCTCGCCTCGGGTGATCCATCCATGTCGGACCGCTTTTGGCCAACGGGAGAGGCCGCCTTGGCCGCGATGGCAGACAGCCTCGTCGACAAGGGTCTGACGCACCTGGGCGGCTCCGTCTTCGTGGATGTCTCCGCGTGGGACTCGGCCACCGTCGGGCCGACCTGGGAGGTCGAGGACCTGCGGTTTGCGTACGGCTCGACCGGCGGCGCCTTTACGATCGACGAAGGCGAGATCACGGTCGTGGTCAGCGCCGGTCCCGCTGTCGGCTCGCCAGCCAACGTCGAGTGGTGGCCCGTGGGCACCCCCGACTACGTCCGATCGCGCATCAAGACGGTGCCGCCGGACAGCAGCACTCGCGTTCGCCCGAGCTACCTGCCCGAGTCCCGCCAGCTGGTCCTGGAGGGCCAGGTGGAGCTCTACGCGACGGATACGCTCTCGTTCGCCATACGCGACCCGGTCCGTCAGTCGGTCGCCGCCCTGGGCAACGCGATCGAGGCCGCCGGAATCGAAGTGCAGGGCGGTGCCGAGGTGGCGTGGACCGAGGGGTACAGGGTCGGCCGAGGGTGTCTCTCCGGCGCAGTGCGGAGCTGCCCCAATGCAGGATTGGTCCTCACCATGGAGTCTCCGCCCCTGTCGGAGCTCACGGCCCAAATCTTGGAGCGCAGTCAGAACTGGATGACCGAGCAGCTCATCCGGACGCTTGGTGATGAACTGGGCGAACAGGGGAGCTGGTCGGAGGGGGTGGATGTGATCCAGGACTTCCTTACCGACGAGGTCGGTGTCGATAGCCTGGACGTGGCGGCCCGGGACGGCTCCGGCCTCTCCGGATACAACCTCGTGACCCCCAGAGCCTTGATTCAGATTCTTCAGTACATGTCCGCGGGCCCCAATGCCGGGGTGTACCGGAGCGCACTGGCGGAGCCAGGAGAGGAGGATTCGACGCTCGAGAACCGCCTCCTGGACCTCGAGGATCGTGTGTGGGCTAAGACAGGGACGATATCGAACGTGAACTCTCTCTCCGGATATCTCGTAAGGGACGACGGTACCGAGCTGATCTTCTCGATCCTCTCAAACGGTTCCGGGCTACCGGCCTCGCGCGTGCGCGCCGCCATCGACGACGTGGTTCGGGTGCTGGCCCGGTAGCTGCGTCCGCCCAATCACTGCCCACGGATCTTCTGAATGAGCGACTTCAAACTCCCCGAACTTCCCTCCGACGAGGAGTTAGGAATCTCCGACGCGGACCGAAAGGCCCTCGAGGAGGAGGGCCTCAAGGACGACGGACCGGAGATGAGCGCCGAGGAGATGGCCGCGCTCTTCGGGGAGGCACCGCCGCCAGCAGCGGCAGCTAAGAAACCACCGAAACGAGAGGGTCCCCCACAGCCGGCCGCCGCGGAGGCATCGCCCCGGTCCGGAGCGGATCCAGGGGCCCAGAAGGGAGCCCCCGGAAAGCCTTCCAAGGAAGAGAAGGCCGCTGCCAAGGCCGCGCGAGCAGCGGAGAAGAAGGCCAAGAGGGAGGCGCAAACGGCCGAGAAGGAGAAGGCGCGCGAAGCCAAAGCAGCCGCGAGGGCGGAGGCGGTCGAGGAAGGCCCACGCAGCAAGTGGCGGGGACCGGCCACGCTGGCCTTCCTGCTGATCGTCGCTTGGTTCATGAGCACCCGGACGGGCCTACCCTCCCCGGTGTCGGCCAACGCTGGAGACGACGTCTTCTCGTCGGCACGGGCCATGTCGGTCCTGGTCGACCTGGCCAGGGGCGCGCATCCGCCGGGCTCCCCCGAGCATGCCTACGTCCGGGGCTTCGTCATCGATCGGCTGGCAGCGCTGGGCCTCGAGCCTGAGGTACAGACCACTACGAGCGCGATTCAGGGGCCCGGCATCATGCGCAGTGCGACGGTCAGAAACGTGGTCGCGCGTCTGCCCGGCACGAACTCTACCGGCGCTATTCTGCTGACCGCCCATTACGACAGCCGAGAGCACGCGGTCGGAGCCGGTGACGACGGATCGGGCGTCGTGACGATCCTCGAGACGCTGCGCGCGATTCGAGCGGGTCCACCGCTCCAGAACGACGTAATAGTCGTGATCACCGACGCCGAGGAGCTTGGCCTGCTCGGCGCGCGCGGCTTCGTCGATGAGCACCGCTGGATGGACGACGTCCAACTCGTCCTCTCGTTCGAAATGAGAGGCGGAGGCGGGCCTTCGATCATGTTCGAGACGGGCGATCAGAACGGGTGGGTCGTCCGAGCCCTCAAGGCATCGGATCCCCATCCGTTCGCCAATTCGATGTCGTTTGAGGTCTACCAGCGCCTGCCGAATGACAGCGACTTCACCCCCTTCAAAGAGGCTGGAAAACAGGGACTGAACTTCGCGGCGATCGACAACGCTCATGTGTATCACCAGCCGTACGACGCACCTCAGCAGCTCTCAGAGTCGACGCTACAGCACCACGGGCTCCATGCCCTTGGGGTGCTCCGGTATTTGGGTGACCAGGACCTGACTACCGTGAACGGGCCGAACGTGGTGTTCTTTACCGTACCGCAGCTGGGGCTCTTCGTGTATGACGCGTCGTTCGTCATGTGGATCAGCGGCGGCTTGATCGCGCTGCTATTGCTCGCCCTCGCTTCCGCGCACGTGTCCGGCGCCCGCGTTTCGGCGACGCTCGCCGGTGCGGGAGTCGCGATTCTGGGGGCGGCGCTTTCCTACGGAGCCGGTTATTGGCTGCTGGGCTGGACGGCACGCTTCCATCCTGAAGCTGGAAGCCTGCACGGCGCCGAGTACCACAGCGAGGGGTGGTACGTCCTTGCCCTCGCCGCTAGCACGATGGCCGTCGTTACGGGCTTGCACGCTCTATCGCGGAAGTGGTTGAGGGTCACCGAGTTGAGCGCCGGTGCCGTTCTGCTCCCTCTCGCGGCTGCGGTGTTCCTCGGCTATGAGGCACCGCTCGCGGCGATGAATCTGCAGTGGCCCATCGCCGGAGCGCTGCTGGCCATCCTCGTCATGGGCCTTCTGGGTGCCCGAGCCGGAGGCACCCTTGGATGGATCGTTATGCTGTTGCTGGCGGTGCCGGTCCTCGCGCTGATGGTGCCGATCGTCGAGTTGCTGTGGATGGCGATGACGTTCCGTCTGGCGGCCGTGCTGGCGGTGCTGATGGCGATCATGCTGCAGCTCACCCTTCCCGCCCTCGACGGACTTCGTCATCCCAACGGCTGGTGGGCGCCGGTGACTGGGGCCGTGGTGGCTGCGGCCATGCTCGGTATGGGCCTCCTTTCCTCCCGTTCGAACGCCGACCGGCCGGCCCCCTCCACACTCGTGTACGCATACGAGCACGGCTCGACGCGGGCCGTGTGGGCAACCGCCCCGTCGGTGGATTCGGCCGACACCACCGCTCGCGAGTGGGCAGTCGCGCAGGCCGGTGCCGACTTCACCCTCGTGAGCGACCTCAGTGCCTTCGGGTACGGCAACGGCGAGGTACCCACTGCACCTGCGTCTCCGGTCGATGCCTCACCCCCGATCGTCATCATCCAGAGCGATACGATCATCGGAGACACTCGACGGGTCACCCTCGGCGTGCGCTCACAGATCGGTGCCGAGCGCCTCCGTTTCCAGTACGAGCCCAACGGCGGTACACGCCTCGTGTCGCTCAACGGCATCGCGGTCGAGGACCCCGCATCGCTCAGATGGGCAGACCATTGGGGTGAGCCCGACCCTCTCGTGCTACTTGAGTTGGAATTGGGGACCGAGCAGCCGATTGCGCTCAATATCATCGAGCACCTGCTGCGGCCGGAGGAGCTTCTCGGGGCTGAAGCGTTCGAGCGGCCCGACGACTTGTCCCTCGATGTGATCCGCGAAAGCGACCGGGCGATGCTGCTCTTCTCGATCGCGAACATCGACCCACGCTTTTCGGGCCAACCCCTGCCGGAACCGAGCCCGGAGATCCTCGAGTTTCTGCGAGCGTATGAGGCCTCGCAAGCGGCCGACACACTCGCCGTCGATGCCGTTCGCCCCGACTCCACTGGTAGCTAACCCGGCGGTCACGGACTCGATGGCTGCAGACACGTCAGCCGCCATAGCGACCGACACCTCTCGGGTGCGGCCGGACACCATCGGTTCATGAGTCGTCTAGGCGCGGCGGTCGTGGCCGTCCTACTGGCGTGCACGGCCTGCACGGAACCACCAGCCACGCAGGCGCCGGTCGAGTTCGAGGTCCCGACTGGTCAGGCGGAAAGCTGGTTCAAGGGCAACACCCATGCGCACACGACGAACAGCGACGGAGACTCGTCGCCCGAGTACGTCACGGCGTGGTACAAGGACCACGGGTACGACTTCCTGGTGCTGTCCGACCACAACACCTTCACGGACCCGGAGACGCTGCGTCAGCTCACGGACGCTTCGTTCCTTCTGATCCCCGGCGAGGAGGTCACGTCGGGCTTCGAGGAGGCGGCCGTCCACGTGAACGGACTGAACGTTCCCGGACTCATCGAGGCCCGAACGGCGTCGTCCCTCATGGCCACGATCCAGGCCAACGTCGATGCGATCCGGGAGGTCGATGCGGTCCCTCATATCAACCACCCCAACTTCCGCTGGTCCTTTGGCGCGGCGGAGCTGGCGCTGGTCGAGCGGTATCGGCTCCTGGAGATCTGGAACGGCCATCCGACGGTTCACAACCAAGGCGGGGGAGAAGGCCCGGGCCTCGAGGAGATCTGGGACATCCTCCTGACCGGTGGGAAGGTCGTGTACGGCATCGCAGTGGATGACGCGCATCACTTCCAGGGCGAGTTCGCGACCGACCGGGCCAACCCGGGCCGCGGTTGGGTGTCGGTACGCGCTTCTTCGCTCGACGCCGCGGCAGTCATGGAGGCGCTCGAGTCGGGCTCGTTCTATTCCAGCACGGGCGTCACCCTCTCGGATGTGCGGGTGACGGCGAACCGCATCGAGGTCCACATCGAGCCTGAGGGCGACTTTCGCTACACGACCACGTTCATCGGATCGAGTGGTCGGGTGCTTTCCGCCACAAGCGCGAACCCGGCCCGGTTCGAGCTTCGGGCCGACGAGGGTTACGTTCGGGCCAAGGTACGGGACTCGGGCGGCAGGGTGGCGTGGACACAGCCAGTCTTCATCAGGGAGCGGTAACCGGTGCTGAGAGCGATCGTTACCGCCGCGTTCCTCCTCGTCGCGGCCCTCATCCTCTGGGCATCCTTCGTCGTTGGCGTCGACACGAACGCCGGAACCCTCTTCATCAACCTCGGGACCGAGATCGTCGGTATCGTCATAACCGTCGCGGTCGTCGAGTGGTTCTTCGAACGCCGCCGTCTCCAGAACCGAGGGCGCCAACTGGCATGGGACGCGCTCCATGCAATCGAGCACGCCGTCTGGGTCTGGCAGGGGGGCCCGCGTCAGATGGACACCGACGAGCTCGGCGTGCTGAACGCGGTCACCAGAGACGATCCTCTCCCGGACTTCACGGAAGGGCTCTTCCTCAACGTGGGTACCCGTAGTCGTCGGCTCCTGACGAACGACCCGGAGGCGATCACTGCCGTTCCCGGGTTCATGAACGGGCTGGAGCACTTCGCCCGACTGAGCTCGATGCGTGATGGGACCGAACGCATGCCCTCCCGCAAGGTGGCGGACATCCTAGAAGAAGGGACCAGCGCTTTGGCCAAGGCACTGGGCAAACCCACGGAGCGACATTTGGCGAGCCTGATTCGCTTTCGGGACCCATCTGCGGAGAGTCAAGAACGTCGCCACTTCGGCGGGACCGGCCAGCCGGCATGGCCCACGGCTGCCACACTGGACGATGTGCGTTGACCGATGACCGCGAGCATGCGCGCGTGAGCCGCTCACACTGGGTCACCGCGACCCTCCTTCTCGCACTGGCGACCGCCGGTGGGTGCTCGGGCGAGGTCGAATCTGAGCCGACGCTGGAAGCCCCGCCCGACGCCAGCGCTCCGGGGATCGAGGTCGAATACATCGCCCACGCATCGTTCCTGCTGAGGGCACCGGACGGCACGGAGCTCCTGATCGATCCGTACGCGAGTCGGGTCTGGTTGGGATATGACTGGCCCGAGGGGATCGAGCCCGACGCGGTGCTCATCACGCATCCGCACTATGATCACGACGCCGGCCGTTACCGTGACATGCCGTTCCCATGGGACGCGTCGGTCGCCGTAGTCGACGAGCCCGGCACTTTCACGTTCGGGGACTTCACCGTGACCGGCGTGGAGGGGAAGCACGCGGACCCGTACGGCATGGAGTTCGGCCAACTCAACACCGTGATGGTGATCGAGGCCGCGGGGCTGAGAATTGCTCACATCGGCGACAACGGACCCCTCACCCCCGCCGTAGTGGAAGCGATGGGCAGGGTCGATGTCCTACTGATGCCCGCGGATGGCGTCTATCACATCCTCTCCGAAGAGACGACGCAGGAGATCCTCGGGTCGGTCCAGCCCCGCATCATGGTGCCGATGCACTACAGGCTGGGGGACTTGGAGGTCGAAGAGGACTCGCCGAGTGACCTGGGCGACATAGGCCCGTGGCTGGAAGGTCGGGAAGGCGTCCAGCGCGTCGGCAGCCACGTCACGACACTGCGTGCCGGGGAGCTACCCGGCGAACGCACGATTCTGGTCTTCGAGCGCGCTCCTTATGTGACCGGGCCGGGGGGCCGCTAGGCGGCACGTCGGCCCCCTTTTGGGCCATGCATCATCGGGTCTGACGAAGATCTCTGTCGCAGCCTGTCGCAGCCGCATTTAACGTTGTGGGCGAGGCGCGCATCCCATTGTGCACTAACGGGGAGGTGCGCTCCCAACGGGATGAGAGGAAACGGGATGAAAGAGCAACTAAATCGGTCGGGTAGGATCCTCGCTGTGCTTGGGGTAGCGCTGACGGGTGCATGTACGGATACCAGCGGACCTGACGCCTTGGACGATGCGCTCCTGCTCGACATGGCGATCGTAGCGGCGGATGCCACGCTGGAGGACTTCGGCGTGTGGAGTACGCACTTTGGCTTCTCCCCCCAAGGTGGTCCGAGCGGCGTACCAGGCCGCCCCGGTGGTCGCGACGGTATCGGGAGTCCGCTTTCCGGGACGCGAGAGATGACGTTCTTCGACGCGGCCGGCAACGTCCAGGACGAGTTCGACGAGCTGACGACGGCGAGCATTCACTACGTGAGCGACGTCAGTGGTGAGGTCGCCCGTGACAACTGGACCGCGACGATCTCGCGGACCCGTGACAAGACGATCACCGGGCTCGAGGGCGAGGAGACGCATCGCACGTGGAACGGAACCGGTACGGAGGACATCGCGCGCAGTCGTCATACCGACGACGGCGCGCGGTCCTATGAGATGACCGGTGACTTCACCTATCACGACGTGGTAGTGCCGATTCCGGGCTCCGATCCGAGATACCCGATCTCGGGCTCGATCAGCCGCACTATGAACGCGGTCATGACGAGCGGGGATGAGACACGCACCCGTGAGGTCGAGATGACGATCACGTTCGACGGTGATGAGACCGCGACGATCATCGTGAACGGAGAGGAGAGGGAGATTGACCTGAGCACGCGTGAGGGCCGCAACCCGCTCCGGCCCAGAGGTGACCGTACCGGCGGCTAGAAGCCACTAGGCGTCCGTGGGCCTATGGGCGCGCCGGATGGAAAGGGGGTGGTCGGGAAGCCGGCCGCCCCCTTTGCTACGTGCGCCCTGTAGTCAGGAGCCGCCGGAGAGCGCTTCCCTCGCCCGCTGCATGTATGCCCAG